>ENA-UOXV01000886-UOXV01000886.1-marine-metagenome-genome-assembly--contig:-NODE-886-length-43138-cov-6.493861_pt1 | contig 43138 bp, 40 predicted proteins | sample MGYA00238165_ERZ766961 | MGnify/ENA primary metagenome ERZ766961 (study PRJEB28924, sample SAMN03173240) | marine metagenome | biome: Marine; feature: Water; material: Subsurface seawater | place: North... | reverse complement strand
ATGAATTCGTTGAGGCTCTTCGCTCGCTCAAGATGCTCGGGACGCGTGGCGGCGCGGCCGACCGCTACAAGGTGTCCAAGACGCAGGCTGTTGAGGCATTCCGCGCCTCGGCGCCCGCGGCGGGCCGGAGAGCGTCCGGGAGCGGGGAGCTCCTCTTCCCTGCGTACCGGCTCGCGCTACGCCGCTGCCTCCTCCTCGTGGCCGAGGACGCTGCGCAGGCACTCCGCCTTGCGCCCCCGCACCGTGCTCGTGCGCGGGGCCAGAGAGTCAGCGACAAGAGCGTTGTTGTCGCTGACTGGAGGTGCAGCGCCCCGGGCGAGGACCGCTCCCACGACCAGCCTGCTCGGTCATGTGGTGGTACCGGCGCGCCAAAGCGATACCAACCGCTCGTCACGGCCAAGTCGCTGCTCAACGTTCTGTTCTCAGAGGCGGAGGGCGCCGAGGCCGAGCGTATTGCTCCCTGACGCGGCCATCCTGCTTCCTGGGCTGCACTGTCGCATGACACGCCTAGAAAACGCCTCGTGCTAAAAGTATTTCTAACGCATGCAAGTTCGCGAGCCAGCACAGTGTCATCGAGGTGTATAAACATTCTCATCGAGACATGTTCAGTGCGGCTAGCCGGTCGACTTGCGTCCTCTTGAAAGGACCCCGAAACCGTCTGGGGCCTGCCGTGACTCAAGCGGGGACCCCAGGTTGGTGTGCAGAACGCTTCCGAAGCTGCGTCGAATCTTTTCTGCGCGAGTTTTTGAAACGTCTGTGTTGAGGGCTTTTGTGTTGATGCATGAGGGAGAATCTCCTCGCTCATCCGAAGATATCAACTCGCAACGAACCCTGGGCGAAGCAGCAGCAGCAGAGTTGGTGATGCAGTCGAGCTCCGATTGCAGCGCTGCAGATTGCTCCATGGCCACTTGGGCTTGAATCTAGTGCATTCGGAAAAGAGCATTCATCAGGACAGGATCAGGGTGCGCTGCCACCAAGGCCGCCACCTAGTGCATGGCGTAGGAGGGCACACTGGAGCTGTATACTTTTGCGTGTTCCAGAGCAGCGCGCAAGTTCTCGATTTCTTTGTCTTTTAGCACAAGCTTCTCATGAGCCTTGGTCATCGCAGCCTCGCGTTCACTTGAAAGCTCCTCTGCTTCACGAAGTTGGTTTTCCAAGACCCTCATTTCCTCAAGCTTCTCAGACTGTAGAGCCAGAGCACTGCTGGATTGAACTTCTTCCTCAAGTCGCGCCTCTAATTCGTCGCACCTGTGGGCAAGATTCAGCGCCACAAGATCCTTGCAAGTTGCCATCGCCTCAGCCGCTTCCTGCATCGAGTGCATTTCAGCTTCGTGCTCAACTTCCACGTTCGACATATCGTGTTGCAGCAGCTGCTGCCGCTGTTTTTTATCATGAGCCCGTGAAACGATATAAGATCGAAAACCGAAGAGCGTTGGGCGAGCAGCCCTTCGCATCACGCGAGTTCCTACCACCATATGGAGCAGCCAACGGCGATTTTGTTGAACGAAAATGGCTCCAAGTTTTGTGGGAGTTGGTGACGTTTGTTTTTTAAAAGGTTTAGGAAAAAATGGATGCTTCTCTCTACCACTATCCCCAACTCGATTCAGATTCCCGCCCTCTGCGGTCCTGCAGGATGTTTTTACAGAGAATCATGATGGGTCCTAGCGCTTTCGGCAAGTCACTCTCGACGAGGTCTCAGGCGACGTCAGGCCTTCTCTGTGTACAGGCAATGGGAGAGAGCCAGTAAAGAGACAGGAAGAACATCTAGCTATGTCGAGGAGCAAGATCGAGATCCTCTCTTGAAGCCTTGCAAGGAGTGGTGGTCGTCGTTGATACTCGGGCCAGATTCAGCATTGCTTCCGGGCAGTTGGAGAGAGCGTCGTTTGTGTGATCCGATTAAACACAGCATGCCGGGTGATCTGTGTTGTCATCGAAGGATGCCGGTGGTGTGCGCAGCATGGTGATCTGCGCTTGGTAATCCCCGTTGTCTGTTGTATTAGACTTTCTTACTCAGCGGCGTTGACTGGGAACTCAAAGACCGCATCCTTCCCCGTGAGCTTCTTGTACACCTGCGTGCAAGAGGTTTAGGATCTGGAGTATCTGACCAGGAAACAAATACCTTCTTGCGCTACAAATAGCACTTGGAGGATATGCGGCTGCGTCACTTACCGTGGCAAAGGTGTCAAGCTTGTGCTCCACGTTGTTTTGGTCCTTGGGATCCAGGTACACCTTCAGCAGCTTGGACCCGTCGACGCGCACGCGCGTGCGCTTGCCCACAATCTCAGTCGGGTGGACGAGGTCCTCGAGGGTCGACTGCCAAGCGGGCGAACTCTCAGACCACAAGCTCGCGTCCATTGCGCCGGTTTCCAACGGCGAGCCTTAAGCAGCTAGCTGAGCAAAACGATCATTTGGTCCGGGCAGGCAAAGACCTCGTGCACCGACGTAAGAGTGCGGGAAAAGGGGCGCTTCTGCTTCTGGGTGCGGTTCTGGCGTCCCTCACGCGGCAGGATACGGCGCTGCGCGATGATGCAGACGTGCTTCCCCGAAAACTTCTTCTCCAGCTCACGGAGCAGCTTCTGTTTGGTTCGAACAGATACGTCAGATCCGGGGTTCTTCACACAGCCTCACGAGTCCAGAACAACGATCAACTCAAGCTCTGGGCCGTGTGAGCACGGAAACTTCCCAGCCACTTCGTGACTCGGCTGGATTTAGCTGGGAGCTTGTGACCTGCTGGATGGCGTGGAAGGACTTGAGCAGACGGAAGGGCACGTGGATAATCACGGCCTTGCGCCCTGCAGACACCTCGACCTCCTTGGCCGAAGTGATGAAGAGGTCCTGAAGATCCGCCTTCATGTCGGTCTGCACCTGGAGGTCGAAGATCGCCTGGGCGACCTGCTCCTCGAACGCATCCACAGGGGCATCGCCGTCCTTGACAATCTTCTTCTTAGCCGTGAACATTTTGGCCTGCGCAAAGGCCAAGTCGAGTCAGTACTTGTTCCGCCCGGGAGCGCGAGAAGCTCCTACTGAACAGCCCTCCTGCCCGCCTCGTGCCCGCGACCAGAGAAAGCCCCATTCCGTGCTTTAGGTGCAATGCTGCAGGAAATCTACTGCAGTACAAGACTATGCTTGCGCTGCATGGAACAGACATGGCTGCCGCACTCATCATTACGGCTGCCACGATTCATCGAAGCCACCAGTGCACACACTCACAGCCCCGACTCCGAGCCATGTCGGCATCGTTTCCAGGCACCAGCACTCCATACGCTCCGCGCAACCGCGATGCAAACCTCAACGAGACGGACAGGATATGTAACTTTCACATCCTGTCACTGAGATTGCCCGAGAATTCCTCCCCCATGAGCACCTGCCTGCCCACCGCCCAGCCGGGGAGCCACCTGCGAAGATGTGTGAGCACGAGTCGCCTGCAGCCCTTTTTTTCTAGCCTCGGGTCTGGAGCAAGTTGACCGAAACAATCGATGAAAATGAAAAAGGTTGAAAAGGGGGTAAGTAAATTTGATGGTCACGTGACCATCGGGCAGCACACGGCTCTCGCATTGCATAATGCCGCGCCGCTCGGCTCGCAAGACGTCGGCCGTGATCGGGAAAAAGGATGAGAATGGGAATCCTGGAGGCGATCGTTGTGATACTGTCCCTTCTGCCGCTTTCCCGCTGGCCCCAAGCGGAGTGGCGCTGGAAACGTCGATCGAAGGTAATCAAGATGGGACAAGCGCTCCAGGCGGCGACAAGAGGCCCGGCGAACGACGGAAGAGCAGCACGATTGAAAGGACTGAGGTTTCGTCCATCTCATCTTTTATATTGGCGCTGATGCACGTTCCTAGCAATTATGGGTATCCGCTTTGACCCGCGCGGGTAGCTCTGCGCCAATGGCTACAAGGATCTTTTTTGGTGCAGGACGCAGACGACGGTGATCATTCCACGTCAAACGATCGGAAGGTGGCCACAGTTGACGGTTTGGCGTCTGCTGCACGCAAGCGGGCGCGGCTCGAAATTCCTCAGTCCAGCGGTGAGGCCCAAGTCACTAGTTCCAGAAAGGACGACTCCCCGCAGAAAGCAGAGCGACGGTCTGCTACAACACCTCGGTCTTCACGCTTAGTTGATGCGCAACGCACGGTCGGCACCGAGAAGATGCATCCTCATGCTGGTGATGGAGACCTCGGCACCAAGACGCCTGGGAGCGCGTCACGGAAGCCTCATTCAGTGGACCCGCCGCGAAGGGTGCAGAAGAACCCTCAATTCCTGCAGGAGCACAGAGAGCGCTATGAGGCAGGCTCAAAGCACAGGCGAAAATTCCTAGACGGAAATTACGATACGTTGGGCACCCGCAACTCTCCCCTGCACGCCACTGCCAACCCTACTCGCCCATTGTGCACGCTTGATCCGTGCACGCTCCTGCAACCAACAGTCAAGTTGCCCCGCGTAGCACAGTGCTGCTTTGGCCCCTCACACTTTGACTATAATGGCTCCTAACAGTCAAGAGCGGGTTGAGGCGCAGGTACTACAGTTATCGGAACCCGGGCGCGGCTGACGACCCGCGACTGCAAGTGATGGACTCTAGCTGGTTTGAAGGCAAGCGAGCGCTGGACATTGGGTGTAACTCGGGCGCGGTGACGATCGAGATAGCGGAGCGCTTTCGACCCAAACACATCATGGGGCTCGATATCGATCCCAGTCTGATCGCCAAGGCTCGGGCCAATGTTATTTGCAAAGCTTGCCGGCACCAGCCCAAGCCTGGTGGCCAGTCTATGGCAGGAGGAGTACAAGGTGACATGAGGTTGGAACATCAGGCACTGCTGTCGGAAAACGGGGAGCCGTTGTCGGTGTCTGCTCACAATGGCACAGAAAGGCGGTTGGGCAGGCTGGATCTTGACCTCTCACTGCTGCCGGACAGCGATGCCGAGCCCTTTGCATTTCCATACAACTGCAGCTTCAGGAGGGAGGACTACTGTGAGGACCCATGCATCGACGCGCGCTACGATGCTGTTCTGTGCTTGTCTGTTACCAAGTGGGTGCACTACAATCGAGGTGACGAGGGCGTCAAAAAGCTCTTCTCCAAGGTATATCGGAGCTTGCGGGAGGGAGGGCGCTTCATCCTCGAGTGGCAGGAGTGGTCGTCTTACAAGAAGAAGAAGACGCTCACGCCGCTCTTCAAAGCCAATTGCGCGGCGATCCGCCTGCATCCAGGAAGTTTCAGGGATTATCTCGTTGCTGAAGTTGGCTTCAAGTCCGCAATAGTGCTCAATCCACCCAAGGGCAACAGCGAGGGATTCCAGCGGCCCCTCGTCGTATTCGAGAAGTAGCCTTGAGCACCCCTGGGACGTGGGGCTTAAGGAAGGCATCGCGAGCCTGTGATCCCGAGTTTCTTGTAGCGCTGTCACACTCATTAAAAATCACGCTCTGGGACTTGGCCTGTGCATTCTTGTGCCGGCAAAGGGACGTCAAGGCGCGGCATTTGACGGCCCGGTCAAATGTCAAAACTACGATGTAGAAACATTTTTAACCAACTTTTGCCCCTTGACTTCTCGAATAAACCATCGACTCGGTGGGCGCCCCTCCATCTTGTCGCAGCCTGTCAGCTGTCACGTTCTCACAGCATTTCATTACTGTGCGCAGATGTTCCTCAAGCTTGCCGGTGAGATCTGTGGTGGCGTTGAACTTTGAGATATGAAAGTCTGGAGTTGCAGGCCCCATTCTGTTTGCTGATTCATGGCGTGGCACGCCTTGCCTTTGCAACCCGTTGGAGATGGCTGCCTCTCTGGTTGCAGCGTTTCGCAGTGTCCCCGTCTTGTTTCATGTGAGTATGAAACAAGGGAGCGAGCTTGAACTTGAGTCGCTGAACGCTGTCAGACAGCTGAGTCATCTGTCCGTTCTTCTGTTGGCATGATGGTTGAAGGGTTGACACCGTTGGCCGGTGATTCGTCTCTGGCGGGCAAGGCGTAAGGCTAGCTTTGCTGGCTCGTGATGTGATGCAGGTTAACCCCCAGCAGTGCTTATGGCCAATGATATGCTGTACCGTCCGCAGAGGCCGCCCCCAAGAAGCTCAACCGCCAGGAGTGTGTGGCTGAGCTTTCCCGCCTTCACGTTCACCTGCCTGTGAAGCTTCCGAACGACAACTCTGAGGTGATCATATTGCAACCCGCCTAATTAGGTTACACCTCTAATTTAGTTAAGCGCGCGCCGGCTAGCAATGTAGATGTCAGCGCCAGTGTAGATATCAAGCGCGAAGCTGTGGGGAGACTTGATTCTCAAGTCTTCGGTTTCAGTCTACACACAGTGTGCGCTGTCGGGGATACTTTCAGCGCGGCTGGTCTGAGAGCCCTAGATTCCCTGGATTCAAACTTATTGCTTGCACACCTCAGGTCTCCTGCACCGTCACTATGCACTGAGAATGCCGTTTCAAGCGGGGGTGCTGTGAGCGCGCGGAGCGAGAGTCTGCGCTAACCATACTGCGAAGGCGCACCCGGGGGCTATCCCTGGGCGAATCTCGCCGCGCCAGCCCGCGAGCATAGCGTTGCAATGCGCCAGAAGTCTTCGAAGAGAAGTACATTGCAAAGTGTTGGGACTCAGCTTCTTCGCTCGAATTGTTTTTGGCTGCCATGCTCAGAAGGGCGGGGCATGTCCCTGGCCTAACGTGGGCGGCGAATGTCAATGATGCCAGCCGCCATTAACATCTGCAATTGTGCAGTGAGCTCCTGTGCGCAAGTGGCCGTTAGTTTGCCATGAGTTGGGCCGAAGCCAACAATTGATGCACATCTCAAGACAGTGCTCGCACTGTCACTTACGCATGTGCGCTGGTGTCGGGGAAAAGCCTGATCTTTCATGGCCTCTTCGATCAGCGTATGGTCCGAGGAGGTCCGAAGTGCTGCAAGCACGCGCTGCACGCGAGGGTCGCGCATCGCAGCCCTCACGCGCGGGTCATCCTGCGAGACTTGCGGTAGCTCCATGCCCGGTGCGATCTGCACCCGACCGGGCTTCATCGACGTATCATCACAATCATCGTCGGAGTCGAGATTGGCCCATTTGGAGTAATCTGCACCAGCAACGTCTCCATAGTGTAAAAGCTTCGCCCTCTACACAGCTGGGCTGACGGAAGCATGGTGTGTGCCGAGAAGGACAGTGACCTGTTGTTCCCTTGCGCACGGCCTCCTTCGATTCAGAAATAATCTGTGCGCCTTTCTTTGCGGTAGCGCCGGAGGATGCGATCTCCTCGATGATGGCCTTGCGCCGCACAGCAGACTCAGTTGCCTGCGCACCTTTCGTGCCGATCTCTCCTTCCACCGAACCACCTGTCCCAATCGCGTCTCTCTTTCCTTCTCCAGTATGTCCCTGTTTCGCCTCATGCTCCTCGAATTGTTTTCCGAAGCTGGTACCTCGCCGCTCTGCCCGATCAGCTTTTTGACGAGGGAGCAGCTCGCTCGGGAGGAGGTTTAGGGAAGAGGGGGGTGATTGCGCGAGCGCTAGGGTGTCAGGAAGTCAATCTGCCAGCGGGTGGGTGCGTCTTACAGGCCCATCATTTTCATGAAGTACCCCGAGATCTCTGGGTCGTCCTTGTACTTGAGCCATGCTTCAGGATTCTTGCTCACCTGCATGCCCGTCAAGTGCCTCAGAGCTTCAAGTTCTGCTACCCAGCAGCCGGGCGCGCAGCAGAGTGAAGCGGGAGTTGGTGAAAAGATGACCTCATCAACCGCCTTTAGAATCCTGTTATTGTTGGCTGCGCATGCTAGCTCCGCGTCGGAATTCACCTTTGAGAGTAACTCTGCGGAAGGCTTCATCCACTCCGGGACCTCAGCGTCCCGCAGCCCTAGCGATTTCAGCCCGTCCACAATGCCCTCCTTTTTGCCGTGTGGCCTCAGTACTTGCGGTTTACCCTCATGTTCATCACCTTGCTTGGATCTACCTTCTTCTGCTGTTTTTGCAAGGAATCCTCCAGTGATTCCCGCGCCAAACTTGCGCACTTCCTCGATGTTGTCACGCTTCACCCGGAGCTCTTTGCCATCCCCCAGCCGCACAGAGTATCGCCCGTCCTCTTCAGCAGCTGCGGACACCGTCCCTTGTTTTCCGTTGTACTGGGATGCCTTGACTAGCCCTAACCCCGCTCAAAACACCAAGATCAGAATGCTAGTCCGGCAATCAGATGACGTCCCTGGCACATCATCGCAATGAAGTCCGCAATTTTGGACGCTGCTGACAGATTATGCGAAAAGGAGTTACAGTGCCTGCGACCTGAGATTCTGACGATCGCGCCGACTTGAATCGGGAGTTGTTGTACGGGAACAGACGTCTTGCCCGTCACCACAGATTCATAGAGTTCCTTGTCGACCTGCTGGCTCTCGTACTCGGTGCTACCCAACAAGGACATACGTGTCAAAAGAATCGAATCATCAGTAACTCCAGATGCAGATGAGAAAATAAAATTTGATTGCACTCTTTCCTCAAGGTCAGACATATTCCGCAAGTTAGCGCTCGAAGGCGTTCTTTGCGTTGGATTCCGTTCGTGTAAGAACCGTGACCCAGGAGCAGAGTAGGGTATCCGCTCAATGAGCTGGAAAGGGACAGCTAGTATTTGCTGCCATATCTTCCGTGTATGGCGGCTCCAATGGTCATCAATCATGCGGTTTGCAGAATGCAATGCAAGCTTTCTGGGACCTCAGGATGCCGCTGTGCGGCTCAGCCGCATACTGCACAGAGAATGATCGGAGTGATCACCGTTTTTTCCTAGCAGCAGACACCTGCTCTGACATGTCCTCCAGTGGAGGCGGCTCATCGTCGGACATTCCTCTACCAGGAGCGGTAACTGCAAGCACGCCCCGAGCGCTGTTTGTCCTTACTGCCAGCAAGTTGCTGGCGTTTTCGGAACTTTACACAATTGGGCTCCAATTTCCAGATTCAGTCAACACCCGGCCCCGATCATCCAAGGAGAGAAGAGTACTCTCGAGGTATGACCCCGGCGCTCCGCCGCTGCAGGAGAGCTTTGTAGAGATCTTGAGGAAAACTGAGACAAATATTTCGAGCTTATCTAGTGAGGTTGCAGTATTGCTCCTTGTTGGTTGATATCACGAAATGGGGATGACACAGCAGGCCTAGGTGTGCTTCCAGGGTTCAGGGCATTAGCGGTTTGCTAGCCAGCCGCCGTGTTCGGGTTGCCTCCACGAATGATCGGAAGATTCGAAGGATTTTCACACGGTATTTACGCCACAGGATGCTTTTTAAGGCTGGTGCGCTCCTACTTGTGGCGCTTTCCACAGCGCAGGCCTTTGCGCCCGCCGCTTTTGCCCCGAAGCTCGGTTGCTCCCACAAGTCGGTCTGGCCCCGCCCAGCTGCTAATCATGACAGCGTTGGATTGGAACCCGATAGTTTAGCTCAGTTCCTTGAATGCCGGTGGTGCGGATAGCAGTCTTTCTACTCTTGCGCAGTGCTCTACAGCCTCTCAACACCGTCCAGAAACTTCCTGACATTTCAGAAACTCTCTGTATCTTAGCTTTATCCCTCGGCTCTCGCGCAAAAAAACTTCCCCATAGATTTAGCCCGATCGTATTGAGCATTAAAGCTCTCGAGGTGACGTAGTGGTTTTCAGGACTGGGATGTGTCATGGTGACCAGTGGACTGAACATTTTGTGATGGCTGCGGCGTGGATGCAGGCGCTCTCGCCGACAGTGTCGCTGCGCCGCACCGCTATCGGTGGACTTCGTATGCAGGACCGCAATGTAAGCATAGCATTCCATCTGCCAATAACGTCTGCCATAGGGCCGGTTCTCGAGTCACGGGGGGTGTTCTCAGCACTCAGAGAGACAGGCTCGACGACACGAGCGATTGGAAGTGTATCGAATCGAATTGTATTTGCGCTGTTGACAATGAAAAAGTGGGTTTGTTCCTGGGATGAGACTGTTGTCCGAGAGATGAAGGGATGATGAAAGCGCCCACCTGCGCAGGACAAGGCGTGGCAGGACGCGCAGAAGCAGGCGGACGAGACTGGTGGAATTGCGGTTGACTTCAACCCGTATGATCCTGAGACCGGCTACTGGCTCGGAGAGTGGATCTGCGCTGACTGCGGTTACATCTATGGCTCGCGTGCCGAGACCCAGCCGTTTGAGACACTCGGGCGCTGGTACAAGTGCCCGCAGTGTGCCGGGCCCCGGCGGCGCTTCGCCAAGAAACTGGGAAGCAAGGTGGGCGGGGCGGACGGCGACAAGGCGATCCTGTACTCGACACTCGTCGGCGTGGTGGCCATCATTGGCGCGTTTGTGCTCGCACTCAATGGCGACGCCTTCTAAGCACGAACATGAGGCTGTTTGCTGGCAGGACGATTGCTTGAGAGTGGCTAGGCTGTGGCTGCAGCTGCCCGTTGGGACCGCAGCCTGGGTCTTGTGCGGTGCCAGCGAAGCATAGCGCTGTTCCCGTCGTGTGACCTTACTCTCTCTGAGATCAAATGCACGCAACAATTTATTACTTTTCAAACTGGAGAGTATACTTGCTCACCATCATCGGTATCCTCGTGCCCTGTGCTGGCGGAACATGGCCCTGCCATACACTCCTGCACTCACCAACATTTCTGACTTTCCAAGAGGTCTGCGTCGTCGTGTCATTGATCGTTCTGGCAGCGATACCACGTGCCCTGTAGCACCCAGCCAAGTCTCCCCGGCGTGTGGCTTCAAGCGTCTCCCACGAGCTCGAATTCCGTCACAACCGGCAGTCTCAGTGCAGCCGGAGCCTCAACGGCCCCAACGACAGTTCCAGCTTCGACAGGATCATACCACTGTTTAGACTCAATCTGCGGGTTCAGCGAGCCTTCCGCGCCAGAAGAATAGCTGCGTTCGAGTCCCTTTCCAACTGGGCCCTGCTCGCTTTCCACGACCACCACCACCTCCTCCTTGTGGGCCACCTCCGCCTTCTCTGGGGTCCCGTTGCTGGGACCACCCTCCTCAGGCACATCGCCTACACTCGTCGCGCGCAGAATTTCGTTGCCCTCGACGCCATCCACCCAGTAGGTCATCACGCGCCCTTTTCCCTTGACACTTACACCGTGCTTCCCGTCTGCGCCCATTCGTGGGCGCATCTTGAAGACTTGGTTGCGCGCTCTCATCAGGAGGAAATACGTAAGCTCTGCCACCTGGATTTTCATCTTGGAAGAAGTTGACTCCATGCGCGACGCGTAGTTCACGGTATCGCCAAACAGGCAGTACCGCGGCATTGCTCGGCCAACAACGCCTGCCACCACCGGGCCCGACGCAAGCCCGCAGCGGATGTACACAGTGGTGCCGTCCTCCTTGCGAAAGTTCCGCACCACATTAAGCGCCTCGAGAGCAAACATCGCAACCTTTTCCGCCGCATCGGAGCCCGGGCACACGTCAGGCGCCCCACCGAGGACCATGTATGCGTCGCCGATCGTCTCGACCTTGTAAACCTTGTGCTTATCCACCAATGCGTCAAATTCCGTATAGAGATCATTGAGCATTGCCATAACTTGCATCGGTGTCATCTCGCCTGCCATAGATGTAAATCCAACAATATCGGAGAAGAAGATAGTAACCTGGTCATACTTCTCGATAACGCTTTGGCCCCTCTGCAACTTAGCGATCGCCTTCTTGGGCATCATCTTGTAGAGCAGCAGCTGATGCTCCTTTCGGTTCACCAGTGCATACATCACGAGAATCGCGAATGCAACTGATCCAATCACTGACACTGCGATCGACCACCCCAGCCATGAAACCGCAAAACCATCGGGGTAACCAACTTGCATCTCCCACTCGTTGTTGGTCGTGTTCAATTTCTTCGTGACGTTCTGCGGAATGGTGACGTTTGAAATTCCCGTCGTCGCATTCCTTCCATCAGTAATTGTCTTGCTTTCCGCGATCACAGCCTTGCTGGATGTTACAGAGCCGTCTGGCTGTATCCGTTTATCTTCCCGCGTAAGTGAGAAGAGTAACCCCTGGTCTTCAAAACGTTTGTGAATCCCAACCTGATAAATCAGGGCGTCCCAGTTGATGATGACCACCGCAAAGCCCCAGCAATTGTACGATTTCTCGGGAATGCTGTCGTAGGCCGGGATCGTAATATTGTAGCGGTCGTCCTCGTCGAAGTTGATAGCCAAGCGCGCAATCATACTGAACGAGCCCTGCACTAGGTTCAGTGGCCCGGCCGTCACAACACCAGATGCCGGTACCTGGTGATTGCAGGATCATGAGAGTCAGCGACGAATCAATCTAGCGAGGCCTTGCAGAGTGACTGCACGCTCACTAACGTGACACAGATTTGGTCCCCATGGGACTATTTGGGGGCAGGCGGCAACCCTTACCGTGGCCCTGGCGATTGCTACACGCGCAGGATCGTTGAGAAGGTCATGCCCGATCGCTCCGTTGTTGTTTTGAGCCAGAATCTGGCCGCTTGAGAGGTTTCTAGTCTCCACAAGGGGGTAGATGACAGACACAACAGCCTTGGGAGCCAGCTGCACATTTGCGATGAGATCCGAGATGCCGTTCGTCTCGATCATGGTCTTAGCTATGCTGTTGAAGGTGTTGACAGTGCTTTCGTTGAAAATGCCGGTCAAGTTACGGTGTGTAATGTAGGCCACGCCGTCCACTTCCCGTGTTTTACCCTGCCACAGAGTTTCCAGGTTCAGGCTGACACTTCCACAGTGTTCATCGGCATCATGAAGAGCCGCCTGGCGGCGCATCAGATGCGACTCTTACCGGATTTTTGGGGGAAGCCGAGACTAAACTGTGCATCTCCTGAAACTGGGGTAGCTGCTTGACGAATGTCCGGATCTGCAAGGTTGCAGTCGATTACGCTTACTTCCAAGCATCATCACTTCGGCCCACTCGATCGACACACCCTCATGATTCATGCTGGGAAAGCTCAAATGCATGCACTGAGAGGGGGATCTATACCGTGAACAGCGGAAGCAGAGCAACATCAAGCTCGTTCGAGACTGCCGTGGCTAGCTCCAGTGCAGCGTCTTCTGCGCCGGCGATCCTTATCTTCACCGACGAGTCCGCCCAGGCCACAAGCGGAGCAATCGTGGCGCCGAGAAGCATGAGAAGAACCACCAGTCCTGTCAGCCCAATTTCGGGACTCCGGAGCGCGATGCCCGACTTACGCCAAATCTCGCGAAAGGATTTGGATACAGCCTCTGTGCAGTCTGTCACAATCGAGGCGTCTTCGGTGCCAGTTTCCGACCCACCGAAGTGAGCCTGCTTGATATACCTGCATGCCGGCGGAAACTGAGCGAGGCCCGCAGAGCTCTGTCGCACAACCCGAAGTTCGCGCGGCAACTGGGGTCGCACTGACAAGATGGTTGGGGCGGGCTCAGAGCGTACCTGTCCCAGAGCCCCTTGCCCTGCATCGAGTCTGAAAATGCCGACATAGTCGTCTTCCTCCCTTGATAACTCGAGTTCTCGCTGTTCTGGTCGATCGCGTCTAAGGAGTTCGGCGTGTTCTTCAAGCCACCAAAACTGGCGACACCTTCCTCAGTGGCCACCGTCGCTTGCAGGCGTGCCGCCGTAAGGCTGACTCCACCTGCCGGCATCCTTTCCGGTGCGCGGCTTTTTGCCCCGCGGGATTTGATAAAAGCTGCCTGGACGGGTTTTCATAAAAATAGTTATTCCCAAAAGATGTGTGTGTGGATGTTTCATCATGGTAGTTTCGGATTTTTAAAAAACATCCATATGAACAAGTTCATCAGCCAACCTGTTGTTAACTTTAGGCGAGACTCTCGAAAATTCTCCGAACGGAGACCACCCTGGCCAGGATGGTACGTACACGACACCCTCCCGCTACCGACTATGCGCAAGCTAGACCACCTTTTTCAAGCGTCTGTAATGATCCCTCGGGACGGGGATTGTAGTCCTGTCCCGCGCTTGTTGAAATCCGACCCAACCTGCCTCGCCTTTCCCGTGTCCTGTTTGCCGGCGATCGATGAAAGAATGGTCCAGAAGCTTTGACAGCCCAGCTGATCGCACCCTGAGTTGAATGACGTATCGACTGCGCGCGCAGACACATGTGAAACGAAAGGAATGGGACGTGGATGTGCAGGAAGCAGGGCGCACTGGATATGTGATTCCCGAATACCCCTCATGATGTAGGGTTGCTGCGCGCGTCGGGCCCTCGGACGCTGGTTCGGCATTGTCATCTGAACCCTCAGGAGCGACGGTCTAGTGATAATGGTGGGGCCGTTGGACAGAAGGAATCGCTTGGGCGGCGAGCTGGCGCCGACGTGGACGGTGCGCGTGTCGAGGCAGCGAAGCTTCGGCGCGAGATGGGTGCAGCCGACGTGCACGACGTGCGCAGGGTCACGCTGCCCGCCGTCTACCCATGATCGGCCTACCTGTGAAGAGAGAATGCTGTCAATGTGAATTTACACCGACACGTCACTGACCAGTGTCGACGAGATGCAACGCGCCTCGACCATATTTCGCTGACACTTCTTTCCGACAGCAGGCGCTTAGTGGGATCTCGCTCGGGTCACCACCCAAAAGGCAGTGTGCGGGAATCAGCTGTCCGTGGATGAGGGACTTTTCTTCAGCAACGGGCTCCACCCAAGTTCGCGGCGAAGCATTTCGGCCCGACGCTGCTCATGAGTCTGCCTCGGGAGATGGCGGCTGCAGCGGACATCTTGAATACGGGCCAGAAGCTGATGGCACGCTTCATCGACAAGGGGGTTGGCTGGACGCGGCTGAATTTGCGCAGCGCGTGTCGAGCCGCTCCATCCGTATTAATGCAGGTCCGCGCTGGGCACCGCCTTCCTTGCGGGTTCCGATCCTTGCTCATTTCTGACACGCGCCCGAATCTCTCTCCATGCAGAGTACCGGGAACCTCTCAATGCCCTTCTATCTCGCGAGAGCGTTCTGTTTGGCACGAGTTCTGCAACGCCTGGTCCTGAACTTGCTGCGAACAACTCCAAGGCGCTTGTACTGTATCAGGCAGCCGCACGCCCTACCACTGATGCATTTCCCGTTACTGTACGATTGTGACCGTGTATCCTCTTGTGCACTAGCTTACGAAGGCTCGGGAGTGGGGGCAGGCGCCATCAGACTTCGTGGAGGAGCAGGTGCACCGCGCGGCCCTGGAGAGGCGGCTTAGGCGAAGTGGAGAGACGCGCAGGCGTGATCCGGGCCCCGCGGTGGGGAATCATGGGCAGGAGAGGCGTGAGGCTGACGACTGCATGACGGACGAAAGCGAGAATATGGGAGACGAAGGAGAGCAGTCATCTTCTCCCTTGTCGCCGCCCATGGCAGAAGCAGGCTGCTGTGTTGCACCGTGGGGGTCACCGAAAGTGACGTCAAGCATGGAGGTTGAGTGCTGAACAGGCGTTAGCAACCTGCTGCGAGTATGTCGAGGTAACACTGCTGGGATTCAGAACGTGACTGAATTCGGAGCGTTACGAGGGAAATCACTTTCCCTTGCAAGCTGATGGTCTTCGGGACATGAGCAGAGCGTGAGCGCGAGCCGCCCTGCCTTGTGTGAATATCTGTTGTATCTGTACAATTACTGGCATTTCACCGCCTACTTGAGCTCGTACGCGTGTCGAAAATATCTAGTCGTCGTCCTGGCCGTTTCACGTCATGTGCTGCGCAACGCAGTTGGGCCTTCACTGCCATTGAGAATCTCCTTGATCAAGAATGTGCGCAGGGCCGACAGGCCGCAGCTCGTCGCGCTCGCGTGAGCGCGAGCGCACAGGAAGGAGTTGCGTCCCTGATGGGCTGTCCAGAAGCGATGCCACATAAGTTTGCATGTGTCCCTTGCCCTTGACCATCGTTTTTCCTGCCAGGCAGCCAACTTTCAGGTCTAAGTGCACTCCACGTATGTCAAGAGGGGCTTAGGCTGGAATGAACCATCGCGGCCGCAGATCACGAGGTGCATTTGAGTCTGCAGCTCCGAAATTGCGGGAGAGACGTCGTTGACGAATGGGGAGTTGTGTCGCGTCGCGGGCGATTTGGCAAGTCGCTGATAGCACGCCTGCATGTGCGAACGTTTTTTTCAACCAGCTGGTCAGGCACGAAGGAAAGGTCGAATGGTACAGAAGGAACAGAGACGGGGTGCTCTCCGCGGCATGGGAAGGCACAGGCCTCAGAAATATGCACAAATGGTTTTAAACCCTGGCAACATTCGCTTGTTGTAGCCATCCGGCTTGCAAGATTCACAGTGTCGCCAAAGACCGAGAAACGCGGCGACGATGTATCCCCAATAACACCCGCGCACAGCGGCCCCGAGTTGACCCCCACGCGGAGCTGATGAGAGGACACAACGCACTTAGATGCCCAAAGATTTCCGATCCTATGGATACAAGTGGACAGCCGTGGCAATCAGTGAGTACGGGTGCGGGACAGACCTCTGTTGGCTTGCCGTCTGGGCGGCGCACATGTGCCACACTTTGCGCCATCAGCACACATGCACGAATAGCAGCGACTGCAGGGTCCGGATACGTGCGGTAGTCCTCGGGTAGGAGCTCCGGATGTTGGTCCCATGCAACAGCGAGGTAGAACTGCGAGAAGGTCTCGATCTTGGTGCAGCCCGAGGAGCTGCCGCCTTCTGGTTGTATCACGCCGTCAAAGCACTTGAATACACTGTTGATCCAGTCCACAACGGAACGCACGCCGAAGCGCGCAATGAGCTCATCACTGTCGAGCAAGTATACAAATAGCACTGCAGCATTTGTGGAAGTGTCAGCGATACATGCCTCTCGACCCTGAACAAGGCGCGCCGCGATATCCGAGGGCACGAGCGCATGCAGCACGGTAGTCTCGAGGATCAGTTCGGCTTCGAGGGCGTCAAGCGAGGATACATTCTGCTCCCACTGCCCAAGAAGCTGCTTGACTGAGAGCGCCACGGCAAGGAACAACGCCGTTGCTGGAACAATATGGTGCAGCAGGGAGATAGCCAGCAGTGAGAGATTGTCCTGCATAAACATCGTCGGTAAGACTTCGTCTGTAACCACGTGCGAGGCCGCTGCGTGGTTGGCAACCGCGACAAAGGCCGTGTATAGTCCAATGACTGTCAAGAATCGTAGATTTGAAAAGTAGTACGAACAACACTGAAGGAGAATCGCAACAAAGGACCAAACGACGAGCCGTTTGGCGATATAGCCACAGTAGGTCATGGAAAACAGCACTGGGCCTGCGAAGAGGACAAGCTGCGCCAAACTCTGAATCCAGTGTGGTGCAAGCAACCACGGGTCACGGATGGCCAGCAGGCCCAGTGCGAGAGAAACGAGCGAGTAGACTACCCAGCTGATGCCGCCCGCAACCATCAGAGTGTATTGTAGCTCCCACGGCGGCCCACCAAACTCCTGCAGCTCGTGGAGAAATTCGCGATGCCAGAGCACGGCCAGAAGTGTCCCCCCGAGTCCAACGCAGAGTAGAAGTGACCGCAGAATGACGACGCGCAAGTCCTGCTGCCGCATGTCTCGATTTTCCTTCCCCATGACGTCCGGCCGCTCATTTTCAACATCCTCGCCGCTGATGACAGGAGTCAACTCCGTCCCGCCTCCTATCTTTCGCGGTCGAGCTCTGAGAGGGCCTGTGGTGTCAGAAGAGGTGCGCGCGGCGGCCTCGGCTGTCTGAGGAAAAGAGCCTCTGAACAGGAAGGATCCCCGGAAAGAACTGAATGCTGCTGGGCTCGCGGTCCCGGCGGCATGTGCGGAAACCTCCGTGCCTGCGCGCAATCCTTCGGCCAGATCGAGCCGCTGGGAGGATCCGGCAGTGGCTACGAGTGTTGCGCGAGAGCCCGGCAGGGTCGAGCCGACGGCGCAAAGGAGGTCTCGCTGGCTGTCGCGCATCGCGCTCTTCCTCTCTGCCAGCGGCTGTTGCTTGCGGGAGGGCGACGGCAACTGCGCGGGAGCATTGCCCATGTGCAGGGACGAGGCTCGCTCTGACGAGGCGGAGGTGGGACAGCTCGTGGGACGGCACTGGCAAGGCTCAGCCGGTTGAGGGTTGGACCTGCAGGACAGAACAGGCTGCAAGGCAGACCCACTGCGGCTAGGCGCTCCCGTTCCGTTGGGGGCAAGTGGCCCAAGCGAACGCTCAAGGCCACTCGACTGCACCCATGAATTGCCGCTTGCTGCAGTGCCCGCAACATCCAGACTCTTTCCCTCACCAGCATCGGGAATCCTTCCAGGTCCACCCGCAAGTCCAACCCGCGGCTTCCCTCTCCAAGTGAAAGACATACCACCCACGGTTGCCTCTCCGCCGATTCCGACCCCAGTGCCAGTGCCACGGTGCGATCCCGGTGTAGCGACAATCACCTTTTCCGAGCCTTGCAGTGCGCTCCGCCGCTCCGCTTCTGAGGACAGTGGCTCGTCCCTGCCGACCCGTCCTGCTACGGCCGCACCACCGCTCGTTTCTGTCCGCGTGAACTGCTCCAGCTCGTGCCGCAGTTCCCGAAAGCGAGAAAGACGCATCGATGAAGCGCCGTTCTCGACGAGACGATTTGACGCTGCTCCTGCCAAGAGCGAGCTCTTGACGCGCAGGAACTGGAGGTCTTCGTCACGCAGCGTACCTCGCTCGGCACTTGCCTTCATCTTACGCAGGTCAGTGACAGTCAACCCTGTTGGTCGCCCGTGGATCGCTGCAGCCCCTGCTTTCGCTTTTGTACTACTGTTGCCCGCACCCCCGTCCGAAATGGTTCGCGAACCATTTTTTTCGTTCTCGAAGGTGTTCGCTGAAGGTGTTCGCTGGAGATCTTCACTGGTCTGCGAGTCCCCCTGTTGAGCGCGGCGGTGATCTTGTTCGGGAGACTTAAGCCCTTGAAGCGACAAACCCTCGTTGACAAGCGGCGCTGAGCCCTGGCGGCGAACCACAGCATCGCCGGATCTTGGGGATCCGAGCTTGAAAGCAGGAGTAACCTCCATACCAAACAGGGCATCTGAGAATGGATCTGGAAGCGGGGTAGGATTGCATGCGGTTCCATCTGCCCCCTCATCGGGAGCCGACGCATTTACCGAGCCCGGAAGATGCATGCAGAGGTCAGCATGCTCCATACCTTCGCTCACCACCTGGCCAAGTGACTTGGGCGTCGTACGCAACAAGGAACCGAACGTCACAGCGGGGCTTCTGCCACGGTCCTCAGCCGTCGAATCAGAATTGGATCTCGGCCGCGCCCTATCTGGACCAGCTCGGTCCTGGCCGTCCCCCGCTACCTGTCGCACCAGCACGTCCCTCTCGAACCGATTTCGTATACCATTAGTCTTGATCGCCATCCACGATTCGTTTCCCGAGATTTGCTCGGCAGAATCGCTCCTCAGTGCGCTAATGGAACTGCTCTGATCCGCAGGTGCATTGGATGATGTCACTGCACCGCAGTCAGAGAGTAACAGCTTTGACTTTAGGATCGCTTCGTCTTTATCGTACGTTGCCCCGTGCAGCTGGACGTTGGAATCTTCATGGCACGCTGAGGCGCTAGGGGTAGGGGACTCCAGGGAGACCTTCCGGCTGACGTCGGAGCTCTCACCCGATCGGGCACGCCAGGACTCCGACACATGCGAGGCGCTCGACGCCACTCGGCTGAAGGTGGCTTGTGGAGGCGATCCCAGACAGCTGGATCGCACGACAGCGGCAAGGGGCGAGTTGCCTGGAGAAGGCATGTGCAACAGAGGCTGAACCCCGAAGTGCGAAAGAAACTCCTCGAGGATCGGGTTCCGCAATCGCGCAGCTGCGAGGAGCACCTCGAAGTTCTGCGGGCCGAAGCACGCCGTATACGATTGGCCGACTGCCCCGTTGGTCGAGTACGGGTGCGGACCCTCAAGGTGCCACTTGTCTGCCGGAAGGTGCTGCCGTGAGGCCTCTGTCAACTGGATCGTGTTCTTGGTTCCTGATTCTTCCATGTGGCGCGTGATGATTACATCAGGCCCGTACACTAGGTACCGCGGAAGCACAGTGCCCACAACCGCGGCGGTCACGCGACCTGTGTGCAAGCCGATGCGGCCCATGACTGGAACCGAAACGCGATCTGAAACGGACCCGAGTATGTGTAGAATCGAAATCCCGAGCTCGAGGCCGCGCTGCACGTGATCATCACAAGGATAGGGCCCCCCAATAATGACCTGATAGCAGTCTCCTATGGTCTCAACCTTCCAAACCTTACCAATCAGCTCCGCTGCCTTATCGATGGACGTGAAAATCGCGTTGACGAGGTCCAGCAACTCGTCGGCGCGAAGGTCTGACGAGAGTGCAGTGAAACCGGTGATATCCATCTGCACAATAGTGCACTCCTCGTAATCGTCACTGCTTTGCTTGTGCCACTCAGACGGGTCCGTGTCACGCAGTAATTGTGCTCGCCGCGGCGGAACTGCGGAGTGGAGAAGCTGCTCTGTAAATTCCCGCTGGTCATGGAGTTGTTCTGAAACGCCGAGGTGAACCTCCCGCCACCGCAAGAATTCTTTGACAGAGCGACGAAAGGCGAGGGCCACCGCCACTGGCAGGCACGCATGTGTAAAGATTTGCATCGTTAGCCGCCCCTCTGACCCCCAGTCATCGTAGGCAAAGGTCGTCTGCTCCGGCATCATGCCTTCAGCTGAGCCGAATACACCCCAGAATTCGAGCAAGCAGACTAATGCTATTTCGAAGTTGCGCAAAACCAGCAGCAGCACATCCACTCTTGTAAGTTTTTGCGAAAGAATAAGAATAGACGCCAACGGCCCCGCACAATTCCACAGAAAGATATCTGTAGAGAAGAAAACACCGCCCGCAGCCACGTACATGGCTATCGGTGTCCAAACAAATGCCATTCGCGACGCCTGGACGAGCCACCAGACCCCACTCTCAATATTCAGCAGCCGAAAACGCATACATGCCTGAAGAACCAGCACGGCGCACACTAGACACGCGACGCAGATTGCAGCAGTGATGGCAGCTCTCAGCAGCCCACGCCATGCAAGCAGAGAGCACAGGACCGCCATGAGGACGAGGGCAACAAGGTTCCAGTGAAAGTACGCCTCGACGCGTGAGCGAAATCGCGCATGGTCTGCAGAGCCTTCGTCGAGCTCTTCTGACGGGTTGCGAAAACCAAGAAGCACGGACGCAGATGCATCCACAACAGTGCGCCACCAATGACCCCAATTATCTTCTTCCTCAACAAGCTCCTGATAGTGAGTTGACGCAACAGACGTGACTGATGGCTGCCGCTTCAAGTGATGATGCGGCAATCCTTGTGTCGAATGCGGCGCAATGCTTTGGCTCCGCAACGTCATCTTGTTTGTGGCGCCTGAGTTGATGCTCCCTCGGCTTCCCAAAGACGACGAACGCTTCATTGGTGAAGAAAACTGTAGAATACTCCGTCATTAGCCGCCGCTCCTGAAATGTCTGCAATAAATGCTATGATTAGTAGAGGGAACACGGTGTGAGAAAGTAGGTGGGGAAACACCGTAGGGACGCTGGAGAAGTGCGGATCGTTGCCTCTGAATGCATCGTTGCCCGTCGAGAGCCGCTTAATGTCCGAGGACATCTTCATTGGGGTCGAGACCTGAGGCCCGCAGTCAAAGTCGTCAGCCACGGAAATCTCAACTTCGTAACGTCCTGCTGGTCGCCCTGTCCTAGAGACACGAGCCCGTGAGGCAATGGGGGAATGCCTCTTCATAAATCTCTCTGCAGAGCTGCCTAAACGGAGACCGGGGTGACGTCTCGCCAATCCTATGAGCCACGTTGTTCGATTCAGGCAAGCCCGCAGATCACATCATTTTCGGCCAGCAAGTGAGAGGAATAGTATCCAATCCTCGTCAATCGTGGAGTGGGCCCTTTTCCAGGGTGGTAGCCTTTTGCTTGCAGGGAGGTGAGGCACTGAAAGGTGAGGCAATGCAGGACGGGGGAGGGTTCTCCGGAGGGTTGGGAGGGCAAATGACCGGTGGGAAGAATTGGTCCAGGCGGGGCGCGCCTGCCAGCCATGGAGGCGCACTTCTGCTGGCTGCTCTCTCCCAGGCCATTCAATCGGCGACTGGCTCTGGGTGTTGCGGTTACGATTGGAAAAGGTCTTGTCGTGTGCATATGAAAATGACCACGATCGCAGCTGAAGTCTCTGCGGGTGGTCTACAGTATTCGGCTTGATTTCTGTCGCCTGGAGATCTTCCAAAACGCCGTTCGATAACACCTAGCCCCCGCTCCAGCAAACATGGATCAGATCGTCCCGTGGCATTTCACACTGCTACAAAATTACAGGAGCTCGAGGAAGTGCACTGCGTTGAATTGAGGGTCCACAGATCGCAGGGGTAGCACCTGGTCCGTCGTATTCACGCTTGGAGGTCTAAGGAGCGGCTGGGCGACACGTTCCGGAGACAGCGCCACCGCTGGGGCGGATCTAAGATTTCCGTGCTCTATCTGCGTATGTGTCCGCGGCCCAAACCCCTCTGCGTCACCCGAATCAGAACACAGGTCGAATCCATACGCTTCGTTGGCATGGCAAGCCCCGCGGGAACTTGGCGTTGAAGACTCAACTGGTTGGACTCCTTCGATCCCAGCACCAACCGACTGGTTCCCTGTCGAGGACATCACGCGAATCTCCATTGGTAGACGGGAGTCTTCAGGAGAAGAACTCAATAGCGATCCTTGCGCAGATTCAGGGTTCCGGTTTACCTTGGTCTCGCCATGACTCGGGCCCTCTGCGGTCCTGGCGTTAACCAACAGATTGTACAGGCTTTCACTTCTCTGAACTCCGACATTGTCGTCGTCAGCGGGGACACCAGGAAGAGGCCGTAGAGGCTTGCCCATTTGGGCAAGCTGCTCTTCGACTCAACCCCACCCTACTCCTGGTTGCTTCAGTTTTTTTACGGACCAGACGATCAAGTTTCTACGGACCAGACGATCAAGTTTCTAGGAAGGGCATCGCGTAGCCGAAGCGTTTCGTTTCTCGTTCTCACAATTCACATTTCTGGGAGGGCACCGACAGTCTGATTCTTGAGCACTGCATTGGACCCATGGGAAGGGTGGTCCCGCCCATGCAGTGCTCGCAGGCCCGAGGGGGTCAGACCGAGGCTCAGAGCACGCACGGCAGCCGGTCCACCCACCCATGGGCCCATGGAACGTGCCCCACCCCCGCGAGAGAAGTCTTCGAGTTAGCCGCATCCCCGGCGGTGAGCTTGAAGGGGTCCCCCGAGCGAGACAGCCTCCCGGGGTCCTTTGGGAGCGTAGATGCGTTGATTCCCCCGCGCGGAGTGGCTCTCTCGCAGCGGGGTTAGAACAATCCATTGACTCTCCCGCGCGGAGAATGGCTCTCCAGCGGGCCCCCGCGCAGAGGGTGGCTCTCCAGCGGGGCGAGACCCACGGCGAGACCCATGGGATCAGGCTGGATCGGCCTCGTGCCGTGCACAGTCGTTCAATACACCTCACTCGTACGAGCATGGCCCTCGACCCATCAAGATGGGGAAGAAAAAACGGAGCGGGGACAGACCCTTGAAGAACCCGTCAAGGGCCCAATCCGGCGGCCAGAAGGAAACGAAGCGCTCAGAGGGCAGCCGAGCACGGGTTCATTGGACCAGATCCTCTGGTCGATCGTGGCGGACTGCACATCCTCAACTGTCCAAGGCGGACGAACTACGTGCTGGGGCATAACCACAGGCAACACTCGAGTGCGCTGCTCGACAACTGACGGGGCTCCCGGTGGAGCGCGACGAGCAATAGCTCCTGGGGCCATTGCTCTATGGCCCAGCGTAGGACAATTTGTCCTGACTGCCAAAAAGTCTGTAGGGCTCGGGGCTCTCGTGGCATGTGCCTCACGGCGCTTCTTCCTTGCCCCCGCCTCTTCTCGCATCATCTGCGAGCTCTTTCGACAGTTGTCAATAAATATACTTTTCTCTTGCCCTCCTTCTCGTTAGCACCAGATACGGGAGGAAGTCCGAAAAGTTGCCTGTGCATCTTTCTCTTCACCGCCCTCCTGTCTCTACACCAATCACTCCCATTCTATGCTTCTGACTCTCTTTCCCATAATCCCCGTACGGAACGACTCCAACAACCCACAGAGGTGAAGAGGCGTCACGACGAATACTGGGACTTATCGCGTCCTTGCAAGCTGACCCACACGGCGCGCAGGCAACCTTCAGCCTGCCATATTGACACGTTAAGTCACTTCTTGTGTTGGAGGATGAAGGGAAGCGATTGCTAGGCGCACCTGACGAAGACGCCAGCGTACCGTTGCACTTGCCCCCGCCATTACACTGGCCAGCTGGACCTGCCGATTAAGAGACCGTGGGGAGCGTGCTCGACAGACTCTGGCGGGCTACAGCGGCTAAAAGGGGGATTTTTGGGATTACGAACCGGGACAACTTGTAGCGTCCAGGACCACAAGTTTGTCGGAGTTTGGACAAAGACCCTGCCAAGCACACACTCGATCACCCTGAGAAAGGGCCAACATTTTTTTGCCATGCGCGCTTCGAAATGGCGGAGACTACCAGTGCGCAAGAGAAAGCGGCCATCGGTAGGGATTCAAAAGGCGAAACGAAACGTTAACGAGGCGGCGCGCGTGACGACCAGATGGAAACAGCGTGTCCATGATAGTGCGTGCAAGCATGCGGATCCCCCTTGGAGGGTAGAGTGGACCGCCAGGCGAGGATAAGCCATGCAAAACCTGCAGAATCTGATTAGACCAGACTGCCTGGCCACTTCCGCAACACATTCAGGCGTCGCAAAAGCAGCGCTAGGGTTTGAACTGCATGCAAACCTCTTGCAGCTTGATACGAGTGTGCCAGTCGAGCCCGTTGACGACCTCTGGGCGTAATGTTGCAAGCCCATGCAGTATGTTGACTAGCGCCTCCTCGATCGAGACGTGATGCAGCTGGTGTACGATTTCGATTACTACACATGAAGCCGGCTCGACTGCCAGAAGATCAACCTCCTCCGCGCCTGCGGCCGCCTTGCTCCTACCCTCCGCTGGGGCATACTCGCTAGAGGTGCTCTCAGAGATCCCTCCTTGCATCCACCTGCTCTGCTGCACTGCTGCCACAAACGCCGAAAGGTCCAGCGACTTGGACTCAAAGGTACGAATAATTTTCCCCTGCACTCGTGCCATTCGATCGACATGTCAGTGAAGGCGAATTGTACAGCACAAGAAGCGCAAAGCAATCACGCACGAAGCAGGTTTCTACAAAGATGTGTCGCGGGCTTGGTACGACCTCGTGTGGGGTATTGGGATCGTGGTCACTCGCGTGCGACGGGTGCACAGTAGCTGGGTGACCGTGCAGTGCGATGCCAGGAACCTCGTAGTAACACACGAATCGCGAGACGAGCTTCAGAAGCGAGAGATGCACGCTTGCCTACCGCCAACAAGCCTGAGACAAGGGGACTAGGGCAATGCACACCAAGAGAAATAGATACTTCGCGAAGATGGAAATGATGGATGAGAAGGAGCGACCTCTACATCTGGGGTTGAGTAGTGCGGGTCTGTGACGCTGGTGACAAGGAATGTGAAGAGCGGCGCCGAGCGTGCCCTGATCACACCGCGATGATCGTGACTATGCTGCTCAAGTGGTAATAGGGGTGCGGGATCGAAGGCGACGAAGGGTTACGGCTGGGCTGAGCGCGTTACTGAAGCGAGTTGAGGTCGCGCCAGAAGAGCGAATTTGCACCCTTGATAATTACAACCGCCGGCTTGAGAACTTGGATCCCAGCAGCACGGGCGTGCTCACCTGCGAAGATGTAATGGGTAATGTCATTCCCTGAATCAAGATATTTGATGTAAGCGGGGTGTACCGAAGATGAAGCGATGCATGGTTAGCGTGAAGGTAGCGCGCACGCAGTCAAGATCCCACAACCCCATGAAGAGTGGCAGCAGCAGCGCTGCGAGCTCTCGCCCCTCCGCATCATGGGCCAGAAAGTCGGAAATCGCCTCGTAGTAGAACCGCCAGCCTCGTGACCGTATTCCTTGCTCCAGATGCTGCTCCAAGGCCTCGCTGACCCGCACCTGCGTTGCCGCGAGTATCAGATGTACAAACGCACCCACACTCAGCGGCGCAGGGATTCGGTAACGAGCTCAGACCACATCTTCGATCTCGCCGCAGACATCCTCTTCAAGTTCCGCAAGTAGGCTGGCCCTGGTGAAAGGTAGTGCATGCTGAAGAGCTCAGGATCTTTCGGCCGCCTCGACCCGCGGCGCTGTTTGCGCTGCCTCAAGTCCCTGAGTTTCCAAAGGGTTCAATCAAATTACCTGCTTTCGGAATTATGCTCTCCGGTTGCCTCCGCGAGCGTGTCCTGCGGCACTCGCCAAGATTTGGTAAACTCGTAGGTGCACCGCCAAAAACTGAGCTGGGATGGCGCTGGCAAGGTCAGCCGAGCGGAAGATTAGTACCACTGCCACCTTTCGGGAGCAAACCTGAAGGTGTTGGCATATACGAAGCATTCACCTGGTGCTCTGCAACGCCGCACTGTCCCCTGGGCCGGTCGCAGGGACGCTGGAGGAAGACCACAGGCGATGCGACGTCGTCGACGGCTCTAACCAAAAATTTCGCAAAAATCTGCGCGATGAGGTGTGAATCTGAATTTGTTTGAATTTGTGATTATTAATAAAGTTTCAGAGATCTTTTGCCGAAGAGCCACCTGCTCTATGCTTGCGCCGGCAAAGTACAGGGAGCCCCTGCTGGGGGGTCGACCCGCGAGGTTTGACCGACGTGTTTCAATCTCGTTGGTAGCGGGCATTGTCTTGATGGCGTTCTCAGTCGTGTCATTTTCTGCTTTCAATTCAGAAACTGAAGCGCCGAAAGCCGGTCTCTCCCTACTTTCTTGCACGACGTTAGTCTGCGCAGGCAGGGCTTCTATGGCGTCGGTGCTGAAATCAGTGAAGAAGTTGAGGTCGAGACTCGGCGACGTGGAGTCATCGACTGATTCATTCACAGCCAAGCTATCGAGGTCGGTGAAGGGGGCGAGTGCAGACCTGGACGTGCTTGATTCGATTAGCGAGGACGCTTCCCAAGACGAGACCGAAGCTGCGACATATGTGCGTCGACCAGGACCGAAAGGACAGAAGGGTCCGACCGGTACGCGAGGACCCCAGGGCATTCCTGGCAGGTACCTACCCGTCGTCGAGGCACCACTTTAAGTGTCAAAAAGCATATCTAGCTGCCCAATGCGGCTGGTCCTACCTGGGTAGGATGCCGCGTGGTCACCAGTTTAAGGCTCCTCGAGCTCTGTCACCGAGACATGATTTTTGAATGTCTTGAATATCGCAGGCTCGGTGCTCCAGGCCCCGCGGGACCGCCTGGTGCGGATGGCGACCGTGGAGCAACCGGGTCAGCCGGTACGTACGGTCCGAACGGCTCGCCTGGCCCAGCAGGCCCGCCAGGGTGAGTCCTTGTCATCCCTGATCTTGCCTGAAATATTGCTTTGATTGATTATTGTGTGTTGTATGTGTGTGCCGCAGCTTCATCATAACGCTGATGGTGAAAACCGCAACGCTGCAGGCAGCAAGGCCCGCGCGGCCTGCCAGGCACGGAAGGGCGTAGGGGCCCGGCTGGCAAGGCCGGTGCACGTGGTGCTACGGGACCAAAGGGAGAGACTGGATATCCAGGAAAGACGGGCGGAGCTGGACTCACCAAGGTGGGGCCTATGGGTGCGGTCGGGCCACCTGGACCGCAGGGCCCGCAGGGTCACGTTGGGATACCAGGAAACATTGGGGAAGACGGACTCGAGGGCGACTTGGGAGTCCCGGGTTCAGAGGGACCAGTTGGTGCGGCAGGTCTCGGCGGCGTGCAAGGTCAGCCGGGGTTCCCAGGGCCGCAAGGGCTAGCTGGGGCTCGAGGGACCAACGGCGGCCAGGGCGACCTGGGTGCGCCAGGCGCGCCAGGCGCCAAGGGCGCTCCAGGCCCGCAGGGGCCTGCTGGTCCAGCGGGAGACTCGGCTGCGCCCGGTGCGCCCGGTGCGCCCGGTGCAGATGGGCAGGTGGGCGCGCCTGGCGTGCCCGGTCAGCCGGGAATCGCCGGCGTGAATGGTGCGCCGGGCGCTGCTGGTTCGCCAGGTTCCGTGGGCCCCCCGGGTCCTGCTGGTGCCCCGGGCGCTCCGGGGACTCCTGGAGCAGATGGAGCAGGTGCTGGTGAAGTTGTAGATACTGATGAGGAGGCGGGGGATGAAGAGGCTGGGGAAGACGAAGGCGACGAGGCGACAGAAGAGGAAGAGAACTGAAGGTCGGGCTGACGGGCGAGGTGGAGGGCGGGATCACGCTCTCGGAATGCGTGCCCGACAGTGGGTGCTGCCGCGTTGACATCTACCACGACGGCGAGATGGGCACGATCTGCGACGACGGCGTCGAGGACGCGGTCGCAACCGTCATCTGCCGGCAAATCGGAATGAAGGTGGAGGGCGCGTCGGTGTTGGTGGGCGGCAGCGGGTCCGGCGATTCGGGCATGGTGCCGGGAGAGGGCATGCCGATTTGGCTCGACTCACTTCAGTGCACGGGCGATGAGGAGCACCTGTACGACTGCGACCACGAGCCGTGGGGGGAGCACAACTGCGAGCACCAAGAGGACATGGGCGTGTGCTGCCCCGGCGGAAAAGCGCTCGAAGGCGAGGACTGAGGAGAGCGAGCCGCGAGGAGGCGCTAGGCCCTGTCTGCCCGCGGCGCGCGCGCCGGCGACGCTTGGGGCAGTCGCGGTCGAGCGGCGCTAGTGGCAGAGCGTCGGACCGCGGGCGGCCGCTGGTTCAGATTTGAGTGTGCATTACGAGCTGCGTGAAAATAAATATTTGTTCTCGAAAACATCAGCTGACCGCGTCGCCACTGACACAAACGGCCGACCGAAGTGTTTCGCGATGCAGCTCGACAACTCATCGCGTTTGTTGGAGGACGAAGAGATGCCCATTGATATCCTTGCCGTTGTCCGAGCGCGGGACGATGGCTTCCTCGCGTAGCACCTGCCGCCCAAACACCACGCCAGTCACGCCCATGCTCGAAATGGGCAGTCAAAAAAGCATCCTACCTTGAAGTTGTTGGCCTTGGCCAGCCGTTTCACATACTCGCTTGTGTGCGCAAACCTGCGCGAGTACAGCGTGGGCGAGAGTCGCACTCAAGGTCAGACGCCAGACCGGGTTCGGGGGACAAGGGGCAGCGCGGGGAAGCACCGGCCCGTGAGCTGAAGCTTCCACCCGCGACGGAGGTCTTGCCAGTCGACCGCATACTCCTTCGCGCGCAGTCCGTTGACCGGAGCCACGTCCTCGCCGGAGCGCACCTTGATACGCGGGCTGTGCGCGCCATCGCTGCTCTCATCCTCAGCTGTCGCGCTCGCCTCAAGGCTCTCGAGGGTGAAGGCGAACAATGCGCCCTTGCGCAGTGCACCCGCAGCACCAGCGAGGACCGACTCTAGAGCACCGATGTAGACGAACACATCTGCCGCTACGACAAGATCCAAGGCGCGGGCGTCGGCGCCTGAGTGGTACCGCGCAAGGCCCTGCACTAATTCACCGACTGCAAGCTCGTCGTATACCCCACGCGCCTCCGCCTGCCTCACCATCTCTGGAGAGAGGTCGAGACCAGCAAGGTGATCGGTAATGTTGCGCAGCAGCGGCCCCATCAGACCCGTGCCGCATCCTACATCAAGCACCCTCGAAAACGAGGCAACCCCGCGCGCGTTCATGAGCTCCTCAAGCGCAGTGCGAATGAGCGTTGGCGCGCGGTACTGCAGGCCATGGAGAAGCGCCGTATCGAACGTGGAAGCGTACTCATCAAAGAGAGCGCGAACGTAACCTTCAGAGGCAGTAGTAATAGCTGGATCCGCAACCAAGGCTGAGAGTGCGTGCTGGGCCTCTAAATGATTCGGCTGATGCCGCAGCGCCTGCCGCAGCTTGTTTGCAGCGTGCTCGGTGCAGGGCGCGTCCTGGCAGCGGCTCGGCGGAAGCGAAGTGAGAGCAGAGCCGACGAGGTAGTAGAGCATGGCGATCTGTGCGGCGTCCATGTGCGCGGCACGCGGGTGTTTGTCCTCAACTGCCTCGGTCACTCTTTGATATGCATCGATTGCTCCCTCCAAGTCCTGCGCGTGCAACTCTTCAGAGCTCCATCTGTGTGCGAATCAAGCGTGCCACTGGCGCAAGGAATCGCCATGCCGCGCCGCATTCCAAGAGACTGGGGTTGCCTGCAGTTTATGCCGCGCACTCCCAAGGTTGGAGAGCGCGTCGACATGCTGGGCGTCGAGCTCAACGGCCTGAGACACCCCGTCCCACACGCGCCGGCCAGTCACATGGCCCAGGTGAGCGCCGCGCCACAAGCACAAGCCCATCTCAGGAAGCACAAGATCGGATCTTAGGCAGCAGTAGGGCTCTGCACACACCTTTTCGTAGGCTGCAACGGCGAGCTGAAGATTGTTGACCGAATGGTGCAGCACGCCCAGGTTGAAATTGGCCTCAACGTGCCCGCTGTTGGCTCGGAGCGCCTGCAAATATGACCCAATCTGCCTCCTCGCCGGCATTCGTGAGTAGGCTGTTGCCGGACGGTCATTGAAAGAGCAAACAGCTCTAACTTCGAGCATCGCACGTGGCACGGGAATGTACCGCTTGGCGGTACATATTCTGGCGGTCACTTTCTGCCTCTGCGTGGCTGAGCGCCGCGCTGAGCGCATTCCCTGGCGTGAGAACAAAAACCGCCAATGTCACATCGTCCGGCGCACAGAAGCCCTCAAGATCTGAGGACGCTTATCAGTTCAAGGAGACAGGGAGCTGCAGGGTGCGAGGAACCCAAGTTGGTCCAGGCATCGGCGTGGTCCGGGTCCCGCTCTACAGCTTCACGATATTTGCGTATCGCCCCCGCGATGTCACCCTGTGTTGCGAATCGGAAACAAGTTCAGAACTGAGGTGTCCGATGCAATCTTAGAGTGTAACGCATGGCACTTTCGAAAGGCGTCTCGACCTGCTGGAAGACTTCGTTGCCCTCAAGAAATGCAGCCTCGGCTGCCCCACGGTCTGCCTTGCTCGGCTTTTTGAGAAGCCCTGAATTTGCCGGCTTTGCTGACCATGGGTAGAATGACCAGACGACTGCCCAGTGCGAGATATCGATAAGTTCCTTTGCGTAACCAGTTGCGCAAAGCTTGGGTGCCCACAGCCGGACACTTTCGGGACACCTTACCAGCGAGCAGCGCGATAGAGACGGTAGTGAGAAGCTGGGGCTGGGACAGTTGCGCCATCAAACTCCTCGTATTCATGGAACGCGTGGCTTTCGTCAGATCTGTATTGATTGTCTTGCCAGGCATCCTCCCCCACCCGAAAGTACACGTAGGGCTGGCGGCCCCTCTCGTAGGCAACCCCAAAAATCTGCCAATTTTTGACGGAAAAATCCGAGGCTGTCTCGCCGTGCACAAGACTGGGCTGCACCCAATGCGGGTAAGCAGGGGCCACACAAGCACATCCCGCCATAATACGACGATCCGTTCTATGTCAAAGCTGGTGTGGGTTGCGGTGACGTTTTTGGTGCTCTTGATATTCCCCATTCCTTCCTCTCGGTCCCCTCCACTAGGATCCGACCCATCGCGTCAATCGCTTCGCCGCTGCCTCCTGTACACGGGTGGCTTATTGCAAACCCCGTGCGTTGGTCTGAGACTGCGCGGAGGAAGTAATGCTTTCGACAGGGATGAAGGGGTGGCCGGGTTGGGAGGAAATATGGACGCTCGGACCGCCCAGGACGGATTAGGCCGCAGTGCGAATCGAGGAAGTTACGAGAACGTGAATCTCACTGCCTGTGATGGTCACCAAAGGAATGAACTTGCTACGTCTGGGGGACGCTTTGAGCGCAGTGAACGAGATTCGCTCCACCCACGCGATCAGGTTACAGAGAAAGTCTGGGCGGTGCAGCTGGAGGCGAATTCGTAGCGCGAATTCCTTGTTTTACGGAAACGAAGAGCGAGACACACGAGCGCTCATTTGATCCCCTGGTAGGTCGCCGGAGAAGAGTATTCAGATGTGGAGTACCTCGCTTCGGACGAGGAAGTTGCAGGTGTGAGGCCGACAACCGTCCTCGCTAATTGCTTAAACAGACCTTGCCTACACATGGCTGTGAAAAGCAAGCACACAAATGACCGAGGTGGGCCTGCAGTAGGCTCAGCATCATCAGATATGGACGAGGCTGCTGGCGAGTCGCGCGAGGCGGGCGGGGGTTCGGACGGGGGCGAGGTGCGCAACTGGCGTGACGACTCTGTACGCTGCTTCGGGCATCCCCAACAGTTTGCCCCCTTCGTACCAACGAAATGCACCAGGGCGAATGAATAGCTCCGTACTAATTCCGCTCTCTACTTAGTGCATCTGCCGAAGGGAAGTGCAACCATCTCCGCTAGCACTGACCAGAATCAACCGGTTCTAATCAGGGTTTACTGCGTGGCGACGAGCTGCTTCGAAGGCGACCTCCTGGCGACTGGAGGCGGCGACGACCGCGTCAGAATATTTTCCCTTGCAACGGGCGCTCTCCTACACGAGTTTCCGCCCTTCGCTGACTCTGTCGTTGGTCTACCATTGCCCAAATAAATCCTGTAAATCTTGCGAACATTCTCCTCATATTATTAAGATTCGGAGAAGTCCCGAAAATCGAATGCTGCATATGTGATTTCGAAATGTCTTCTCGAGTAGGTGTGGCCTTCAGCCATGATGGGACCTACCTGGCTGGTGCATCCATGGACGGCACTGCTCGTGTCTGGATTGCAGACTCAGCAGTGCATGCAATTACGATTGTGCGTCGCTTCCTGTTGTTGAATTCTTGATCAGGATTCTGCCGAGCGGCTTTGACACTTGTTGCCGGTCTTTGGAGGCGGAATGTGTTGACCCCGCAAGCATGCAAGCAGGAAGGGCCAACTGAAGGAATCATGTGGTTGGAGTGGCACCCTCGAGGACATGTTCTCCTTGCAGGGTGTGTGATGATCGATCCTAGCTAGTCTCGATATGTTCCTCGATCTGTTCAGTCACGTAGAATGTCTTGTGAAAATATTCTGATGAAAATCTTGCTGCTTCGACTCTCAACAGAACCTGAAATGATCACTTGAGGGGAAATGGCAGGACGGAAGACGGCTTTGTATTCATGTGGCAGATTTGTAGACATGCTCGTGGAGAAGTGGATGTGTACGAAGCACAATGCCTTCACGTTTTCGCCGGGTCAGATTGAAAAGCTCAATTTTGCCCAATGAGATCTGAAAATCATCTTTCAATACCTTTGACGATCTTGGCACTCATCCAGGCACTCCGGAGCTGTCACTTGCGGCGGATTTGCTGGAAGAGGATGCCATGTGGTGAGCGGTTCCGAAGACGCCACGGTATGCAGCACAGTATCTCTTGTTTTATCTGCATAGTTACGACCATCCTTGTTTGATAATTGCAGCATGACGATGTTCTTGAGGCGAGGAAAACTTTTTCTAGCTGTTGGACATAATCGCGGGGTAACACTTCCTTCCTGTGAACACTGAGCAGCTGCGAATGTTCTGTCCAAAATTGGGAACGTTGGTCGACAGCCTCTACGATGAACGAAACGCACACGCAGATGCGATCACAGCACTTGCTGCGCATCCCTCTCAATCTATCTGTGTGAGTGGGCAGCCACTTCTTCTTCTTGCATTCAAGTCCCATTTACTGTGGTTTCATTTGTTGTTGGTATATGGATCTTTTGTGTGCTTTTAGGTGAGTGGCGATCGTTCGGGAAAATTGGTAGTATGGAACGTGGAGCAGGTCTGCTTCATTGCAAAGCCTTAGAAACAACTCTTGTGGTGTTCTATTCTTTCAGATCTGTTACCTGAAAGTATTCTGAAAATGAAGTGAATTGCAGGGTAAAATCAAGTTGATTACACGGCTACCGTCAGATCTCTCGACTGGACATACAGGCTCAGGTTCCGGGTCCCCCATCAACCATTCACTGAAAAGGACTTGAGGGAAGATCACTGCTTTGGTCTGATATGAAACCATTCAGTGGAAGCAATCGCATTTTCTCGGGTGATGATGGGGGTAGTAGCTACTGGTGCTCTGGATGGCACTCTTCGTCTCTACGACCTAGGTAAAGCAACAAAACGTTACACATTTCGGACAAGAATCCACAGGCCGTCAAATCAAGTAAGTAAACGAACTAATCATTGCGCAGGCACGGGAATGGAACGTGCTCTTTGTCAGCATGGAGACGAGGGCGTGACAACCGCAGCCTGGAGCACCAGTGTTCCGATGGTGTCAACTCCTTTCCCTTGGGACGAATCAAGAACGTACTGTTTTGTTTGTGAGTCTGAGATATCTCGTCTTCCATCCATTTCAAGGTTGCCTCCGGCGGAGACCGAGGTGCGATCAAGGTTTGGAATGGAATGGATGGCACTCTCCTCAAGTCTTTTGGGGGTCACGAGCAGGTTAAAAGTCCTCCCTTGACGCAAATTCTTTCACCATCCTCATGTTACCTTTTCGCATAATCGCTCTTCAGTGCTAAAGTGGCTGCTCTCACGGCAGACAATCATGTCGCTGTCCTTTTCATTCGATGGAAAGATGCTGCTAAGCGCCTCCGACGACGGTACAGCGCGTGCTTTTTCTGTGTCCTAATCCAAGCTGATCGTGATTGCCTCACTGCTGGCCAAGTTTCGGACGCACTCCCAGAACGTTTTACCAACTCGCGTGCAATGTGCGCGTTCAGTACAGTGATCCGAAACCAAAGCGTGACTCAACACGTTCTCCGCACTGGAGAAAATGAGGGGAATCGTCATGTGAACAGCTCTAACAAAAGTTGGTTGAAGGCCTTTCTTGCAGCGTCAGTATTCATGTGAAGGCGTCCTTTTCGTCACTCCTGCTTGCCGATCACGGGACAATCAACCACGTGTCAAAGCGGACAGACTGTGAGATAGTGGCGGAAAATGGTGGCGGTGGAGAGGCACGCCAGGTGCCATGCGACCGAGGATGGCGGGAAAGGCCTGTTGAAGTCGTAAAGATTATAGCACTCCTGAAGGTCGCCCACCTCCTTCTGTAGATTTACCTGACAATTCAATTGTAAGCAGACGCCCGTTGGGATGAGGGTGGATCTGATTCCCTTGGGAGAGTTGGTCACCTCAAGCTGCTTGAGCTCGCCGTTGGCCACATCGTACACAACTCCGTGGATGTGCGGCACGGCATGACCGCCCTCATTGCGTGTCGCCCAGCGCCGCTTTTGTACCGAGGCTGTCTTGTACACGTTCAAACTGTTTCGGGTGAAGGTGAATTTCAACGGCCCTGTTGACTGCGTTAGGGAACCAGCTGCAGTTCACAGGAAGGGTATCTGGGGTTGGGCCACGCGCCATTGCTCCAGGACGTTGAGCTCGACGAGGCGTCGCACTCGTTCTTCACCCTCAGGGTACTGCGCAAGCTCCTCTCGGTGCTGGCATGGCAAAAAATGTTATCGTAATTCCCCGCGCGCACGAAATGAAGAATCGGGCGCCTGTGCGCGCACGGATGGAACGGGGGGGGGGGGCGCAGTCGCTCGCAGAGATGGTGTGCGAACATCAGGCAGGGTACGCTGCGTGAGCATCAGGCAGAATCCGGATGTGAAATGCTTGGCAGGTACCGTGCGCCAAACGTCGCGAATGTTGCGAAGCCAATTCTCGAGCGGAGAGCCGTGATTCATATTGCGGAGCGCAGCGCGCACGCCCCCGCAGTCGTAGTGGCCACAAACGACGATATGGGGAACCTGAGCGGAACCAAGCAAGTTCCTTGTGAGGGATCATCGGACGGCAGGCGGCAGGCAGCGGGCGGCGGGAGGACCTCGAGGAACTCTACTGCGTACTGGATCACCGACTGGACGTTGGTGTCGATGGCGAGGACCTGCCCCCGCAAACGCGCCACAAATTGAGTGGGATTCGACGTGATGCCATCCAAGATCAAAGAGCGTGGTTCTCGTCGGGTGCACACACAGCCCCTATCTGACCAGTGAACATGTGCGATGGGGATTTTGCTCGCCAAGCTACTTCACTTGAGTTTTCCGCAGAGGGGACGGAGGGCACCTGGTTCGCGATGTTTCGCTGCACGAATACCGTCCCGTAGTCTCGCCCGCTTTACATAGCCCGAATTCGATCAAAAGTCAGCAAGCTGAATGATATCTCGCACAATTGCATAAAGAAGGAAGCTGGATGCCCGCGGCGGGGAGGTGCACATAATCGTGTTCGCCGGAACTCGCGCGTCGGAGCACCCAATCCAAAGAACATCCGGATGCTGTCACCGTGGCAAAACCATTGCAGCCGGTTGGATTAGCTGAGGGTATGTTTGGACCCAAGGTTTTCAGCAGGCGTAAACTAGGACTACCGGTCATGGTGTAGGGAAAGGCTATCTCTGGTTCTCATGCTGCTTCACAGCACCTTTTGCGTTGCATGCTGCGGGTTTCCAGGATTACCTGACTAGTTGAAAGCTTCTTGAAGAACTCCGGTTGCTTCGCTGCACGACGGATAAGCTACAGAATGTGAGTTCATGTGGCAAAGCTATTTCATGTTGCCGGACCGGGTGGCTGTGAGAGAGCTCTCAGGTTCCGGACATGTCTGCCTTGGTGGCAATCGATTTGCCGTGAAAACCGCCAGAAGCCCTACAAAATCCAATGCCTTGCCACGCTGGTGGTGAGGATAATTCCTCACCTCGCTTGTTGTTGGCCCACTGTCTGTTGCGTTCAAGAATATCTTCCATCCAGTGGCTTACTTCCGTCTCTTTTTCTGACGAGCTCATCGGTCTTGCGAATGGAACAGGGAAAATCCCGCCTCTGTGCGCTGCAAAATTCCTTGTCGAACTACCGATTACCTTGTTCACGGCAGCACGAATAGAAAATAGACCGGATCGGGAGCTCATCATTGCAGCGACAGCGCAAGTTCGGAGCAGTGCACTACTCGGAGAAAGAGATCCGCTTTTCCGACGGGCCCGCGTCATTACTGCCGGTTTCTTACGGAGTTTTTTTATCCCGAGGCGTGGAAGAGATCTGTCTACAATCGGAGAATTCAAAACTTCCACGCCTCCGTTGTTCACGCACTGAGGTCGTCTATTGCTTGGTGACGGTGTCTTTCAAGCGCAGAGGGCTCGTTCGACAAGAGCTCGCAGGAAAGCAAGGGAAATATCCGTATTGAGAATCAGATCAGAGCGAAAAGGGTAAAAAGAAGACTTTTCCGCCGCCAAGATGTCTGCAGAGTCCACCCCAGTGCAAGTAAGGCATCCTCTATCCTGAAGCCCAGCATTGCCGCAGTGCCTTCGGCCAGGCACCCCACACAGTCTGAAACGCATGCTTTTCGTGTTTGCGTTCAGGTGGTGGTGCGGCTTCGACCGATGTCAGAGAAGGAACTCAAAGGAAACACTTTGCCAGTTGTCACAGCTTCGACTGAGAAGAAAGAGGTCACTGTGATCCGCGGGGCGGGCAACAGGCAACAGAAGACCACTTATAATTTCGACGACGTTTTCTCCTCTCACTCGACGCAGGTCGTCCATTATTTTGCGATAGCATCAGGAATTCGAACACGAGGAATGAAATAGGAACGTTTCGAAACTGGCATGTGGCTGTTGCGCTGACATGACTTTTGCGGGACAGTCTGAGGTGTTCACTAGGACGATTTCACCGTGCGTCCAAGACGTGCTTAAAGGATTCGAGACATCGATCTTCGCGTATGGGCAAACAGGGACCGGAAAGACGCACACAATGGAGGGCGACATCTCGTCTGACGACAACACGGGCGTCATTCCGCGCGCCACCGCCGCAATTTTCGCTGCGCTCGAAGGGGGCGGATACGTGGAGCACGAAGTCCGGGCATCGTACCTGGAGATCTACAATGAGGAGCTCGCGGACCTTCTCGTCGACGCAGGGCATGATGTGAAGCTTCAGGTGGTCGAAGACACACGACCGAAAGGGAAGGGTGTATTCGTACAAAATCTGTCTGAGCGCATGGTTGCATCGACAGACGAGGTGCTTCGTCTGATGCAACATGCGCAAGAGCGCCGGCGAGTAGCGGAGACTAAGATGAACAAGGCATCATCGCGTTCCCACTGTCTTTTTACACTCTCAGTGTACTCCAAAAAGGTGATTGACTCGTCGGGGGCGGTGCTTGAGTGCACGGGCAAGTTGCACCTGGTCGACCTGGCGGGGTCCGAATGTGCGAAAACTGCAGGCAACGAGAGCCAAGTCAAGGAGCGCGAGCGGCGTAATATCAACCAGTCGCTCCTGACGCTTGGGCGCGTCATCTCTGCGCTGCGCGAAGGAAATGTGCAGCGCATTCCTTACCGTGATTCAAAGCTCACACGGCTGCTGCAGGAGTCGCTGGGGGGGCGCTGCAAGACCGTAATCATTGCGACTCTTTCTCCATCGGTGCTTGCCGTTGACGAGACACTTTCAACACTCAACTACGCTCAAGCAGCACATGGTATTCAAAACAAGCCTGTAGCTACCTCGTACCTGAAGCTGGGCGACGGAAGTTCGGGCAAGATCGGCGCGTCGAACACAGCAGGCGCAGGTGGAAGCAACGTTCAGGACTGGAACGAAATGGAGTGCCGACTTGCGTATCTCCATGCTGAGTTGCAGGAGGCCCAGGCGGCCCTGTCACGCAAGCATGAGGAAAAGCAAGTTGTGGTAGAACGGGCTGAAGCTGCCGAAAACCTAGCTGCAGCGCTCGGTGCAGATCTTGAGTGCGCTCGTGCCGAAGTTGCCGCGCTTGGAGAAGCAAACTCAGGACTTGCCGCAGACCTTCAGGCAACGCAGCGTCAGGTGGCCGAGACACGTCATCTTCTCGAAGCTCGGAAGGTGACTGAAGTAGCGCTGACGGCGCAGGCACGGAAGGTGCTCTTGACACTGGAGGAAAGCGTGGTAGACGGGGACGGCTTGCACGCGCAGCTCGCAGCGCTGGCACAGGACGATGCGGCAAGACGTACGGCTGCAAGAAAGTTTGAAGAGACCTCCCGTGTAGCACTGGCCGCCCTGGCTGAGGTGTCGCGCGACTACGTCAGGCAGATGGGTATGCTGCAAGAGCACGAGACCGGAACCAGCGCGGAGCAAGTCGCCACGCTGAGCGCGGGTGCGCGCGGGAATGCACGCGAACTCAGTGAGGTTTTGGCTCTCATTGCTAGTGAGAGCGAGACGGCACGCAGTGCTCTTACTGCACAAGTGAAGGCCTCGGAAGCGGCTCTTACTGCTGCCGTGACATCCGCCGACGAGCGTGGCAGCGCAGCGGTGCGTCCATTTCTTCTTAGAATTCTGAGAAACGCAGGCAGCGTAGTTCATTTCTCACGGTGCATGGTCTGGTTGGTTGCGCAGGTGAAGGACGCCAAGTCGCGCGCCCAAAAAGAGAGCAAGGACTTGCAGGACCTTGAGGATGCAATATGTAAGGGCGATTCGGTGCTGCAGCAGTGGGGTTTGGCGGCAAAGGCGCGAATTGCGCAGGCCACTGAGCAGCTAAGTGCACTCCAGACGGCAGCGCGGGAAGCTCTAGAGGTAGATGCCGCAGACGTGGGGAAGGGTGTAGCAAGTGTGCAAGTGGCGCTGCAAGAGAAGCGTGCTCGGCTCCAGGCTCTCGGATCGGAACTCGAGCGGCATCTGCAAGGACAAGAGGAGCTCGCGGCTGGACTGGAGGGCGCGGAGAGGGCCGCTGAGGCTGCGGCCCAACGACAGATTGCGGCACTTGCCGCGCAGCGGAAGCGTCTGGAGGCCGCGCTAGTGGCGCAGCGGGAAGTGCAAGACAAGACTGATGGGGCCCTTGCAGAGCTCCTTTGTGAGGCGCGAGAGTCGGTTGCAGCACAGGCCGGTGCAGAGAAGGCGTCGATCGAGGCAACTCAGGCAGCACTGCAGGCAGCCGAGAAAGAGATGCAGGAAGGAGCAAGAGAATCTTCACTTGTGGATGAAGTTGCGCGCCTGCGAAAGGCAGTGGAAGTCAAATCGGCCACAAACCTGGCAGCACTCGAGGCACTCAAAGCCCGGCTCAAGGCAGAGGCAGAGGCACTCGCACACACGGCTGAGGACGAAGCGAACGTCAAGGGAGCGTCCGGCCAGGGACGGGCAACGATAGAAGAAGTGATGGAAAAGCTTAAACGGGAAGTTGCGTCACAGCAGGAGACCATCATGGCACAGGAGGAGGCGCTCCGTGTTCTGGTGGAACGCCAGCATGAGCAGCAGCAGCAGCTTCGCGGGGCCCTGGCCGAACTTGCAGCTGCGCACGCTTCACAGCGCCGCGAGACAACACAAGCAGCCCACGATGCGCGGCGTGAGGCACTGAGTCGTCTTCGTGAAGAGCGGTCTGCAGACCTGGCCAGGCAGGCCGAGTGGCTCTCGCGATTGCAGGCGGAGCACGCAGCGGAGATGCAGAGACAGCAGACAGCGCTTGCATCGATGGCAGAGGCGGAACTGCAAGATGCTTCAGACTTCCTGGCGGTGCAGGAGCAGGCTTTGGAGGCGCAGACGAATGAGATGGAGGACCTCCTCGTCCAGGAGATCGCCGAGATGGATGCCATGCTACTCGGCGAACTACAGGGATTGTACCAAGACAATGAAGAGGCAGAAGATCGGGCACGAGAGGTACTCTGCCGCGCGAACGAGGCAAAAACAGAAGCTGAGCGTTCCGATCAGGTGCTGGCGGGTGCAGCGGCCGAATGGGGCAAAAAGGTGCGGGATGTGCAGGTTGCTGCGCTGGAAATGGCCGTGCAGGTACAGACAGCTTCATCTGATGTGGGCGAGGTGCAAGGAGAGGTGAGCAAAAGCGCAGAGGTGCTTGATGCGTACAGTGCGGCGTGGGGGCAGACGTGTCGCGAGGTCGGTGCTGCAATCGTCATGACGTATGGCGAGGCACTCCCTACAGCCGCTGCACAGATTAGTGCCGGCGCTAAGAACGCCGATACAACGCTTGCGAGTGTATCCGGGTTCAGTACTGCATGGGGAGCTGCAGACCGAGCGTGCCAGAAGGAACTTGAGGCAGTGATGACAGCGCAGGAGGATCTGGAGTCGCAGTTGGGTCAGGACCGCTCGGCAGGAAAGCAGGCGTCAGAGAAGATGATGGGCTGTGGACAAGCAGAAATCGTTGCGACACGGGACGGTCTCTTGCGTTCTGCGCAGGGCGAGGAGAAAGACTGGCAGGCAGGAGAACGTCTTACTGCGCTGGAGTCAGATCTTCAGCGCGCGGCTCAAGCGCGCTGCCAGAAGCTGGACGGGGATGCGCAGGCGGCACAGGCGGCGCTCGCGGCAGAGCTCGCGGCCGGCGAAGAGGCCCTGGGAGCGCGAGAATCCGTTCTGGAGGATCTCAAGGAGCGCGTCGAGTCGCTGCAGGCACATGGAGAGGAATCATGCAAGGCGCTGGTGGGTCAGGTCACAGAGCAGCGTGCAGCGCTCGCAAAGGCAGTGGATGCAGACCGGGCGGCGTGTGAAGCGCTCGTGGCAACGGAGGTTGTTCGGCTGGAACAAGTCGCCAAAATAGCACTGGATGCAAGGACGAAGGCCGAGGAGACAGGCGAGCGTTTGGCGGGAGAGGCGAGCGCGTTTCTGGCAGCACGGCGAGAGGCAGCTGCTGGGCAACTCTCTGCCGCGGAGGCGCTCAGCGAAGCGGTCGGCAGCCAGTCCACGGCACAGGCAACGAGCGTCGGGACCTATGCGCGCGATGTGGCGAGGGCATACGAGGAGGTCTCGCCGCCAGCGCCAAGGGAGGCATTTCCGGTTCCGAGCGCACAGGACTTCACGCAAACAGCAGCGGACGAAGAGCTCCTTGCGGAGATACCCATCCCTCCGCCAGAGGCAGCCGCACCGGCGGAGACAGCTGCGCCCGTGAGCGTGCTGGAGATCGGGGTGGAGAACAATCTGCAGGAGTCGGGAGAAAAGGTGTGCGCTGATGAGGGCTGTGGCAAAGGCGAAGCAGGGCTGGCCGAGGCCGCAGAGGCCGCAGAGGCCGCAGAGGCAGAAGTGCCGAGACCAGAGCAGAAAGAGATCGAGGAGCCTGGAGCGGACTTCAAGGAGCCCGAGGCCTCGGCACCTGGGCGGAAGAAGCATGTCGCAGGCATCGCTACGGCGAGTTCAGCTTCTTCCTCTACCACAGCAAAGAAGAAGACCCTTACGAAGCAGCCTCCTACGTCGCTCGGCCGAGCATCACTCATCCCGGCCCCTAAAACTCGCCCGGGGACTGCGCCTGCACGCACCGGGCTCAAGGAGATCGTCAACAAGTGAAGGGCTTGCCCTCGATTGTGTTTGAACTCAAACATGACTTTAACCCAGGTGCCGTAGTGTGGTGATTCGGAATCAGTCAGAACAACAAAATGTTTGGAATCAAAATCTACATCACGAGCTACAGAAAGAGAATGTATTAAGTTACGCCAGACAGGACGTCAGTGTTCGAACAAAAATATGCGAACGCATTTGAAGCACCTTCGCGCGCCGCATACTGAGAACTGAGTTTTTTTGGAATCGTGTTGCCGTTTGATACTATAATTTATGCCAGATCACAAACACAGAATGGTGCGGCCTGATCTCGGCGCCAGTACAATATTTACCAAGGTGATACTGCAGAGCTGCTGTGACTTATTTATCGTTCTCAGAAAACTGTGCATTCTTAGCTTTGGTGAAAAATCGGTAGGCTCGTGAGAGATTTTCTCGCTGGTCGACTGCACACAGCACGGAGCCCCACTCTCCTCTTAGAGTTTTGCCATCGAAACGAAAAACCAGCCACTTTCCCGAAAAGCTATGGCTGGCATCATCAGACATCCCTGCCATCTTGAAATTACCACAGCCACTGCATTATTGTGAAGCTTTCGCGTGCTCGTAAAGACGATCGATAGTGTCTTTGAAACGTTGCTCGATGACGTGGAGTCGCGGCTGTCCACAAGGCGTTATTGTACCATGCTGCACCTGCAACGAGACCCGGCCTCAATTCTTCGCGGGCCGCGGGCCGTGAGCGTGAGAGGTGCTGGACCCCGGCGGATCGTGCAAGGCATGTTGGACACTCTCGAAGCACTGACCTGGAATCGCTCTGGAAGGATGGCCGCGGCGCGCGGCACCTCATGCGCGGCGACCTGTGGGTGCGTGGCGAGGACGGCGAGGGCGGCAGCAACTTGCCGGTCGACCTCGCTCCGCGCGGGACAACCAGGCGCGACGAGCTGGGCTTCGCTCTGCAGGCGCTCCGACCCGAGTCGCGCGCACTCTGCTTTCTGCAGCTGCTCAAAAACTGGCACGACGAGCACGACAGGAAACGGCCGCCCCTCACTCACCACCGCTGCTTGCGACACCCAGGGCTGGGCGAGCAAAGCGTCCTCTGCCCGAGCCGGAGACACGCGCCCAC
>ENA-UOXV01000883-UOXV01000883.1-marine-metagenome-genome-assembly--contig:-NODE-883-length-43235-cov-7.216813_pt1 | contig 43235 bp, 41 predicted proteins | sample MGYA00238165_ERZ766961 | MGnify/ENA primary metagenome ERZ766961 (study PRJEB28924, sample SAMN03173240) | marine metagenome | biome: Marine; feature: Water; material: Subsurface seawater | place: North... | reverse complement strand
AAAGTGGTGTACTTTTACTCCGGCCAATGGTGTGTTTTTACTCCGGCGTTGACACAGTGAAATGCCCCGGTTCTTTGGCAATAAGCTGAAAGCCCTCGGTGGCGATGCTAAAAATTCACAGTTGGTGCGGTTCGGCGCATCGCGCATAGTTGGCGGCATTACCCTGACCACCGTGCCCGCTGCACATTCCAATGGCGTGAACCCGGCCATGCTGGATGGCGGCCTTGGCGCGCTGATGAAAGAAGCCGGTTTAACCGCGTATGTCGGCCCGCCGACGGGATATGTGGTGACGTTCTCTAACGGTCTTGTTGCGTATCTATCGGGTGACACAGGCGTCACAGCCGAACAAGAAACCGTCGTCGCACGTCAATATGGTGCGGAGCTGGTTGTCTTGAACATCGGCGGCACCTTTACGACTGGTCCCAAAGAAGCGGCGTTCGTCGTCAATGAATTGATCAAGCCCACATCCGTCATCGCATCGCACGCCAACGAAGTCGCAACCAAAGATGGCGAAGTTATCAAAGGCACCAAAACAGACACGTTTATGAAGGCAGCAACGATGCCGGTTCATTTGCCATTAAGTGGGAAAACGATGTCGTTTGATTCAGGTGGAAACTGCTCTGCAGGCTGTTAAGCAGCCTCGGCACTTGCTGTCATCGCTTCGCGCAATACCGCAGCGATGACGGCACAGTCTTCATCCGATAACCATAACGGCAACCTGATATCACAAAGGCCATGCAGCACGGCATCCGCATTCGGCACATCGCCCATGCCGTTCAAATACGCCCAATGATCGTGGCGGCTGGTAAAGCCAATGGGTACTTCCGCGCCAAACCATTTGATGTGAACCCCGTGCGCGGCGGCTTCGGATAAAAACCGCGATGTGCGCGCATCATCGATCCCTGAAATCATGAATTGCAGGGAACTCGGCACAAAGCCTTCTTTGGCGGGCCGTATCGGCATCGACAGATGATCGATGGTGTCAATCATCGGTGCCAACACATCATACATGTGCCGCCATTTCCGATTGCGTTCATCCAGTTCTGTCAGTTGCGGCCGCAGGATCGACGCCACCAGACCCGACATCCGCATCGAGCAATTGGGGGTTGAGGCGCGGTACTTCTCAAACACCTCCATATCGGGCCGCGCGCGGTGTTGTGCATACAGCATGTAACTGCCGGATCGCAGAACGGCCCGCGCCGCGATGTCTTCGTTATTGGTAACCAGCAATCCCCCCTCGCCCGAATTCACGTGCTTAAAGGTCTGTGTGCTGAAACACGCAACATCGCCAAAGGTGCCCGTCAGTCGACCATCCCAGCCCGCCCCCATGGTGTGAGCGCAGTCTTCGATAACGATCAGGTTATGTTTTTCGCACACGGCCATCAGCCGATCCATATCCGGAATGTGGCCCCGCATGTATGACAGCATCAAAAACTTGGCACCGCTAGCCGTGGCCTTGCGGTCAAGATCATCGATATCGATCACAAACCGATCATCGATATCAACCAACACGGCATCACCGCCCGCGTGATCAATGGCACCCGGCACGGGGGCCAGCGTAAAGGCATTGAGCAACACCTTGTCACCTGTCTCTAAACCCGACGCCTTGAGCGCAATATATAGTGCACAACCGCCAGAATTCAGACCGACACAGTATTTCATGTCCATGTAGGCCGCGAACTCTTCTTCGAGCATCGCCGCCTCGGGGATCGATCCCCGGTCCTCGCCATATCGAAACAGCCGACCGTCTTGCATCAAACGTGTTGCGGCCTCTATCCCCTCTGCCGGGATCGGGTCGGGGGCGCTGAGATCTCCCTCAAAACGGGTGCGGTTGGTGGTGGTATTCGTCAAACCTTGGGTTCCTCTTTGGGGCGGTTTTCAGCACAAACGGCGCGATGTCGAAATCGCAATGATGCGCTTATTTTCGGCTTATTTGAGGGAAATAACAGGTATTTAGGCGATTTACGCGTTAAAATGCGATAATTGGTAAAATGATTGACCTAAATGGAAAAGGTCTATCAGACCGCCTCGATCAGTGCTGCCGCGATGGCATTTCCACTTTCAAAGGCGTATTCAACACGCGCCCCCAAACACCAATCCCCCCCGACATATAGGGTGCCATCGTCAGTCGCGACAAAGGGCTGACCCAGTGGGTTTTCGGTTTGCGCGTAACGCCAGCGGTGCGATGATTCATACGTCGTGGTCGGCAACTTCCCCCCGGTAACTTTCCCCACCAAGGCCAACAGCGCGTCGATGGCATCATCCTTGTCCATCTCTAGGTTTTTGCGGCTCCAATCCACGCTGGCGTGGACGACCCAAACACTGCCCGCCGCACCACGACCCGGTTTCGTGTCATTACGTGCCATCCAGGCGATATCATCTGTCGGTGCCCGCAACACATCACCATCCACACGAAGCCGCGCCTCGGACGCCATCAACAATGCCCAACACGGCGCCACGGTGACATCTTTGATGGTCTCAATAATATGTGGCTCGGTGGCCAACAATGTCCGCGCCTGATCGACAGGCGTGGTGCAGACCACGCGATCAAAGGTTTCAGGTTCGCCTTTGGCAAAGGTGATGCGCCAACCTTGCCCATCGCGTGTGATCGTTGAAACGGTCGCCTTTTCTCGGATATTCAATCCCTGCGCCAATGGCTTCAGGAACGAATTCATTCGGGGCCTGCCAACGTACCAGTCATCGTCAACGGCTTCTTCGTCTTCACCTAATCTTGGCTGCCAAATTTCCGCCGTGCCCGCTTTGCATGCGCGCTGCATGAATGACTTAAATGCATCTGAGCGGGCCGTGATAAATTGCGCCCCGTGGTCAATCGTCAGCGTTTTCCCCACGCGTCGGGTCGCCATACGGCCGCCCAAACCTCGGCTTTTTTCGAACACGGTCACATCGTATCCCGCAACATAAAGTGCCCGCGCGCAGGTAATGCCCGTCATTCCGGCACCGATGACGGCGACGGTTTGTTTTGAGTTATTAGCAGAGGCCATCAGTGTTTATTCAGGTACTTGCGCACACTTTCCGGTCCCATCGGATGATCCGCCTGCGGATACACCGGGTGGTGATGGTCATGCGAATGGTCATGATTATGCTCGTGATCATGATGGTGTTGATGGGCCTGGGCGTCTGTCATCACCAGACGACATGCCCCGGTGCAGAACGACGCACATAATTTGCAATCTTCGACGTTGGACCCCGGCGCCGTCGCCCCTTGTCCTTCGACGTGATGGTGATGGCTTTCTTGGGGCAGGCCGACTTCGGACTCAAAACCCAAGACCTGATCGCGGTATTTACACATGGTGCAATTCATCGCGTTATCGCCATCCAGGATTTCTGTCACACGCTCGGCAAACGTCGCAACCACTTCGGGGTGGTCGTTCAAGTAGCCCGCTTTCACGAACTCAATATCTGGATGATTGGCGGCAACGATATCCGTGAAGCCATAAATACGGTCGATCAGAATCCCAGTGAACAAGAAATACGGGAACACGATGACTCGCTTAAACCCGAGCTTTGCAACGTGTTCCAGGCAAGGCTCAACCAGGGGGAAGGTCACACCCGAATAGCCGACTTCGACCCACCCCAGGCCCATGCCTTCCATCAACAAGCGGGCGATTTTGGATACGTTGGAATTGGCGTCTGGGTCACTGGCACCGCGGCCAATGACCACCAAGCAGGTTTCTTCGCGTGGCACTTCGCCGTGTTCTTTGTTAGCTGCATTCAGTGCATCTTCGACGCGTGATGCGGCGGCGCGAACCATTTTCGGATCAACACCCAATTCACGGCCATACTGTACGGTGATGCCATGTTTTTCCGCGTAGGTGTTCAGGACCGACGGAATATCGTTCTTGGCATGCATCGCGGCAAACAACATGCCCGGCACGGCCAAGATATGATCGCAGCCCTGTTCACGCAGACTGTCCAAGCCATCGCGGATCACCGGATTGGCGAATTCCAGATACCCAAACTCAACCGGCCAATCGGTAAAATGCGCCGGCAGTTGTTTGACCATGGCCGCGAATTCTTCGACCGCCGCGTTACTGCGCGAGCCGTGCCCGCACACCATGACACCGATTTTGTTTGGCATTCTTTGGTGACTCCCTAAACGTCGAGGTTTGCGACTTTGAGCGCGTTTTTCTGGATGAACTCTCGGCGGGGCTCGACCACGTCACCCATCAGGGTTGAGAACACTTCCTCGGCATCCAGAAGATCAACGACGCGGACCTGCAGCAAGGAGCGGACTTCTGGGTCCAGCGTCGTTTCCCACAATTGATCCGGGTTCATTTCACCCAGCCCTTTATAGCGCTGGATCGACACACCCTTGCGGCCCAGTTCGGTAATTTTATCGACCAGCGATACCGGACCCGTGATGCTGTATTCTTTATCCTTGGCCGTCAGTTGACCATGTTTGGCAAACGTCGCCTGTAGCTCAGCCGCCAGTTTATCCAATTCACGTGCATCGCTGGATCGCATAATTGCGCCATCGATAACATGGGTTTCCGTCACCCCCCGCAACATACGATCGAACTGCAAGCCGCCATCATCGGTGACGGTGCCGACCCAGCCACGCTCATGCTCGGTCTCCAACGCATCCAGACGCTTGGCAATATAGTCAGCAGCCCCGGCACCATGTTCTGGATTGCTGAGAATATCAGGGGTGAGCGCGCCCAGGATTGCGGCCTGTTCCAAAATCGCAATCGGCACATGGTTCGACAAACGCGACAACAAATTGCGCGTGTGATTGGCTTCTTGAACCAAGTTCCTGAGGTCTTTGGAGCCGATTTGTTGACCATCAAAAGTCACAAATACGGTGCCATCATCGATGGCCGCATCGAACAGGTGGCCTTCCATTTCGCGGTCACCTTTTAGATACACTTGTGAATTCCCACGCTTGGCACGGTACAATGGGGGCTGGGCGATATACAGATAACCGCGTTCAATCAGTTCTGGCATTTGCCTAAAGAAGAACGTCAGCAACAATGTGCGGATGTGGCTTCCATCGACATCAGCATCGGTCATGATGATGATCTTATGATACCGGCATTTATCGGCGTTGAAGTCTTCTCGACCAATCCCGGTCCCGAGCGCCGCGATCAATGTGCCGATCTCGGCGGAGCTTAGCATTTTATCGAAACGCGCACGCTCCACATTCAAAATCTTACCCCGCAGCGGCAGGATCGCCTGCGCCGCACGGTCACGTCCTTGTTTGGCAGAGCCACCAGCGCTGTCACCCTCGACGATGAACAGTTCAGATTTCGCCGGGTCGCGTTCCTGGCAATCCGCCAGTTTACCCGGTAACGAACTGATATCGAGCGCACCTTTGCGCCGCGTGAGTTCGCGTGCCTTGCGGGCGGCATCGCGGGCCACGGCGGCATCGACGATTTTGCCCAAAATCTTTTTGCCTTCGGTCGGGTGTTCTTCGAACCAGCGATCGAACCCTTCGCCAAGCAAACTTTCGACAACCGGGCGCACTTCGGATGACACCAATTTATCTTTGGTCTGTGACGAGAATTTCGGATCGGGCACTTTGACCGACAGGATGCACGTCAAACCTTCGCGGGCATCATCACCCGTGACGGCGACTTTTTCTTTTTTCGAAATCATGCCCGACTGCATGTAGTTGTTGATGATCCGCGTCAACGCACCGCGGAACCCGGCCATGTGTGTGCCGCCATCGCGCTGCGGAATATTGTTGGTAAAGCACAGCGTGGTTTCGTGATAGCTATCGTTCCACTGCATCGCCAACTCAACAGTGATGCCGTCTTTTTCGCCCATCACTGAAATAGGTTCTGGGATCATGGGCGTCTTGGCGCGGTCGACGTAGCGCGCGAATTCAACCAGCCCACCCTCATAGTACAAATCTATATCGACAGTTTCAGGATTCCGCGCATCCGTCAGGCGCAGGCGAACGCCGGAATTCAAGAACGCCAATTCACGCAAGCGATGTTCCAACGTCGGCAAATCGTAAGTCGTCATCGTAAACGTGCTCGGCGCCGCCTTAAACGTGATCATCGATCCCGTGTCCGGTTTGCCATTTTCGGTCAGGGGCGCATCGCCAACAATTTTCAAGGGGCTAACCGCATCACCATTTTCAAAGCGAATGTTATGCTCTTTGCCATCACGGTAAATGCGCAGTTCCAACCAATCGGATAGCGCGTTCACCACCGACACACCCACGCCGTGCAATCCACCGGAAACTTTGTAGGAGTTTTGATCGAACTTACCGCCCGCATGCAGCTGGGTCATGATGACCTCTGCCGCGGACACGCCCTCTTCGGAATGGATATCAACCGGGATACCGCGTCCGTTATCGGATACGGATACGGACCCATCGCCGTTCAAAATGACATTCACGATATCGCAATGACCGGCCAATGCCTCATCGATTGCGTTATCCACGACCTCATAGACCATGTGGTGCAAGCCTGAGCCATCATCGGTATCGCCGATATACATACCGGGACGTTTGCGAACAGCATCCAACCCCCGCAAGACCTTAATCTGGTCCGCACCATATACGGCAGGATCGCCATCTAATGCTGGGATTTGATCTTCGGCTGGGATTTCAGTTTCTGTTTCGTCGCTCATAGCATGACTGCTTTCATTTTGATCGTTGGATCGTCAGGTCGTTTGTTCATTCACGGCACCGTCTGCGACGGTAAAAAACCGGGCACGCCCTTGCATGCCCGCAAATAGCGCGGGGTCTGTCCCCGTCATCCAAACTTGTGTGTCCAAATCGCACAGCATATCGAACAATGCCTGGCGGCGATCTTCATCCAAATGTGCGGCCACTTCGTCTAGTAAAATCACCGGGCGGCGTCCTTGTTCGGCCGCCTGCATCCGTGCATGGGCCAGAACCAAGCCAATCAACAATGCCTTTTGCTCGCCCGTCGAACAGTCCGCAGCTTCGCGGGCTTTGTCGGCGTGGCGGACCAATAAATCCGTTCGGTGCGGCCCCGTCGATGTGCGGCCATCTGATGCATCGCGCATACGATCTGCACGTAATAATTCGCGGTATTTGTCTTCGGCCGCCAACGCAGGCATTTCATCCAGCCACGCATCTGGCCCGGCACTCAACGAAATTTCGGCCTGGGGGAAAGGTCCCTCGCAGCCCGCAATAAATACGCGAAGACTGCCAATCATATCACGTCTGGCCGCCGCGACCGACATTCCTTTTTCGACCATGACCCCTTCGAGGGCATCAAGCCATCCGGCATCCGCGCGTGCACCATGCTCGGACAGCAAACGTGCACGGTCTCGCATGGCTTTTTCATACGCCGTGACCCGACCCGCATGAGCTGCATCGGACACATAGACAAGACGATCCAAAAACCGTCGCCGCTCGCCCGGACCATCGATGAACAAACCATCCATCTGCGGCGTCAACCAGACAACGGCGATATGCTCGGCCAGGACACCTTGGTTTTTTTCAGGTGCGCCATCGACGCGCACAACGCGGCGCTCGCGCACACCCTGGTGATCAGGATCAAGTCCTGTGCCGATATCGACTGGGCCCGCATCACCGTCGACCTGAACCGCAACGGCCCATGACCTGACGGTCGCATCGTCACTTGAATCCTTGCGTGCAACCTCGTCCAGGCGGACCCGGCGCAACCCGCGTCCCGGTGCCAGGAATGACACGGCTTCTAATAAATTGGTTTTGCCCGCACCGTTTGCCCCGGTGAGGACCACATTCGCGCCCTGGGGACGAAACGACGCATGCGTATAGTTGCGATAGTCAGTGACGCTGATGCGCTGCACGGCAACACGCCTGCCATGGGTTAGCGCTGGCGATGGTTCCGTAACGGCAGATGTTGAAATGGCGGCAATGCCGGTCAAAATGCTACGTCCAACCCGTTATTGTCATACCCGCATGGGCATAAGCACATAAAGCGTTCCCATATCCTCGGAACCCCGAATAATTGTCGGAGATGCCGCATCAGCCAACATGAAGACGGCTGTGTCGCCATCAAGCTGGCGGGCAATGTCGAGGAGATAACCTGAGTTAAATCCGATATCGAACGCATCTGCGCTGTAATCGACTTCCAACTCTTCTTGTGCGCTGCCGTTTTCCGGGCTGGATGCTGACAGCGATAATACGCCACCATCAAACGCCAACTTCACAGCGCGCGATTTTTCGGATGAAATCGCAGACACCCGATCAACGGCATCCGCGAATGTTTTACGGTTCACCGTCATTTTCTTGTCGTTACCAGCCGGGATCACACGCTGGTAATCGGGGAACGTGCCGTCGATCAGTTTCGACGTCAGCACCGCATCATCAAACGCAAAGCGGATTTTAGCCTCTGACAACGAGATTTCGACGTCGTCACCCGTTTCGTCAATCAGCTTGCGGATTTCACCAACCGTTTTACGCGGCACGATCACACCCGGCATGCCAGCGGCACCTTCGGGTAAGGGCAGCTCAAAGCTGGCCAGGCGGTGGCCATCAGTCGATACCGACCGCAAGGTCGGCGTGCCATCACGCTCGGACACGTGCAGATAAATACCGTTCAAATAATAGCGGGTTTCCTCGGTCGAGATCGCAAAGCGTGTGCGGTCGATCATGCCGCGCAAATCACCTGCGGGCAGATTAAACGTGTGCGCATATTCGCCACCCGACATCAGCGGGAAATCTTCGGTCGGCAGACACGATAGCGTAAAGCGCGAACGGCCCGCACGGATGGTCAAACGACCATCTCCGGGGGCTTCCAGTTCGACCTGGGCGCCGTCAGGCAACTTACGAACGATTTCATAGAACGTCAGCGCAGGCGCTGTGGTAGCACCCGGCGTCGAGACACTGGCAGCAACTTTTTCGATGATGTCCAGATCCATATCCGTGGCGTTTAAGGCCAGGGTCTCGCCCTCGGCCTCTAACTTCACGTTAGATAAAATCGGAATGGTGTTGCGTCGCTCGACAACGCTTTGGACGTGGCCCAATGAACGTAAAAGGTCGCTGCGTTCGATCGTCAATTTCATCGCTAAAAACCTGTATCCCTGTCTGCAATCTCGCCTTGAGATCGCCTCATCAACCTATAATTTCGCCCTGAAAAGCAGCCCGCAGAAGACGCGCTGGCCCCGATAAAAACACATGATTTCCATCTATGGTTAAGGCGTTTGAGATTATAACAGACAAGCCCCACCACCCAAGCGTTTTAGACGCACGAAATCCCCGGCAAATTGCCAGAAATCATTGTTCTATTTCAGAGAGTTAGAGGCCCCGCAGATGCGCAACCCCAAGACATAGTGATCAGCCTTCAAGCATCCGGCGCAAAAGCTCGATATCTTCTGCGAATCCGGGATCCGACGTCTTGAGCTCTTCGACCTTTTTCACCGCGTGCATCACGGTGGTATGGTCCCTGCCGCCAAACTTCCGGCCAATCTCGGGCAAGGAGCGTGCGGTCAGTTGCTTTGATAAATACATCGCCACCTGACGTGGACGCGCAACCGAGCGCGCACGGCGTGCGGAATGCATATCAGAGATACGGATATTGAAGTGGCTGGCCACCTGTTTTTGGATTTCTTCGATGGTCACACGGCGATCATTGGCGCGCAGCAGATCGTGCAAGACTTCTTGGGTTGCCTCAATCGTGATGTCGCGACCAATCAGTTGTGAGTGCGCGACGATACGGTTCAGGCCGCCTTCGAGTTCACGGACGTTCGACGTGATCTTATGGGCCAGGAATTCCATGACCTTGGGCGGAATATCGGTTTTCAGATTGGCCACTTTTGATTGCAGAATGCCCAATCGCAATTCGTATGTCGTCGCATGGTTGTCGGCAACCAAACCACAGTTCAATCGCGAGACCAGTCTTTCTTCCATGCCCACCAAATCGGATGGTGATTTATCAGCAGAGATAACCATCTGGCGGCCTTGGTCGACCAACGCATTGAATGTATGGAAGAATTCTTCCTGGGTCGATTCCTTGCCAGCGATGAATTGCACATCATCGATCATCAGCACATCAACGGAACGGAATTGATCTTTGAAATCCATGGTCGTGCTTTCGCGGATCGCCTGCACAAACCGATACATGAATTTTTCAGCCGAAAGATAAACCACTCTTCGTTCCGGCGTCGTTTGTCGGATTTGCCACGCAATGGCGTGCATCAGGTGCGTTTTACCAAGCCCCACACCACCATATAAAAACAGCGGGTTGAAGGGCACGCGATCAGCCTCGGCCACACGCCGTGCGGCGGCATAAGCGAATTCATTTGGTTTTCCGAACACGAAATTATCGAACACAAACCGTGAGTCGAGGGCGGCGCTCACGCCTTCGCGGGAAGATGGCGACGTAGATGGATGCGTGCCAGCGGGTGGCGGTGTCTGACGCTTAATCGTCTCACGGGCCGCTTTTTTCGCCCGATCATTGCGGACAGCAACATCAACAGAGGCCACTTCTGGCACTTCATCCTGCCAGAGGGTCGCAATTCGTTCTGCGTAATGCGCCACAATCCAATCGCGCATAAACCGCGTGGGTACGGTTGCGTGAACAATACCCTTGTCGATGTTGCGCACACGTATCGGTTTGATCCAGCTTTGATAAGCGGCTTCACCGATTTCTTCGCGCAAGCTCTCGCTAACGGCTTTCCATTGGGCATTCACGACATCAGGCTCGGTGTCGGACGTCTCTGTTTCTTTTGTCTGCTCAGAACCAGAATTCAACGAATCCATAAACTTAATATTCCCCTGATAGATGCGCGATGCACATCCATGTAACTCAATCTTATTTCTGCCAACGGTGTGAATACGACAAATCACACCCGTCGACCGACAATTTCACACCAAATTAGATCGTCAGAATTTGACCTTCAGAATTACCGTCACCATTTTTACGCGTCTTCATTTTGATGAGTACCCCGTCGCATCATCAAAATACCGATCCTGCACAAACTGAAAATGAGCTAGATCACAGCTGAATAAAAAAGTGTCGAAACCATCTCACCTTCGCAATCGCATCGCATTTATTATTAGAACACGAACCGCAAACTCAAAATAATCAAACAAGTAAAAAGGGAAGCTAACTTGAAGCGATGAAGTAAAAAATCAACTTCATGTACAAGTCTATAGATCTGATTTTGTTGAATATTTCGGACTCATTTGCGGGATGGCAAAAGTCTGGTTTCTGTGGCGATCCCTCCCGTCCGTTGCGTTGGTGTGAGGATGATATTACGTAGGTCCATTGACCCTGACAACATGATCTGAACGCCAAAAATCAAATAAATTTCTTGACTCTCGTTACGTGATTGAAAGCTCTGAATTTTTCCTGAAACGCACGCTCAGTAACAATTTTTCACACACCCTTGGAATCTCATTGCTGAAATTCAGGCATCAAAAAAGCCGCAAGCAAAAAGCCTGCGGCTTATCAGCGACTTGCGCGGAAAAGCGATGAAATCGCTTAAGCGGCAAGCGCCTTGATACGAGTAGAAAGACGAGAGATACGACGCGCTGCAGTGTTGCGCGGCATCACACCTTTTTGAGCGCCACGAGCTACCATAGGCTCAGCAACTTTGAATGCGGCCTGTGCAGCAGCTTGGTCGCCACTGACGATTGCTTCTTCAACTTTACGAAGAGCCGTCCGGATTGAAACGATGCGTGAACGGTTCACTTCGGTGCGCTTTACTGTTTGGCGGATCCGTTTTTTCGCGGATGCATAGTTAGCCATCTCAAAAACCTCTTAAAATTCGGTCCCAACGACCTAGGAAGGCGAGCTTATATAAGTGTCCGTCGTCCGCGTCAAGCCTTGGAATATCTATAAATTCCCGTGGGCATTCTTTGCCGTTTAAGGCTGTTTAGGGCTTAAAGAGAATGCGACCAGCACGCGGCCTGCTTCCGTGTCCGAAATTGTTAACGCCAACCGCTCCTGATCGCGCTCAAAGACACCATCTTCGATACGGGTCCAACCCAATTGCGGAAGGGTCTCGCCATAGAACGCCAATACGTCGCTGGCCTTCATGGCCCCCGATGCTTCGACTTCGATGATCCGGCCATTTGCCGTCTCAAACGTGACAGCCGCCGCCTGGTTCTCGGCCAAGCCTGACATGATTGGGAGTTCTTCTAGGTCCGTAAAAAACGCATCGGCAGCGTTTGCCATCGCTGGCACCCATATAAGGCACAGGATTGCTGAGACAGAGAAGACTTTGCGCAGATTCATCATAGTATCGCTTCTATCATCACCATTAGGGGTTACCAAAACAAATTACCGTTGGCATGTGCTGCAATAGAATGTTGAACGCCCGGTTTGCACAATCTGTTTCACCACATTTGCGCCATCACAGCCCCTGCACGGTTCGCCCGCGCGGCCATAGACAGCAAAGTTATGCTGAAAATAGCCCAATTCGCCCGATGTTTGACGATGATCGCGCAACGACGAACCGCCTGCGGCAATTGCCTCGTTCAAGACGTTGCGAACGGACAACGCCAATTTATCGGCGCGCCCCCCTTTTACAGTCTTGGCCATGCGCTTGGGCGAAATGCCCGCCCGGTACAACGCTTCGCACGCATATATATTGCCAACACCGGCCACAACACGTTGATCCAACAGCGCTGCCTTTATAGATGTACGCCGATCACCCAACCGCTTTCCCAATTCCGGGCCATCAAATGCATTCGATAATGGCTCCGGGCCCAAGCCAGCCAAAAGCTTATGTGTCAGCGCATCCGCAACCGAGAACAGATCGATAAACCCAAAACGCCGGGGATCATTATAGCGGATCGTCACCCCTTGATCGGTCACGAACTCCACATGATCGTGCGCTTCCAACGCGGGGGCGGGATCGGTATAGACGCGGTACCTGCCTGACATCCCCAGATGAGACAGCAAAATCATGTCACCACTAAGGCGCATCAACAGGTATTTGGCACGACGTTCAATGCCGATCACGGTGCTGCCCGAGACCGCCTCACTTAAGTTTTTTGGCAACGGAAATCGAAGATCAGGGCGGTACGCGGTGGCGCGTGCGATGGTCCGACCTTCAAGAACAGGGATCAGACCTTGCCGAACGGTCTCGACTTCAGGCAATTCAGGCATTAAACGCTCCACAATCACTAAAAACTCTGTGCCTGGAACGTAGCGTGTCCGGCACGGTTCCGCTATGGTCTCGAACATGACAATGACAAATGATAATAACGACACCGATCAGGCCCGTGAAAACGATGTGCCCTTTGGCTTTCGCGATGTCCCCGCCGACGAAAAAGCGGGCATGGTCAGCGAAGTCTTTGCCTCGGTCGCCAGCAAATACGACCTGATGAACGATTTGATGAGCCTCGGCATCCACCGTGCCTGGAAATCCGCGATGATCGATTGGTTGAGCCCCCAGCCCAACCAAACCCTGGTCGATGTGGGCGGCGGCACGGGTGACATTACTTTCCGCTGGCGTGAACGCGGCGGCGGCCCGGTGCGGGTCATCGACTATTCCCACGAAATGCTGAGCGTCGGTCGTGATCGCGCCCTCGACAAAGGATACCTGGATAATATTGAGTGGAGTGTCGGCAACGCCGAACAACTGCCCCTGCCCGATTCATCGGTTGATGTGTACGCATCGGCGTTTTGCCTGCGCAACGTCGCCCGACTGGACCGCGCCTTGTCCGAAGCCAAGCGTGTATTGAAACCCGGCGGGCGATTTTTGTGTCTTGAGTTTTCACACATGCTGATCCGGCCCCTCGAAGACATCTATGATGCGTGGTCGTTCAAGGCACTGCCCGCGCTGGGCGAACAAATTGCGGGTGATCGTGAGTCTTATATATACTTGGCTGAAAGCATTCGGCGCTTCCCCGATCAAAAGACCTATGCGGGCATGATTGCCGATGCGGGCCTGGAGCAGGTCAAAGTCCGCAACCTTTCTGGCGGCATTGCGGCATTGCATTCCGCATGGCGTATTTAAGGGCCGATTGAATGCTGCGCGCTTTCACCAACATTCGAAGACTGCTGTCGCTTGGCCGATTGCTCGCGCGTCATGATGCGCTGTTTGCGCTCGAGATGGCGGGCGTGCCGAAAAGCTTAACCAAACTGGCGGGCATCGGTGTCCGCCGCGAGACCAAAGGACGTCCGGGTGAGCGTTTGGCGCGCGCCCTGACCGAAGCAGGCCCCAGTTTCATCAAGCTCGGCCAAGCCTTATCGACCCGCACGGATTTGCTGGGCGAGGAATTAACCGACGACTTATCTCAACTCCAAGACTCATTGCCACCGTTCCCCACCGATCAGGCCCGCGCCGCGATTGAGGCCGAGTTGGACCAGCCCGTCGACGAGTTGTTCCATTCATTTGATGACACACCCATCGCAGCCGCCTCCATCGCGCAGGTGCACTTTGCCGTCACCCATGATGGCCGCGATGTCGCCGTCAAAATTTTGCGCCCCGGCATCGAAGACGCCTTTCGCCGTGATGTAGAGCTATTCCGCTGGATTGCCGAAATGGCGGAACGCACGCAGCCACAATATCGTCGTCTCAAACCCATTGAATCCATCGAAACGCTGGCTGAGACGGTGGAACTGGAAATGGACCTGCGGTTCGAAGCCGCTGCTGCCGCTGAATTATCCGAGAATTTTGCAGGCGATCCTGAATTCAAAGTCCCCGACGTCGACTGGCAACTGACCGCCAAGCGCGTGCTGACCACGGAACGCCTGCAAGGGGTCATCCCGATGGATGATCGCGATGCGATTGTCGAAGCCGGGTTCGACCCCGTCGACATTATCACCAAGGCCGCCGCCGCATCGTTTAAACAGGTTTTTCGCGATGGCTTTTTCCACGCCGACACACACCCCGGCAACATGTTCGTGATGCCCGATGGCCGCATCGCCGTCGTTGATTTCGGCATCATGGGCCGGATCGATTTGAAAACCCGCCGCACCATTGCAGAAATGCTGGTGGCGTTCCTGACCCGCGATTTCCGCCGCGCTGCCGAGGTGCATTTCGAAGCCGGATGGGTGCCACGCGATCGCTCCGTCGATAGCTTTACCCAGGCATGCCGATCCATTGCAGAACCGATCCTGGACCGCCCCCAGGGCGAGATTTCCATCGCCCGGCTGTTGGCGCAGCTTTTCCAGATCACCGAAACATTCCGTATGGAAACCCAGCCGCAGTTATTACTGCTGCAAAAAACCATGCTGGTCGCCGAGGGCACATCACGCCGCCTGGCCCCCGATGCCAATATGTGGATTTTGATCCAACCCTTAATTGAATCATGGATGCGCGAAAACCTGGGCCCCGAAGCCAAAGTCCGCGATGTCATCCAAAACCTGACCGACGCGATTGAGCGCCTGCCCGACATGATCGGCGACGTGGAAAAAACATCACGGATGATTTCAGACGGCAAAGTTCAGCTCCACCCCGACACCATCCGTGCGCTGCGGGGCGAAGACAAACCGGGGCGCGGTCAGCCTCAGATTTTATGGTATGGGGCTTTTGCGCTGCTCATTGTTTTTGTGATGATGTTGTTGGATTAAGTGCTAAAGACAGATTCTCATTACATCTCGTCATTCCCGCGAAGGCGGGAATCCATCTTCTCACCAAAATGGACCCCCGCCTACGCGGGGGTGACGCATCATAGATAGATTGCGCCCTTAGCCCCCTCACCTGTCCTCTCCCCCATTACATGGAGGAGAGGGACCCTGTATCCACGTAACTCGATCTCATCCCTCTCCCCTTTTAGGGGGAGAGGTTAGGTGAGGGGGACGCTTTACGTGTCTTTGTCATGACCCGTGCGGATCACGTTATAAAACGGCTTCAAGCGCAGCTTGGTTTTGTGCGTCGGCGGGCCCTTGTCGCCATCAGGTTGAAACCCACGGTAATAATCCTTTTGCCATTTCTCATCACGCGCTGACGATCCAGGGGTCTTTAGGTTGGCATTGAAGTCATTCCGGCTTTCGGACCATTTCTTGTGATTGCGCAGCATTTCTGGTGCCGTTTCAAAAGCGCGGATTTCCGGTTCCACCTGTTCCAGCGCATCGCGCCCCATGGGGAACAAATGGCAATAGGGCTCGCCCTTCTCAAAGCGGATCGGCATATCCTTTCGCGTGAATATCCAATTCATCGTAAAGGTATAAGGCGACCAGTCGGTTTCGATCACCCCCGCCAACGCCTGGATCGCATCCTTGGGGCGGTTCACGGGGCCCTGCGCCATCATGCTGATGCCGGGTTCGGTCTGAAACAAATAGCCGATATGAAATGTCAGGATGCCTGAGCCGAAATGTGTCATCGGCAGCAGGCCCTGATCATCCGTTGTGATTTTGATATCGTCTTTTGATTGGCCGCCGTTCCATTCGGCCTCAAAAGAAATCGGCGAGCAAATCTCCCAACCGTGGGCATTCGCGATCACCAAGGGCAGGCACCGATACCCGTACGAGTCCGGCAAAGCATCCATCCACGCACGGCCCGTCGGCGCGGGCCGAAGCTCGGGCGGGTTTTCGACGGTGGGATAAGCGATCAATTTCAATGCGGGTACTCCGAATTCTACGTTGATGTTACCTGAGCCTTCACGACCCCGAAACCCCACGTTCTATTGAACCTGGGCCCAAGATGGCTTATTTACAGTGAAGTTTGGTGATTTTGCCAAATTTCACAGATAAAGGTGACTCTTGCAGGGCAAACGGGTTCTTTTAATCGTCTCGGGCGGCATCGCTGCGGTGAAAATCCCAGAGGTCGTGCGACGCATTCGCGAACAAGGCGGCCACGTCCGCTGTGTCATCACCGAGGGCGGCAAACAATTCGTCACGCCGCTTAGCTTGGCGGCGCTGTCCGAAGACAAAGTCTACGATGATTTATTCTCGCTGACCGACGAAAACGAGATGGGGCATATTAACCTATCTCGCCAAGCCGACGTGATCATGGTTGCCCCCGCCACCGCCGACATCATGGCGCGTATGGCCGCAGGCATGGCCAACGATCTGGCGACGACCGTACTGCTGGCCACCGACAAGCCTGTCATCTGCGTGCCCGCCATGAACGTCCGCATGTGGGAACACGCCGCGACCCAGGCTAACTTGGAAACCTTGAAACAACGGGGCGTCACGTTCGTTGGTCCCGTCGATGGAGACATGGCGTGCGGTGAATTCGGCATGGGACGCATGTCGGAACCGGCTGAAATCGTGGGTGCCCTCGTAAATTTTTTTAATGCCGGCCCCAAACCCCTTGCGGGTCGGCATGCCATCGTCACCAGCGGCCCGACGCACGAGCCGATTGATCCCGTGCGCTATATCGCCAACAGGTCCAGCGGCAAACAAGGCCACGCCATCGCCGCCGCATTGGCCGCATACGGTTGCAAAACGACGCTGGTCACAGGTCCCACAGCCCTGCCTGATCCGGCAGGGTGCGATGTGATTAAAATCGAAAGTGCCCGCGATATGCTGGCCGCGGTCGAAAGTGCCCTGCCCGCCGACATCGCTGTCTGTGCCGCTGCCGTTGCGGATTGGCGCACCGACACCGCGCCCGATCAAAAAATCAAAAAGCAGGCGGGTGCAGATACCCCGGCGCTGACGATGGTCGAAAATCCAGATATCCTGGCCACAATTTCAAAAGCCGGGAACAAGCGCCCACCGCTGGTGATCGGGTTTGCTGCTGAAACCAACGATGTGGTCGCGAACGCCACCGATAAGCGCACCCGCAAGGGCTGCGATTGGATTGTCGCCAACGATGTGTCCCCATCGACGGGAACGTTTTCGGGCGATTCCAACACCGTACATCTGATTAGCGAAACCGGAACCGAAGACTGGCCGACACAGAGCAAATCCGACGTCGCCCAACAATTGGTTATCCGTATCATCAGACACTTTGAGGCAGCAGAATGACCAAGCCTTGGCTTAAAAAAACACCTCCCGTTGGCGTCGATATTATGCGCCTGCCCCATGGGGAAGACCTCGCGTTGCCCAGCTATGCAACGCCTGACAGCGCAGGCATGGATTTACTGAGCGCCGAGGATGGCGACGTAACACTTGCCCCCGGCGCCCGCGCCATGATCGCAACCGGGATCGCCATCGCGCTCCCCTCTGGTTATGAAGCCCAGGTCCGCCCCCGGTCCGGTCTTGCCGCCAAACATGGTGTCACCGTGGCCAACAGCCCCGGCACCATCGATGCCGATTACCGGGGCGAGATCAAAGTGATCCTGATCAATCTGGGCGATGCGCCTGTGACGCTGTCGCGCGGTGATCGGATCGCACAGATGATCGTTGCCCCCGTTGTTCAAGCCGCCTGGAACGAAGTCAGCGATCTGGATAACACCGACCGTGGGGCCGGTGGCTTCGGGTCGACCGGAATTAAAAGTTCATAAGGGATAAGCATGCCGCGAATTACCAAAAAAATGCTCTACGCCATCGAAGCCGTGTTGGACATTGCCTATCACGCAGGGGCTGAACCTGTTCAAAGCCGTGAAATCACGCGCCGTCAGGAAATTCCGCAACGTTACCTGGAACAAGCCCTGCAGCATCTTGTGCGCGATAACATTTTGATTGGGGTCCGTGGGCCGCGTGGCGGTTACAGATTGGCCAAGGAACGTCGACGGATCACCGTTGGCGATATCGTGCGGTCCGTCCGGCGCATGGAAACGGGTGAAGACCCGTTGTTGACGGAAACCGGGTCGGATCTGGGGCAAAAAGTAGTGCGGCCCCTTTGGACATCCATTCAAGACGACATCATGGCCAAGTTAGATGCCACCAGCGTCGACCAGCTTTGCCAAGATGCCAACAAAGTTGGGATCGAAAGCGAGGGCCGCAAGAACCTCGACTTTATCATTTAGTTGCTAAGTTAATTTCCCACCAAACATAGAATTTCAGCACAGGATTTATATAGACATGAACGATAACCAAGCAGCCAACCCAGAATTCCGTGGCCGTATTTACGAGAACATTGTCGACACCATCGGGGCCACACCACTGGTTCGCCTGTCACGACTGATGGCAGACGAAGGCGTTGCTGGGAACATTCTGGCGAAATGCGAATTCTTTAATCCATTGTCATCGGTCAAAGATCGTATCGGTCTTGCCATGATCGAAGCGGCTGAGCGTGACGGCAAAATCAAAGAAGGCGCGACGTTGGTAGAACCGACATCGGGCAATACGGGCATCGCACTTGCATTCGTGTGCGCCGCCAAGGGTTACCGCTTGATCCTGACCATGCCCGAAAGCATGTCGGTCGAGCGCCGCAAGATGCTCAAGCTTTTTGGTGCCGAATTAGAATTAACCCCGGCCCCATTGGGCATGCGCGGTGCCATCGATAAAGCCGAAGAAGTGGTCGCCAACATCCCGGGTGCGGTGATGCTGCAGCAGTTTGAAAACCCCGCAAATCCAGACGTTCACCGTCGCACCACCGCCGAGGAAATCTGGCGCGATACAGGCCATAATGTTGATGCCGTTATTTCGGGTGTCGGTACAGGCGGCACGATTACGGGCTGCGCTGAGGTCTTAAAAGAACGCAATCCAGATGTAAAAATCATCGCCGTTGAACCCGAAGACAGCCCGATTTTGTCGGGCGGCGCACCGGGTCCACATAAAATACAAGGCATCGGTGCCGGGTTCGTTCCGGGCAACCTGAACCGCGATTTGATTGATGAAGTGCTGCAGATCAGTAACGAAACCGCATTCGCTACGTCACGCAAAGCAGCACGCCTAGAAGGCTTGGCCGGCGGCATTTCATCGGGTGCTGCGATTGCGGCGGCATTAGAAGTTGCGGCGCGCCCTGAAATGGCGGGCAAGAATATCGTGACCATCATTCCATCATTCGCCGAACGCTATTTGTCGACGGCGTTGTTCGAGGGTCTTGAATAAGCATGATCGACTTCACCGACGCGCAGGTTGAGCGTTACGCCCGTCACATTTTGTTAAAAGAAGTGGGTGGCGAAGGTCAGTCGAAACTGCTGAACGCCAAAGTGCTTGTGGTCGGTGCGGGTGGTTTGGGCTCGCCAACAATTCTGTATTTGGCGGCGGCGGGTGTCGGCACCATCGGTGTGATCGATGCGGACACGGTAGATCTTTCGAACCTGCAACGCCAGATCGCCCATACCACGGACCGCATCGGCACGCCCAAGGTTGAAAGTGCAGCGATTGCGGCCAAGGCGATCAATCCTGACATCAAAATCGTGCCGATCAATGCACGGCTGGATGCATCGAATGCGCTAGACATCATGTCCGATTACGATCTGATTGCCGATGGGTCCGATAACTTCGAAACCCGTTTCCTGATCAATGATGCGGCGTACTTTGCCAAGCGTACTTTGGTGTCGGCGGCGATCCTGCGGTTCGATGGTCAGATCGGCACCTACAAGGCGCACGAGGTTGATGAAGATGGCAATCACGGCCCCTGTTATCGCTGTATTTTCCGCGAAGCCCCACCGCCAGGCCAAGTGCCAAGCTGCGCCGAAGCGGGTGTCATGGGTGCCATGTGCGGCCTGATGGGGTCACTTCAAAGCACAGAAATACTGAAGGAAATCATGGGCATCGGTGACAGCATGTCGGGATCACTGATGGTCGTCGATGGGCTGTCGACCGAGTTTCGGAAAATCAAAGTCAAAGCTGATCCGGGTTGCCCGCTGTGCGGCACCAACCCGAGCATCAAAGATTTATCGTCACACGAAGCCACAGCACCAAACGGCTGCGCCGTTCATGCCTGATAGCAATCCACCCAAAAAACTGTCCATCGTCGTCGCGTCGGGCGCGTTTGAAAAAGTGCATTACGCCCTGGTGATGGCCACGGGTGCCGCGGCCATTGGCACGCCTGTCACATTGTTTTTCACGATGGGTGCCTGCCCTGCAATTATGGAAGACGACGGTTGGCGCACCCTGCCATCTGAAAAGGCCGACACTTCAGCCACGGCGCGGGATGATGATTTCGCCGCGCGTGGTGTCGCCACCATGAACGAGCTGATCGACAGTGCTGCCGAGCTGGGCATCACATTCATGGTCTGTGAAATGGGATTGCGCGCCGAAGGACTGGAAGATCAGCCCCTGCGCAAAGGCGTCGACATCACACGCACTGGCGTCGTCACATTCATCAATGACGCATCCGCCGACGGCAGTATTATTTACGTCTAATAATTAACCTTGCGCCCACGGCAGGCCGCGCACTTTCCAACCGCCCACTGTGCCCCGGTGACCCGTGTCATCCTTATCACCTTCGAACCCCTCGGCGATATTATAGCAGTGTTTGTATCCCAGTGCCGTCATCGCAATCGCTGCAGCGGCAGAACGAATACCCGAACGGCACAGAAATAATATGGGGACATCGAATTCCGGTGAAGCCTCGCGTACGGCATCTTCGAAATGCATGTTGCGCTGCATGTCCGGGAATATCTTCCAGCAAATCCGGTGTGTGGGATTTTCACATTCGGACATATCGGGATAACCGACATAGGCGAATTCTGCGTCTGTCCGTACATCAACCATGACGGCATTGGGGTTTGATTTCAACATGTCCCAAGCCTCGGTCGGGGAAATATCGCCTGCGTAATCTTGTTCGCTCATGATGTGGGCCTATCCAAATGATCGATCATATCATCGACGTCTGTAAATTTCTGGCGCGGTGCCGGGTGGGTTGCGCGAGCATGCTCGGCATCCTCTAGGGATTGCCAATCAGCAAAACTGACGGCGCGAACACCACGATCTTTTAAAAGTTTTTCCAGGCCCGTCCGTCCTGATTTTGACCCAACGCCCTTAAGGTCGCCAAAGTCTTCGGAAATATGATCAATCACCTGGGCGGCGTCCGGGCGGCTGGATGAAATGACACCGCTCGGGCCGCGCTTGATCCATCCCACCGCGTACATACCGCGATCGATACGGCCACGGTCATTCGGGATAATGCCCAATTTCTCGTCATAGGGCAGGCCTTCGATGGGTTCCGCACGATACCCGATGGCGGCCACAACCAGGCCGCATGGCACATCAAACGTTTCGCCCGTACCCACGGCCCGGCCATCAACGACCTGGGTGCGTTCCATCCGAATGCCGGTGACATGATCATCGCCCAGTATTTCGACAGGGCTGGCGTAGAATTCAAAATGCACGCGCTTTTCAAACTTGGCGGGGTCGCGCTGCGCAAACGCCCGCATGGTATCCAGATTCTTATCGGCCAATCGCTTAGCACGATCATCCATATCGTCCGGTGCGGAATCCACCAACAACGACGGGTCGACCATCGAGATACTTTCGGTCAGGCCAAGCATTTCACGCAGTTCAACGTTGGTGAACTTGGCATCCGCCGGGCCGCGCCGCCCAAATAAATAAACATCTTTGACCGGGGACTCATCCATTGCGGCCCGGGCATATTCGGGTAGATCGGTTTTAGATCGCCCAATATCGGAGCGCGCCAGCAAGCGCCCGATGTCCAGCGCAACATTACCGTTCCCAATGACGACCGCGGCGTCCACATTCAAATCTGGTTCTAATTCTTGAAAATCAGGGTGGCCATTATACCAACCGACAAAGGCCGCAGACCCGTGCACCCCTTTTTTATCCGCGCCCGGTATCGACAGCTTGCGATCGGCGGGTGCACCCACGGCCAGGATCACCGCATCATACATGTCGCGCAGCTCGGCCAACGTCAGGTCCTTGCCTATTTCCACGTTGCCATAGAACGCGACCCGGTCCGTCAGGGCCGTGCGTTCAAACTTCTTGGCGACTTTTTTGGTGGTTTGATGGTCCGGCGCAACGCCGCCCCGGATCAGCCCATAGGGCGTCGGCAATCGTTCGATAATATCAACCTCGATATCATCACGATATTTCAACAGCGCATCCGCCGTATAAAACCCGGCAGGCCCCGAGCCTATAATAGCAACTGATAGCGTCATCGTTCCCCCCCGGTTTCGATTACGCTGGACCGATTAAATCAATCAACAGTCCAAGTATGACCCTGATGCATTAACTCATCCAAACTAATGCCATCAGATTTTTCATGCGCCACAGCCTTCATCGCAGCGACGCCATCACCATAGCTGTCGCCAGGATTGCAGTAGATCACGCCAACCGCGACGGGCAGATGATCATCATCCATCGCCGCCAACATGGTTGCGATCACGTGATTGGTTTCGTTATGGACCAGCACGCCAGCGGCTTCTGGGCCATCTTCACCGACTGGAACGACCTCAATCATCAAGGTGTCATGGTTCAGGCGAAGCCCCTTATCGCTGTTGGCACCGAACACCAATGGCTTGCCGTGTTCACAGACAACTTGGCGATCCGCAGCGACGGGCTTTGCCGTGATGTCATCAAACACACCGTCGTTATAAACGATGCAGTTTTGCAGAATTTCGATAAAGCTGGCACCGCGATGCTCATAAGCGCGCTTTAAGATTGTGGGTAGATATTTTTGCTGTGTGTCGATGCCCCGGGCAACAAAACGCGCCCCGGACCCCATCGCATAGCCACATGCTGATACAGGACTATCGACAGACCCCATGGGTGTCGACGGAGACCGCGTACCCGCACGCGATGTCGGCGAGGCCTGGCCCTTGGTCAGGCCATAAATTTCATTATTGAACAGCAATATCTGCACGTCGACGTTGCGCCGGATCACATGCATCAAGTGATTGCCACCAATCGACAACATGTCACCGTCGCCACCGACAACCCAAACGTCTAGTTCAGGGTTGGCCAGCTTGATGCCCGTTGCAAACGCGGGCGCACGACCATGAATGGTGTGAAAGCCATAGGTCTCAACATAATATGGGAACCGTGCCGCGCAGCCGATCCCGGACACAAACACGGTGTTTTCAGGTTCGGCATCTATATCAGCCAGCGTTTTTTGGACGGCACGCAAAATCGCGTAGTCCCCGCACCCCGGGCACCAACGCACTTCTTGGTCGGTGGCAAAATCTTTGGCGGTCCGTTTTGGTGTGAGTTCGTTCATCTTATCCCTCCAACACCGCAAGGATCGCATCTTCGACTTCGGCGATCTTAAACGGTTGTCCGGAAACTTTGTTCAGGCCGTGGGCATCTATCAGATATTCCGCACGCAACACGGTGATCAACTGACCATCGTTCATTTCGGGCACCAGCACATACTCATAACCCGACAACAGCTCGCCCAAATTCTCGGGCATCGGCCAGATATGACGAATGTGAATGTGCGCGACGTCTTTGCCCATCTTCAATAAATCATCGACGGCACGGTTGATAGGACCATACGTAGACCCCCAACCGACGACACACATCTTGCCCGACGTGGGGCCTAACTCGACACCTTGCGGTGGGATATCGTTGGCAATGCCATTGATTTTGTCTCGACGCACATTGGTCATCTTTTGGTGGTTGTCGGCGTCATAAGAAATATGGCCCGTGTCGTAACTGCGCTCAATCCCACCAATCCGGTGTAGCAAATCAGGTGTGCCCGGCTTGGCCCACACGCGCGCCAATGTCTTGTCGTCACGCTGGAACGGGTGGAATCCTTCAGGGTCTTTGTGGAATTCAACCGGGAACGGCGTATAGCCCTTCAGATCTGGAATCTTCCATGGCTCTGCCGCATTGGCGATATAGCCATCCGTCAGCAGCATCACGGGTGTCATGTATTTGGTCGCCAAGCGCACCGCTTCGATGCCCACTTCGAAACAATCAGAAGCCGAGCGTGTTGAAAGCACGACCAACGGCGCATCACCGTTCCGCCCATAAACCGCTTGATACAAATCAGACTGTTCGGTCTTCGTCGGCAGACCTGTTGATGGACCACCGCGCTGTGAGTTCACAATGATCAACGGCAATTCTGTCACTAGTGCCAAACCAATCGCCTCACCCTTGAGCGCGATCCCTGGACCCGAACTGGATGTAACCCCCAATGACCCTGCGTAGCTGCCACCGATGGCGGCGCAAACGGCGGCGATCTCGTCCTCGGCCTGGAATGTCGTGATCCCTAAATGCTGCATCTTTGCCAGCAGGTGAAGTAACGGCGATGCGGGCGTGATCGGATAGGACGCAAAAAGCATGTCCAGATCTGCGAGCTCTGCCCCTTTGGCCAAACCCCATGCCAATGCCTCGGCACCTGTTACCGTGCGATATAAACCGGGCGAAATATCAGCGGCCGCAATGTGGAAACCATGAATACCGTTTGGCATTTCTGCGGTTTCGGCCATGGCGTGGCCCGCATTCAGCGCCGCGATATTGGCGGCAGCGATATCAGGCTTGGATGCAAATTTAACCTGCAGCCAGTCCTGCGTCGCCTTGCGGGCACGACCGAAAAGCCAATACACAAACCCGAGCGCCCACATGTTTTTACACCGCAGCGCTTCTTTTTTAGAGACGTCGAATTCTTTGACCGCTTCCTGGGTCATACCCGAAACATCAAGGGCCACAACGTTGAAACCATCGACGGTGCCATCTTCGAGCGGGTTGACGTCAAACCCGGCCTTCAACAAATTGCGCTCGTTGAACGTGCCCGTATCGACGATCAGCAAGCCACCCTTTTTCAGGCGCGACATCTCAACCTTTAGCGCTGCTGGGTTCATCGCGATTAAGACATCGAAATCATCACCCGATGTCATGATGCGGTTGGCGCCGAAATTGATCTGGAATGATGACACACCAAAGGTCGTGCCCACGGGGGCGCGAATTTCAGCCGGGAAATCCGGGAATGTCGCCAGATCGTTGCCCGCTAGGGCCGTGGCCTGGGTGAATTGTCCACCGGTGAGTTGCATGCCATCACCACTATCGCCCGCAAAACGGACGACAGCAGATTCAAGCTCTTCTCGGGTCGATACGTCGGACGACGTATCAAGAACGTGATCAATTTTCGTCATAATAAAACTTTATTTGGCCAATGTTTATGCACGTGCCCCATCATCTAGCCCCCCCGGACTCGTAAGCGCAAAACACGTGTGCGTGAAAAATATACGCCGGGTCCTGATCTGTAACAACCCGAGATAAAGTAGGGTTAGAACCGTTATAACCTACCGCGTGTTTTCCCTCGTAATTACCTGAGTAAATCACTGGCAATTCAGGCTCATTCAACCGATATATAGGCGGTAAGCAAAGGGAGCTGATGCGCATGACCGACAACCCATTTCCGACCGATGATCCGCAAGGATACCTGAACGACATTCTCAAAGACGCAAAGGCCGCGGGTGCCGATGCCGCCGACGCCATTATGGTTGCGGGCACGTCATCCAGCATTTCCTGCCGGCTTGGTGAGACTGAGGATTTGGAACGTTCAGAAGGGTCAGACCTGGGTCTTCGTGTGTTGATCGGCCAAAAACAGGCCGTGGTCTCGTCATCTGATTTATCCATGAATGCCATCGGGCAATTGATTGAACGCGCCGTCTCCATGGCCAAGGCCGTGCCCGACGACGCCTATGCCGGACTGGCCGACCCCGATCAATTGGCCACCGACATTCCTGATTTGGACGAATACGATCCGTCCGAACCCAGCGCCGAGCACATGATCGATATGGCGCGTGCCTGCGAAGATGCCGCGCGCGCCGTTGACGGCATCACCAATTCCGAAGGGTCCGAGGCAAGCTTTGGCAAGTCGAGCGTGTACCTGGCTGCCACCAATGGTTTTGCCGGGTTCCGGCAAGGATCCCGGTTTTCAATCAGCGTCAGCGTCGTCGCAGGTGAAGGCACCGGGATGGAACGCGACTACGACTACGCAACATGTGTTTGGCAAGATGACTTGCCCGACCCCACTGATTTAGGTCGCGGCGCGGCAGAGCGGACCGTGCGGCGTTTGAACCCCCGCAAAGTTGAAAGCACCCAAGTCCCCGTCATTTTTGACCCCCGAGTCGCATCATCACTGGTCAGTCATTTGTCGAGTGCCATCAACGGCCAGTCCGTGGCGCGCGGCACGACATTCTTAAAAGACAGCATGGGCGCGAAAATTTTTGCCGACGGCATCACCATCGTCGATGACCCACATCGCCAACGCGGTTTGAGATCCAAACCATTTGATGGCGAAGGCGTCGCCACCAAAACCCGCAACCTGATCGACAACGGTGTCCTGACCACATGGATTATGGACTTGGCCACGTCGCGGCAATTGGGCCTTGAGACCACAGGCCATGCTGCACGGGGCACGGGTGGCCCGCCAAGCCCGTCGTCGACAAACGTTCATCTGCAAGCGGGCAACATCAGCCGCGATGATATGATCAGCGGCGTTGATCGGGGGCTTTATGTCACCGAAATGATCGGCATGGGCGTCAACGGCGTCACCGGCGACTATTCCCGTGGTGCTGGCGGGTTCTGGATTGAAAATGGCGAGCTGACCTACCCCGTCAGCGAAATCACCCTCGCCAGCAATCTGCGTGACATGTTTAAAAATATAACGCCCGCAGATGATCTGAAATTCAAATACGCCACCAATTCACCGACGGTGCGCGTCGATGGCATGACCCTCGCAGGTGTTTAGGACTTAAAAGCCTACAATGTATCGTCATTCCCGCGAAGGCGGGAATCCAACTCACCGTGCACACCGCTACCAACCTCTTATTATTAAAGAAACTTATGGATTCCAGCCTTCGCGGGAATGACATCATCAAGAATGAGAGTTACGTACTGGGTTGTCAGTGGCAATCATTGTATCAGTCCTGAATTTGAGTTAATAATATTCGCTTCCGAAATCTAATCGGGCGATCAGCAGTGCTGGCGCCCCATTTTTTTTTGGAGGTGATCCATGAACGACTCAGCATCCAGTATCGATAAGTCCAAAGGATTCACTGGGTCTGACTTTTCTGTCTCTGAGCAGTCACGACACCTTGCCATAGAGATATTCGATGAACTGCGCCAACTGTCTCCATCGGAGATCGGTGTGTCGCGCGAAACCTATGGGCCGAGCGAAACTGCCGCCTTTGAGTTGATCGAAAAACACGCAACGGATGCTGGACTGGAAGTCCAATGGGACAGCGCCAAGAACATGCGCATTCGATTGCCGGGCGAAGCAGGCGATATACCCTCCGTCGCGACGGGGTCCCACATGGATAGCGTCCCCGAGGGTGGCAACTACGATGGGGCCGCCGGGGTCATTGCCGGGTTAATTATTCTGATCGATGCCAAAAACCAGGTGAAACGCATTCGGCCGATGGACCTATATGCGCTCCGCGGTGAAGAAAGCGCATGGTTTGGCGGCCCGTGTTATTTTGGCTCACGCGCGATGTTCGGGCAGTTAACCGAGAATGATTTCACGTCCCCCCACCGCGATGGTGAAAAGACACTGGCCGACTGCATGCGCGCATCTGGGGCTGATGTTGATCTGTTGAAAACGGGTGCGCGGCTTATCGATCCCAAAAGCATGCATCATTGGTTTGAGCTTCATATCGAACAGGGCCCGATCCTGATCGCACGTAACAAGCCCGTCGGCATCGTCACAGGGATCAGGGGCAACCACCGACACAGACATGTGACCTGCACCGGAGAGGCCGCACATTCAGGCGCTGTGCCCAGGTGGCTGCGCCACGATGCGGTGATGGCGATGTGTGACCTTATGGTGCGGATCGATGAACACTGGCGTGTACTTTTGGAATGGGGTGAGGATTTGGTCGTCACCGCTGGCATCGTTGAAACCAATCCAAAGGAGCACGCCGTATCGCGTGTCCCGGGCGAGGTTTCATTTGCACTGGAATACCGAAGCCAGGACATCAAAACCCTGAAATCATTCGAAGCGCTGATCCAATCTGAATGCGAAGACGTCGGCAAAAGACGCGGTGTGGAATTTGATTTAGGCATACCATCGCTGACGCCGCCCGCTGTGATGGACCCCGAAGTGATTCAAATTTTACGCGACGCATGCGATGCACACGGGGCGACGTACGAAGTCATGGCATCGGGTGCTGGGCACGATTCATCCGTATTCGCCAATATGGGCATTCCAAGCGGGATGGTGTTTGTGCGCAATGACAAAGGCAGTCACAACCCGCACGAAGCGATGGAATTTGAAGATTTTTTTGTGGCAACCAATGTTATAGGCAGCGCGATGCTTGCCGCCGCCAACGACCAGACGGAGAACACGTAAATGAGGACGTCCGCAGAACGTGCCGCAGCGACGGCAGACATCATCATTAAAAGCTGCGCCCTTTATACTCGTACCGAGGGTGATCCCTTTTTCTTCTCGTCAGGCTGGGCAAGCCCCGTCTTCATCGACTGCAAGAAAATCATATCATCACCCGATGATCGCACATTACTGGTTGATTTGGCCCTGGAAAGTATTGCCGAAAAACTGACCATCACGTCGATTGACTTCATCGCAGGGTGCGAGCTGACCGGGGTTCCATTCGCGACATTGATTGCAGACCGTTTGCAAAAATCACTCGTCCTGGCGCGCAAGCAGGGCAAAGGGTTTGGCCGATTGTCGCAGTTTGAAGGGACGTTCGAGGTCGATGACACCGCTCTTCTGGTCGATGATCTTGCGACCGATGGATCGAGTGAATCCACATTCCACGTCGCCCTGAAAAAAGCCGAAGCCCAGGTCGCCGCGACATTCGTGCTGATCGATTTCGATATCTTTTCGACGGAACACAAAATGCTGTCGTTGGCGACACTTAAGGACATCATAAAAAGTGCCGAGACCCATGAGTATCTGGGGCCGCGCGATCTCGAAGAAATTTATAAATTCATCGATGAGCCTGCAAGGTGGTCACGGCGCAAAGGCGGTATTGCATCACTGTAACCTACCCGTCATCAAGAGTGTCAAAGATGCCGAGGCCAAGGTTTCTGGTGTACCAGATGCATTGGCCCCGCCGGATCAGCGTGATATGGTCCGCGCGACGATGATTTAGGGCGCAACACCTTGCAAAACAACGACGAAACCACATCCCCCGCACACCTCTCGACGTCGGTCCTCGTCCGGCGTTTATTCCGCGACAATTTACGGCATTACATCAAGTATTTGGTCATGGCCGTTGCGTGTATGGCGGTATTCGCTGGCACGACAGCTTTTTCCGCCTATTTGATGGAACCCATCGTCAACGACGTCTTTGGCGCCAAAGACGAGGACATGCTGTGGTGGGTGGCGATTGCTGTAACCCTGACCTTCTTGTTCAAAGGATTAGCGAACTACGGCCAATCTGTCCTGATGGCTTTTGTCGGTTTACGCATCATCGCGGATAATCAAAACAGACTGTATCGCCACCTTATCGGGATGGATTTGGGCTTCTTCCATTCCATGCAAACAGGACGGCTGGTGTCCCGGTTCTTGGTCGACATCAACCAGATGCGTGTCGCCGTTTCAAACGTCGTGACGGGGGTGGGAAAAGACACCCTGTCGTTGATCGGCCTTGTCGGTCTGATGTTTTACCAGGATTGGCAATTGGCACTGATTACGTTTTTTGTCTTTCCGATTGCGGTTATTCCTGTCGTCAGGCTGGGTCGTCGCATGCGCAAAGTCACCGCAAATACCCAGGAAGAAACCGGGCTATTTACCGCCATCTTAGACCAAAGCTTTGCGGGCATTCGCGTCGTCAAAGCCTACAGGATGGAAGACTATGAATCCGACCGTGTCGGCAACTTGGTCGAACGTATCTTCAAACTGACCATCAAGTCTGCAAAAACCCGCGCCCTTTCCAGCCCGATTATGGAAACCCTGGGCGGGTGTGCCGTCGCCATTGTGGTTGTCTATGGTGGTTATCGTGTGATCCATGAAAACCTGGATGCAGGATCGTTCTTTTCATTCATCACCGCGCTGATTATGGCCTACGAGCCGATGAAGCGATTGGCCAACTTAAACGCCAGCTTGCAAGAAGGCTTGGCCGGAGCACAGCGATTGTTTGAATTGCTAGACACTGCATCCGCCATCCAAGAACGACCGAATGCTGTCCCGCTACCTGATCCCGTAAAAGGCAACGTCCGTTTGGAGAATGTTGGATTTTCCTACCGGGGAAGCGAACAACCCGCACTACGTGACGTCGACATGGATATACCTGCAGGCAAAACTGTGGCGCTTGTCGGCCCATCGGGGGCTGGTAAATCAACGATATTAAATCTTATCCCACGGTTTCATGACATCGATAGCGGATGCATCACCATCGATGGCCTTGATGTACGCGATGCCAAACTCGAAAGCCTCTATGGTGCGATCTCGCTGGTCAGCCAAGAAGTCACACTCTTCGATGATACCGTTCGGGCCAACATCGCATATGGCAAACCCGGTGCATCCGAAGCCGAGATCGAAGATGCTGCCGAACATGCAGCGGCCCTCGATTTTATCCGTGAACTCCCCCAAGGGTTCGACACCATGGTCGGCGAACGTGGCGTCAAATTATCAGGCGGGCAACGCCAACGTTTGGCGATTGCACGGGCGGTGTTGAAAAACGCCCCTATCCTGTTGCTGGACGAAGCCACATCGTCGTTGGATACAGAATCAGAACGCAAAGTTCAGTCCGCGTTGGACAACCTGATGAAGGGGCGCACCACGTTGGTGATCGCGCACCGTCTATCAACCATTGTCGATGCCGATCTGATTTATGTCATCCAGGATAGCCGTATTGTAGAGCATGGCCCCCATGATGCGTTAATCGCCAAGGGTGGTGCCTACGAAAAACTGTATGCCATGCAGTTCGCCGCCGAAGCACAGCAGCGCGCACACGCCAGCGCGGATTGACGGCTTGGGAATCTATTCGTGAAAAAAGCCCTGAAATCCATTTTAAAAAGTGACGGTGTCCGGCGCTTCGCATGCTGGCTGGGATCTCTATACATTCGCTTGGTATGGCTCACCAGCCGCTGGGATGTGCAAGGCCGCGCAACCCTGGATGAACGTGCCGACGCAGGCTTGCCGACCATTTTGTGTTTTTGGCATGGACGCCTTCTGGTCATGCCGTGCTGTTGGCAACGGCCTGAACATATCCAAATGCTGATCAGCGAACATCGCGACGGCGCCTTAATCGCCAATATCATCAAACATTTTGGGATTGGCTGGATCAAGGGGTCGACATCAAAAAGCGGCACCCAAAAGGGTGGTGCCCAGGCCCTTCGTGCGATTTTGAAGGCGCTCAAATCAGGTGAATATGTCGGGGTCACCCCGGATGGCCCCCGTGGTCCAAGGATGCGCGTATCCGAGGGGGTGATCCTCGCTGCCAAAATGTCCGGTGCCGCCATCATTCCTGTGACCTATGGCATTCGAAGCGGCAAAGTCATGGGCACCTGGGATCGGTTTTTGATCGGCTGGCCGTTCTCGAAGGGCGTGATTTTATACGGCGCACCCATCGAAGTCCCTAAAAAAGCCGATGCTGAAGCACTGGAAGCCGCCCGTCTTCAACTCGAAGCCAGCTTAAACGATCGCACTGCCGAGTGTGACCGCTTGACGGGACGCGATCCCGTCGCACCTGACGATCAAGCGTGGGAGCGCCCCGCATGATTTTGGCACTGTACCGTCTGGCAACATCTTTCGGCGCACCGTTGATTGCGCATTATTTGCGCAAACGCATGAAACGCGGCAAAGAAGATCCCGCACGGTTCCATGAACGTTTGGGTAAGCCTGAACTGCCGCGGCCAGAAGGGCATTTGATCTGGCTGCATGGGGCCAGCGTCGGCGAATCTTTGTCGATGCTACCTGTCATCAACGAGATTTTATCGCGGGCGAACGCACCATCTGTCCTGGTCACAACGGGCACGGTCACATCTGCACGGCTGATGCGTGAACGCTTGCCCGAAGGCGCCATACATCAATATGTGCCCGTGGATCGCTTACCTTATGTGACCCAGTTCTTGGAGCATTGGCATCCCGATGTGGCGTTTTGGTTTGAATCAGAGTTGTGGCCGAACCTTGTGACCGAAACCCATCACAAGGGCATTCCCATGGTTCTGGTCAACGCCCGTATGTCGCCGCCATCATTCAAAAAATGGCAAAAATGGCCCGGCTTTGCGCGAAATCTGCTGGGATGTTTCGATCTGGTATTGGCGCAAACGGATTCCGATGTTGAGCGATATGTCGCTCTTGGTGCAAAGCAAGTTGAGCGGATCGGCAACCTGAAATTTTCCGTCCCACCATTGCCTTGTGACGAGGGCACCTTAGTCGAAATCCGCACACGCACGGGCCTCCGCCCCATGTGGGTCGCCGCCAGCACCCACGATGGCGAAGAGAAAATAGCATGGGATGTCCATTGCACCGTTAAGCAATCACACCGTGATTTACTGACCATCATCGTGCCCCGTCATCCCGAACGCGGCGAGGAAATCGCCACCATGCTGCGGGAGAACGGGGCGTCTGTCGCCATCCGTTCCAACAGTGAACCTGTAACCCCTGAAACCGATATATACCTGGCCGATACGCTGGGCGAGCTGGGGCTGTTCTTTCGCTTGTCGACCATCGTTTTCATGGGCAAATCCCTTGTTGCCGCCGGGGGGCAGAACCCCATCGAACCCGCACGACTGGGGGCTGCCATTTTGGTCGGGCCACATACATGGAATTTCGAAGAAATCATCCGTTCCATGCTTGAAGCCGGCGGGCTAGAAGTCGTCGCCAATACCGAACAATTGGCAGCGGCCGTCGCCAAGGATTTGGAAAACCCCTCACGCGCACAGTCCCGCGCCCAAGCCGCATTGAAATATGCCGAAGCCGAATCTGCTGTATTAGAGCGTTTCATTGATCGCATTTCCCCGCTGCTGGATGCCGCAGAGGACAACGCCCATGCGCGCGCCTGAGTTCTGGCAATCGGGGCCCACGGCGGCTATTGGGCACCTGCTGTCACCCTTGGGTGCGCTGTATGCATCCATGACAAGCGTGCGGGCAGCCAAGCCCCCGACATGGACAGCACCTGTGCCTGTCATCTGTCTGGGTAACCTCGTGATGGGGGGTGCCGGAAAGACTTTGGTTGGCTTGAACCTGATCCAGCATTTAATTGCGATGGATCGAACACCACATGTGATCATCCGGGGATACGGCGGTTCGCTAGACGGCCCTGCCCAAGTAGATAAGCAAACGCACATCCATCATGAAGTCGGCGACGAAGCGCTACTGTACGCCAACATCGCCCCCACTTGGATTGGCGCGGACCGGGTCGCATCCGCAAAAAAGGCCGTCGAGGCGGGTGCTGATGTAATTGTCATGGATGACGGTTTTCAAAACCCGTCGCTTGCCAAGACGATCAGCCTTTTGGTGTTTGATGGGAATTACGGCATCGGCAATGGATATGGCTTCCCGGCCGGCCCCTTGCGAGAATTCTTAAGCACTGGGATCAAACGTGCGGACGCCGTCATTGGGATTGGACAATTGCCACAAACCATTTTATCCGCCGCAAAGGATAAACCCGTCTTCACTGCAGATACCATCGCGTTGGGGAACAGCGACGACATCAAAGGAAAACGCGTTTTGGCTTTCGCCGGGATCGGTCGGCCGCAAAAGTTTTTCGACAGCCTTGTCGTGGCAGGGGCCGACATCGTTGAAACCAGATCATTCCCGGACCATCACAACTACACCGATGCGGAAATCCATAACCTTCAAAAAGAAGCCGCCAGCAAATCGGCACAATTGGTCACGACGGCCAAGGATCATGTCCGGCTCAGTCCTGAAATAAAAAACTTAGTCACCGCCTTTCATGTCGATATCAAATGGCAGAACGAAGCCACCTTCATCAAATTTGTAACAAAGGCCATTGGGCCCAGGACGGCGCATGCTTAGACCCGCCACACCGTTTGCAAAATATGTGCGCCATCCGCTCGAAGCTTTGGCTGCGGTTTTGTTGTGGGGTTTCTTTCGTATTTTACCGCTGGATTGGGCATCAGGAATCGGTGGGCTAATTGGCGGCAAAATTGGCCCCCGCTTAAGTATTTCAAATCGTGCCAAGGCGCGCATAAAGATGGCTTTCCCTGAAAAAACTGAACCCGAAGTTGAAGAAATTGTCATTGGGATGTGGCAAAATTTAGGACGTACAATCGGAGAATTTCCCCATTCAAGCCGGCTGTCGTTTGACCCTGCAGATGGGCGTGCCCTTATTTCTGGTCAGCAACATGCTGAAGATTTCAGAGATGACGGCGAAGCGGGAATATTTTTTAGCGCGCATATCGGCAATTGGGAATTGGCGCCGCTCGTCACGCTCGCTTATGGCATTGATAGCGTATTTGTGTATCGCGAAGCCAATAACAGGCTGATTGAACGTTTGTACTTGCTGGGGCGCTCAAGCATTCGCGACATCTTGCTCCGCAAAGGGAGCGAGGGCGCGAAAGGAATCATGAGGGCCCTGCGCGACAAAAGACATGTCGGCATGCTGGTTGATCAAAAAATGAATGACGGCATTGCTGTTCCATTTTTCGGCCATGACGCCATGACAGCGCCTGCGCTGGCGATCTTGGCATTGAAATTCAAATGTCCGATTTTACCTGCGCGTGTCATCCGTATCGAGGGGGCGCGCTTTACCATTGATGTCGGAGAGCCGTTTTATGCCGAAGACACCGGTGATCGCGATGCCGATATTTTACGGACGATGACGCGCGTGAATGAAACTATTGAGGGCTGGATTCGTGAACATCCTGAACAATGGATGTGGCTGCACAATCGCTGGCCTAAAGACATCACAGACAAAGTGGGAAATGGCATCGCTTAGTTCGGCATCGGCCCCAAGACGACTTCTGGATCAACCGGCGTCGTATCGTGCGTCATTCCAAAATGCAGATGCGGCCCGGTTGCGCGACCCGTCTGTCCGATCGCACCGATCTTGGTATTCAAATCGACTTGCTGACCTGCGGTGACAAACGTTTCGCTCAGATGAATGTAGATGGATCGAAGGCCCAGCCCGTGATCGATCAGCACGGTCTTGCCGTTAAAAAACATACCCGTATGCACGAACGCGACACGCCCCGGTGCGACGGCGCGAATCGGCGTGCCTGTGGGCGCGGCGATATCAGTCCCGTAATGCGGACGGCGAGGTTTCCCATTAAGAATGCGCTGCGATCCATAGACGCCTGAAATCCGGCCCATCGCGGGCCATTGCAAGCCGCCCAAATAATACGGCACGGCATCGGTTTCTTGGCGGGCCGCATTGATTTCTTTTTTCTCTTTCCCAATTCGGGCGATGGCTTTTGGATCTGGTGTCACCTTGCGCTTGGGCAATCCATCGATGCGCTCGATCTTGAAATCTCGGTCGGCGACCTCAATCAATTCAACACGTGCGTCTCCCGGCGTAAAAATGGTCAGTTCTCTGGTCCCTGCTGAATCACGGCCAAATGAAATCAGAAAATCGCCGTTTGCAGAGACCTCAACAGGCTTTTTTTCGAACGCCACGTAGGAATCAGGGTTCGTTTTGCCAAACATCAGTCCGCCCTCGACGGCATTCCCCGTCAAGGTCAGCGGAACTTCGGCGCGGACAGTAAATGCCGCGACACACACTAGCGCGGACAGAACGAATACCCGGATCACAACAGGCTGCCCTGTGGGTCATCTGAACCCGTCGTGGGTTTTTTAGGTTTGCGCGCGGGTTTTACAGCCGCCGCGCCGCCCGTGATGCGCGCGCCCCGCTCACCATCCTTCAGGCGGATTGAAACATCATCGCCCGGCGACAACTGTGTGGCGGACAAGATCGGTGCGCCATCGGCCCCTGTGACCAATGCAAAGCCACGATCCAGCACCCGCTCGTACGAATAACTGTCGAGCAACTTACCCGCTGTGATCAAGCGATCGCGCTTGCGTGTCACCACGCGGTCTGCAGCACGTCTCAAGTCCTGGACTTCGCGCGCCAGGTTCCGTTTGCCATCGGTGACCATACGGTCCGGGCGCGGAATACGGTTGGGGACTTTAGATCGGCGTTGTTTCAATCCCGTACGCAAGCCATTCGCCAAGCGTTCCGACCAATCATCAAGGCGTTGTGCTGCGTCTTCTAACGTGCGGCGCAAATTGGGCAGACCGCGTGCCAATGCCGCCACATCACGCTTGGCCCCATCCAACGTCCGGCGAATACCCCGGATCAGGCGGCCTTCGCAATCCAAAACCTGGGCCAAAATTTCCATGCGCACGGGTACGGCCATTTCCGCCGCTGCCGTTGGGGTCGGGGCGCGCACATCTGCCGCCAGATCAATCAGCGTCCAATCGGTTTCGTGACCGACCGCCGAAATCAGCGGAATTTCAGAATTTGCTGCCGCGCGCACGACCAATTCTTCGTTGAAACACCATAGGTCTTCGAGCGACCCACCGCCGCGCGCCACAATAATCAGATCGGGCCTGGGGACAGGACCATTGTCACCCAGCATATTGAAACCGTTGATGGCGTTAGCGATTTGATTTTCGGCACCATTGCCCTGCACCAACACAGGCCAGATCAACACGTGTCTGGGGAAGCGATCGGACAATCGATGCAGGATATCGCGAATGACCGACCCTGTGGGCGACGTCACCACACCAATCACATCGGGAAGGTGCGGAATTTCCTGTTTTTGGCTCTCGTCGAACAGGCCATCGGCGGCGAGTTTCTTTTTCCTGTCTTCGAGAAGTTTGAGCAGCGCACCTTCGCCCGCAAGCTCCATGGTCTCGACGACCATCTGATATTTTGATCGCCCGGCATAGGTGGTGATACGCCCGGTGGCGACGACTTCCATGCCGTCTTCGGGGTTCATCGCCAAGCGACCAGCGGTGCCGCGCCAACACACGCCATCCATCACGGCGCTATCGTCTTTTAAGGTGAAATATAAATGACCCGAGGCCGCGCGCTTAAAGCCCGAAATCTCGCCCCGGACCCGCACGTGCGAAAAAGCACCCTCAACCGTCGACTTGACCAAGCCGGACACTTCGGTGACCGAAAATACGGGGACGTTATCCCCACTATTGCGGGTAGACGGCGCGTCGCTCATAACTAGACTATATGTCTCACCAACGGCATGAAGACAACCGTCGATTGCCGTCGTAGAGTAACGAAGAATTCTGATCCTTGGGGAGTGATACGAGATGAACGTCTTATTGGTCGGCGGTGGCGGCAGAGAACACGCCCTGGCATGGGCAATTTCAAAGTCACCAAAATTGACCAAGCTGTATGCCGCCCCTGGCAACGCGGGCATCGCCGATGTCGCCGAATGCATTGATATCGATGCAGAGGACATTCGCGGACTTTGCGCTGCGGTCACAGACCTCAAAATTGATTTTGTCGTGGTCGGCCCCGAAGCCCCGTTGGTTGAGGGTTTGGCAGACAAGATCAATGCGATGGATATCCCCGTGTTTGGACCATCTGCCGCAGCCGCAGAGCTTGAGGGTTCCAAGGGGATGATGAAGGACCTGCTGGCCAAGTACGATATCCCAACTGCAGATTACCAGCGGTTCGATGAGCCAGATGCCGCCAAGGAATACATCCGGGTCAAAAACCACCCCGTCGTCGTCAAAGCCGATGGCTTGGCTGCGGGTAAGGGTGTGATCCTGAGCCATACCCTGAACGAAGCCTATGCCGCCGTTGATCACATCATGATCGAAGAAGCGTTTGGGCACGCAGGCGCTGAAATTGTCATCGAAGAATTCATGGTCGGCGAGGAAGCGAGCTTTTTCGCCCTTTGCGACGGCACCCGGGCGATCCCGCTGGGCGGTGCGCAGGACCACAAACAGGTCCATGACGGCGACCACGGGGCCAATACGGGCGGTATGGGGGCGTATTCCCCGGCACCTGTCCTGGATGACGCCATGCAAAAACAGATCATGGACAAGATCATTACACCGACGGTCGAGGCGATGGCCAAAGAAGGTGCGCCCTATACGGGCGTGCTGTTCGCAGGGTTGATGATCACCGAAGACGGCCCAAAGGTTATCGAGTTCAATGTGCGCTTTGGCGATCCCGAATGTCAGCCGATTATGTCACGCCTGAAATCGGATGCGCTGGATATGTTGCATGCGGCGGCGACGGGCAACTTGGATAAGATCAAACTCAAATGGGATAAGCGCGCCGCACTGACCGTGGTGCTGGCCGCAAAGGGGTATCCCGGCAAGTACCGCAAGGGCACGGTGATTAAGCGTGTCGAAGATGCCAATGCACTCGACGATGTCACCGTTTTTCATGCCGGGACCGCACTGAATGACGATGGCGCACTGGTTGCCAACGGTGGACGGGTGTTGGGGGTGACAGCCCTTGGCGATACGGTGGCTGAGGCGCAAAAGCGGGCTTATGCCGGGGTTGACGCCATTGATTGGCCCGAGGGTTTCTGTCGCCGCGATATCGGCTGGCGCGCCATCGACCGCTAGGTCTCTGGACGCTAGGCCGCATCGTCCCTATATCTCGCACAACACTTCAATAAGACTGGTCAATAATGCAGGGGACGAAACATGGACGATAAAACACTCAACGAAATTCAGGCCGACGCCTTTCGCGGTTTGGTCAAACATTTGCAAACCCGCACCGATGCCCAAAACATCGACATCATGAACTTGGCAGGATTCTGCCGGAACTGCTTATCGAAATGGCTGGTTGCGGGTGCCGAGGCGCGCGATGTTGAACTGTCGTTAGAAGACGCACGGGAAATGGTCTACGGCATGCCGTACGACGAATACAAAGAAAAGCACCAGGCCCCTGCGAGCGAAGAACAAAAAGCAAAATTCAAAGAGACCATGCCGATTCACGCTGATATTTCCGGCCACAACTGATCAGATCGGGTAATTCGTTTATGGAGAACCTCCCCCCACCGATGGCGGCGCGACGGCCCAACTTTTGGCAAAATTCGGGCTATCATCTGCTAACGCCCGATGCTGACGGGCATTTAACGGTGACCGATGATTTCTTGCGTGCGTACTTCAATCGTCCGGAAATCGCCCCGGTTGAGGAATCGTGCGACAAAGAACGCGCCCTTCATGCGGCGCTATTATCGGAATCCAAGCGCAAGGTCAGTTCTAAAGAAATCAATGCCCTCGAAGATCCTGATGGCCGCGAGAATTATAAAGTCCTGATCGATTTCAGGGACCGTCTGGTCAAGGCAGGCACCGTCGAAGGATGCTACTTGGATATTTTCCGCGAGGGCGACGTTCGCATTCCCCCGATGTTCCTGGATCAAATGGCTAACGTCGTTGTCCGCCAAGTTCTGGACGGTACGGATGATCCATTCCGCGCCCGCGCCGCAGAACTGTTTTTCCGCGAACAAACCGTCACCGTCCACGAAGGATCAATTTTGTCTGGCGACCTGGAAGTCGTCGAAATGCTGGCCAACACCGGCGGCATGGGATCGATCGGACAGTTGCTGGTCGAAGGCGGCGTGAAACCCAAACAAGTCGATCTGGATGTGATGCAGGCCGACAACGCCTACAAATACTGGCAGCGTGACGAACTTCACGACATGGTCCTGGACCTGTCATTCGCACGCGAAGGCCTGGATGCGTTGTGTCGTGTACTCGAAGGATGGGTCCTGCACTTCACCGGGGCCGAAGTTTCGATCCAGCCTGTACAGAAAATCACCGATGAAAAATGGGTCTGGCACATCGGCCTTGATCCCGATGCGACGGGGATTTTGAACGATCTATATAATGACATTGATGTCGACGAAGACCGTTTGGAACGTTTGCTGTCGTTGTTTCGCATGGAATTCAAAGACCCCAGCCTGATGCAACCCGATATCGCAGGTCGCCCGATCTATATGGGCCTCGCCATGTCCGACAAAAAACGCCTGCGCCTGAAACCGCAAAACATTTTGGTCAATCTTCCCCTAGCGCCTGAGGCTTGAGAGCCCCCTCACCTGTCCTCTCCCCCACGATGTGTGGGAGCGGGACCCTGTACGAATACCGTCTTTATCCCTCTCCCCCCTTGGGGGGAGAGGTTAGGTGAGGGGGTTATCTCTTCGTCGCAAAGAAATCTTTGAGCAGCACACCCGCATCGGTTTCCATCAAACCACCCACCACATCGGGGCGGTGATGACAGGTCGGATGCGAGAACACGCGGGCACCATGCTCAACCCCGCCGCCCTTGGGATCATAAGCCGCAAACACCAGCCGCCGGATCCGTGACAAGGATATCGCCTGTGCGCACATGGCACAGGGCTCTAGCGTCACAAACAAATCGCAATCGAGCAGTCGCGGGGACTTGAGCGTCTTAGCTGCCAGACGAATAACACGCATCTCGGCGTGGGCGGTCGGATCGTCGTCGGATTCAACGCTATTCCCTGCCATGGCGATCACGTTGCCCATGGGCGAGACCAGCACTGCGCCCACAGGCACTTCACCTTCTTCAGCGGCGACTTTCGCAGCTGTCATCGCCATTTCCATGAATTGTGCATCGGTCTTTGACATTTGCAGACCCTGCCGTCCCGCCCGCGCGTGGTCAAGGATGCTTGACTTTAAAGACGCTGCACGTCATCCCATCGCCATGTCAGAAGAATCTTCAACACCCGGAAAACAAGAACGCATCGCCAAAGTGATGGCGCGCGCGGGGCTATGTTCCCGGCGCGAAGCCGAACGCTGGATCGATGCGGGCCGCGTCATCGTGAACGGCGATAAACTCACATCGGCTGCGTGCGTTGTTGGGCCCAACGATACCATCATCGTCGACGGCAAACCGCTACCAATGAAACAAGAAAGTCGCCTGTGGCGGTATCACAAGCCGACAGGGCTGGTGACGTCGCACCGCGATAACGAAGGCCGACAAACGGTTTTTGATGCGCTGCCCAAGACGTTGCCGCGGGTGATATCGGTCGGGCGTCTGGACTTAACGTCCGAAGGATTGTTGTTGCTGACCAACGACGGTGAATTGGCCCGCAAACTGGAATTACCCGCAACGGCATGGACACGTCGGTACCGGGTGCGCGCGCATGGCCGCGTCAAAGATGAAGATTTAGAAAGCCTTAAGAAAGGTATCAAAATTGATGGTGTTCGCTATGGCCCCATCGATGCCGCGTTTGAAAAGCGTACCGGCGCCAACGCGTGGCTAACGGTGTCGATCAAAGAAGGCAAAAACCGCGAAGTCCGAAAAGTGATGGAACATTTGGGCATGACCGTGAACCGCCTGATCCGCACCGCCTATGGCCCATTCCAATTGGGCTATTTAAAGCGTAGCGAAGTCGAAGAAGTGAAGCCCAAAGTGCTCCGCGAACAGATCGGCTCGTACCTCTCGTGAGGATCGTAGGCGGCACATTCAAAGGACGACGTCTGGTCGCCCCCGAAGGCCGCGATGTGCGCCCCACATCGGACCGGGTCCGCGAGAGTGTTTTTAATATTCTGGAACACGCAGCGTTTTCGCCAGCGCTTACCGATGCATCCGTGATCGATGTATTCGCGGGCACGGGTGCATTAGGCTTAGAAGCATTAAGCCGCGGTGCCACCTCCGTCACCTTCATCGAACACGATGATCGATCCCGCGCCAGCATTTTGAAAAACGCAGGGGCGCTGGGCAAAGCGCGGGCCATCCATGTGTTGCGGTTGGATGCGACCAAACTGCCACCCCCACCGCGTGCGGCCAACTGCCCTGCCACATTGGCGTTTTTAGACGCACCCTATGATCAGGAAATCTCGGGGCCGACATTGCTGTCGCTCAAAGCACGGGGCTGGATTGGTCCCGATAGCCTGTGTGTTGTTGAAACAGCGTCAAAAACCGAATTCGAAATACCCCTCGGTTTTGAGGTTTTGAATCAGCGAAAATACGGCGCGGCACAAATCAGCTTTGTGAAAATCGCAGACAAAAAACCGCCGTCAACGGCGACCGAATAACTTTTCGATATCGGCGAGTTTGAGTTCCACGTACGTCGGACGGCCATGACTGCATTGCCCGGAATGCGGTGTGGATTCCATTTCGCGTAACAGCGCATTCATTTCATCGGCACTCAGGACACGGCCCGCGCGAACACTGCCATGACATGCCATCGTCGCGCATACATCATCGATACGTCGCTCAAGCGCGACGGCGGTATCCATCTCGGCCAGGTCATCTGCCAAATCCCGGATGAGGCCCTGCACGTTGGTTTCACCCAGCAGTGCGGGGACTTCCTGGACCGCAATCGCCCCAGTGCCGAACGGCTCAATAATCAGGCCGAGGGCCGCGAATTCTTCGGCGCGCGCCAAGACCCGGTCACAGGCGGATTCTTCCATTTCGACCACTTCGGGGATCAGCAACATCTGGCGGTGCACACCGCCCTGGGCCATCGCGGTTTTAATCTTTTCCTGGGTTAAGCGTTCGTGGGCCGCATGTTGATCGACGATCACAATACCGTCGCCCGTTTGCGCCACCACATAGGTTTTGTGCACCTGGGCGCGGGCCACCCCCAGCGGGTAATCCGCAACGGGTCCGTCAGTGACGACACCATCTGCATCAACGTGTTCCATGCGCGCACCGGGCGCTGCATCCATGCCCGGTGCGCCGCCGAGTGGACGATAGAAATCTTGCGCCTGTTCGGATAATGCGCGTGATGGATGGTTCGCTTGATAGGCATAAGGATTGCCCGCGCTGCCACCCAGCGGCG
>ENA-UOXV01000882-UOXV01000882.1-marine-metagenome-genome-assembly--contig:-NODE-882-length-43259-cov-6.313652_pt1 | contig 43259 bp, 24 predicted proteins | sample MGYA00238165_ERZ766961 | MGnify/ENA primary metagenome ERZ766961 (study PRJEB28924, sample SAMN03173240) | marine metagenome | biome: Marine; feature: Water; material: Subsurface seawater | place: North... | reverse complement strand
GGGCAGCGACAAGACAGGCGTAGCCTGATGCAGAGGATGCAAGCCCGGCGGCAGTCGGGAAGTTGTTGTTGCTCACTATGCGCAGCCCGCCCTGGGGTGCACCCGGTCCAGCGCGGGCGCGAATCTCGCGGAGGCAGTTCTGGATGCGCTCAGCGCTCGCATCCTCCTCCTTGCCGTTCAGCCACAAACGGTCACCCTCCCACTCAGGTGAGCACGCCGCTGTTGTGGTCGTTCCCATCTGCTTCCCGTTCAGCCACAGTCAACACGTCACTCTCTTTGATTAGGTGCGTACCGCCTGTCGACGAATTCTCGCTGCACGTGTGCAGCATGACCAGAGGATCAGGAGAAACACACACCGAAACTCAAAGTCATGCATTGCAGCGAAAGCAGTGGGCGTATGAACCTGGGCAGGATTGAGGGTGACAGAGAGCGACGAATTGATCGGGAGGAGGAGCTTCTCGTCGCGCTTCCCCCAGTATTTGATGACTGCGATGTTGGACGCACACGTCGCAGTTGCCATCTTCACCTCCCCCCCCTGTCCGATCGGTTCGATTTATCAGGCTACGAGAACCCTGTGCTCTATGTACCGCGTCGCATCACCGAAAGGTAGCGCTTCGCGCAGGGCTCCATCACTCCCGGCTGTGAGCTGTGCATAAACCAGCGGCGCGTGGCGCCGTCAGGAAAGCGCATGCTAACTATTCACGGCCAGCTGGTTGGTCGCGGACCTCTGTCTTCGCCTTCTTGGCGGGCGATACCATGTCTCGAGATTGTTTGGTGGGACTGCGACTGCTGCGCTGCGGAGATCCCAAGGCAAGGTCTAAAGGATCCTGGTTGCTGCGTGGGGAAATCCTGCGCGAATAAATAAAAAAACGACAACATTTTGAGAGATGAAAAAAAGCTGTGACCTCCGCCTCTGGAAATTCGCAGCTCCGGGGGAACGGGGTCCGCTCGCTGCCATGGGGTGGCTGAAAGGCGTGCTCCGAAAAGCGACGGGCGGTGAAGAGGAGGATATTCATCGGCGACGGATGGAGCGAATGACGGCAGATCGGGATACCTTGCCTGACGCCGAGGTCGCTGCCCTGAGTGACTGACAGTGCTTGTTTGCGTCCGCCACATTCCCATGCTGACCAGCAGCAACGTGCGGAAAACGTTGATCTCAACTTGCCTATGATGAACCGGAGGCAGCTTGTCGAGAGCGACTGTCGCTACCGCGAAACTGCACACCACGGCTTGCCCCCTGCGCCAAGTACGATCGCCGTTGATTCATTCCTGGTCCGTCCATCCCCCACTCTCGATGAGCGCGCAACGAGATCCCAATTGCTTCTCGATCGGCTCGCATCGAGTAGAATTTCGAGCAGGATTTGTGCAGTCTCAAGATGAGTGGTGCCTTCACGGCCACTCTCTGAAGAAATATGGGGAAGCAGGGCCTGGTGGCGATTGGGACGAAGCATGGGGCCGTGAAGGTGCTTGGGCGCGAAGGTGTGGAACGCTTGCTGCGCGTCGAGGTCCATTGCGCAATCAATACTCGCCGCCTTTATTTCAATCGTTCGCCTGTCTACTTGATTTGTGTGCCGCACCGCGCAGCACTTGCCCGTGTCCCTGCTGTGGTCTCATCTGTTCCCGCTGAGCTGATCCGGTTTCTGGTGTCATGCCAGGTCCCCGCTCCAGTCTCGTGCCTGGCCTTTGCAGAAGGGATGGGTGTGTTGTGTGCAGGAAGCGATGCACCTGCAATTTACGTGTGGAATCTCAAGGTTCATCCCCGCGATCTCACGCTCCTCACCTGACGCCGCAACAAGGGCGGCTGGACACTCAATCACGGGCGGCACGCAGGATGAGCCTGGAAGAGACAGTTGGCGATGCATCACCTTGAAGTCATTCCCGACCTGTCTTCACTGTCCGCCCGGCGCACCCTTCCTCTACGCTGGGACATCAGAGGTGAGTTTCGCCTGCCAATCGCGCGTGCACGTGATCGTTCTGTTTGGCCAGCTCAAGAGGAGTGTGGGGCGGGTCAGGGCGAGTTGCTCTTTGCACGATTGCCTGGGGCAGAGCTCGCAGCCTACTCGGTTTCCGCAGACGACCTCGGCTGCGTCCATGCCGCCCCCCCCGCAACCCCAACGACGGTAGAAGGTCCTCGAGAGGCAAGTTCCTGACCCCCGGGGCTCACTGCCCTGCGCTTGCATCGCAAGGCCAGAGCGGCGCACTTCACCGAACGATAGATAAGGGCTGATGCACTGTGTACGGGCGGTAGGTGGTTGCGTGCGAGTCGCTTCCGGTTGCTGCGACGCAGGTGCTCGTGGGTTTGCGGGAGGGCGTCCTGGTGCTCTGGGACATGGAACGTCGCCGCGCACGAAGGCTCCTGGGTGGAGGCGTGAATCTCTCTGCAGCGCGGCCATCACCGGACGGGCGCCTGGCAGCGGCGGGGTATGCCAGCGGGGAGATACTCGTGTGGGCCCTGGTGCGGGAGCGGGAGCCGCTGCTCCGCCTCGCGGTGGATCCAGCGGGTGGCGTGCTTGGACTGGCCTGGGGAGGCGCAGAGCAAGAGGCAGGACGGGGCGAGCGTGCTAAAGAAAGGCCAGCTGATATGGATAGACCGCTTGGCGGCGTGAGCCTTGTGATGCTGGTGGGTCGAGGGCTACATGGACCGGGAAGACTTGTCGTGCGGAGCGGGATGAATTTGGGTCGGCGTGAGGTGGCTGAGTTTGGGGGAGGAGTCAGTACTGGCTCCGCCCCGCACGGAGAGATCGCCGATGGCGAGGACTCCTGTGACTTGTTTTCTATGTTGGAGGTTCACGGAGGGCTCAGGCAGAGGCGGAGTGAAGGGCGGTGGCCCGAGGCTGCTGAGGCAGTTTTGGTGACGGCAGAAGGTCATGTGGGGTGGGCGGAGCTTGGAGCGGGTGGGAAGTTTGGGCGATTTCGACGGCTTCCGTGCGAACTTCCAACAGATGCAGTAACGAGTGTGTCCTTGACGACGGGTCTGCCCGTGTCGACGATGTACGGCCTCCTCCGAGAGGTCGCAGCAACTAGCGAGGTGGTGCTGCGCGGCGGCCCTGTCGCCGGGCCCGGGGCCGCTGGGGCAGGCGGACAGCGCGGCGACCGCTTGCAGCTGGGCACTGACGATCTTGGTCCTCACACGAGGGCAGAAGCCCTCGCTTGTGCCCCCGGAGAGGCTTCAGGGTCCCCACTTGGGACTGAGCAGTCACGGGCACGCGCCCACAGCTCGATAACCAATGCTTCTCTGCTTGACTACTTGTTGCAAGCGTGTGCCCCGGCGCGCAAAAGGCGCCACGTGCCAGCGTCTCTCGCTGGGACAAGCTGCTAGGATAACGTGATCATAAGGGTCTGTGCTGAACAATGGACGGCTTCAACGCAGGTTTATTTCGAGGACGACGGGTGGCTCGAAATGGCTGTGGGAGCGGAGGGCCCCGCGTGGGGAGGGCTGCTGCCATCCCCACCGATGACTTCGCCAGCTCCAGCGCTCGCGGCCACAGCTCATGCTTCTGGCGATGTTCGCGTGTGGGACGTGAGGACGGCGGCGCTACTCAGGTATCGTACTCCTCCTACGAGTGACACACGGCAAGCCATTTGATTCTGGACTTGACCAGACACAATTCCAAAGCTGTCGCCAGTGAGTGCTGCGGAGACTCTGCGGTTGCCACTCCAAGGCACCGCTGATTATGTGGTGCTGGCAGCGTGGCTGGCGCCTCCGTACAGCGGCTGCGCTACCGTGCCATCGTTGGCGATGTACAGGACATGACCTTCGCCTCCGTCCCAGCCGAAGTGGTCTCAACTGAGGCGTGTAGAGACGAAGGCCCAGCCACACGACTGCTCCTGCTGCTGCAGGGGACCAATCATGTGGAGGCTCTGTTCCTTCGTGGTTCTGACGACACAGAGGTCAGCAACATTGACTCTGCCTTTTACAGTATTCCGGACCACAATCATTCCTGAGTCGTCGAGCTGCGCCCCCTTGTTGGCAGGCGACAGGCGAGGTGCCGCTCGGGCGTCTTCACACAGAGCGTGTTTTGCTTACCGACACGGCAATTCCCCAGTCAGCTGCCGTTCCCAGTCGTCCTGGCGTCCACGCTTCTTCTTCACCATCCATTCAGGGACTGGGCGTCAACGGTACTGTAAGTGTCATCTACCTAGAGAGGGAAAAGCTAGACTTGTCAGGTCGGTCCGAAAATGATCGAGAGGGTTGTGGAGCGCAATCGCCAAGACAACAAGCGACGGGACAGAATGAGACTGCAGATGCGGTCGTGGCACAAAAGCCGAAGGATGAAGGACGCAACGGCGAGGGTCTTGAAAGTGTGAGGGGGGGCAGAAGCGGGGTGGCGGGTGAGGTTGAGTCTGGTGATCGCAGGAGTCCGGTGAGAGCAGGTATGGGCTCGCGACCGCCCGCAGTACGGTTGTTTTTGTTCCCAAGTGACGAGTGCAGGCATGTTGAGCCATTTGATGACGCAGATGGTCACATCGGAACAACCGCGGGTGATGATTTGAATGTAACGATAGAAGCAGAGCGGACGGAGGATGTAGCGAAGGATTCGGTCCAAGGGCAAGACTTAGTGTCTGGTAGGGAGGCCTTCCAGGCTTCGGAGACGGTGGATGTGAACCAGGCAAATACGTTTGTGAATGCTCGAAGTGATTCGTCTCTGGATTCAAGGGCGGCGAGCGCCCAACCGCAAACGGTGGTCGGACAACTTGGAGCAGAGCTTAGTCGAGCAGAGCAGCCAACAAACTTGGCGAGCAGCAAGGAGCATAGGAGCTCCGGTGGAAACAATGGCACCCCGGAAAGTGGGCCAGACTCGGCGGGTGACGGTCAGACATTCCAGAGCGACGCGCGGAGAGAGGCGATTTGGGGCGGCTTCGTGCCGCAAGTTTGCCTGGAGATGCCAGGCAGGGTGCGGTGCACGGCGGTGGCCGATTGGGCTGGACTTCTGGTGGCCGGCAGCCACGACGGGGTTGTCGCCATCGTTCCATTATCGAGAGGGCACTCCCGCAAAGAAGCTGCCCATGTGGGAGGGCGAACCGCCCAGGCGCTGCACCTGGTCGTTTCCGCTTCTGATCAATCTGCTTCCAATCGATCCTCCTTTTGCAGCGCAGGCGGGATCTCGGCTCTGGTCTGTGGGTGGGTACCGCTTGAAAGCCGTGCCACGGCAGTCCCTGCGAGAGGAATGGCCAGCATGGATGCTGCAGGTTCCGCCGCTGTCGCTGCGGGGGTTGGAGCGGCTCTGGTGGCGCTCGACTCTGGTGCTCTTGTCGCCTTCCATCTACCATCGGGGGCCCGCCTCCCCCTCTTCTTGCCTGCTCCGCCACGCTCGGATCCAGTCTTCTTGCTCGCCCTGCTAGACAACGATGGTCGCGCAATGCCCCGTGCAAACTCAGTCGGTGTGGCCTTCGGCCCCCCTCCCCCGTCCACCCCCCGCAACGCCTTTCATGCCACCACACGAGGCCGCTGCACGCATCTTGTGCAGCACTTGGCCTTCTTCCTCCTGATGTTGAGCGTCAAACCAGGTGCAGGTGCAGGTGCAGGTGCGGGCACAGGCAGCAGTGCGGGCGGCGCAGGGTACCCAACTGCCTCGTTCCTACTCGCCGTTTCGTCAGGCGTTGCACGTGTCGCGCGCCTTCCACTTCCACCCAGTGGCATCGCAGCTCAGGACAGACTTCTACAGGTACAGCACCCCTCTCGTCCATTTGCAATGCTTAGCGGCATTGCTGGGTCGTGGCCGTCGCCTTTCGCACACGAACTTCGATACACGTCACTGTTGCGAGCCTGAGCTCAGACCGCTCGCCGTCACGTGAGGAGGAAAAGGGGAGGGGGGTCCGCGACGGCGGGGCGCTCCATGAGCTGCAGAGCATTTCTCTGAGAGTCCTGACTCATGCTGTCGCTGTCCAACAGGTGGCGACTCGGATAGCGGCGACTGGTGCGGTGGTGGTCACTCACCGGGGAGAGCCGGCATTGGCGCTGTGGGACGGAGCGGGACAGCTGTGTCTGCTTTCGCTGCTGCAGTTGCGTCCCCTTCTTTCCGTTAGTCTTCAAGAAGCTCACCCCTTGCTCCCGCGCTCCGCGCTCCACTTCACCTCGGTCGCGGCCGACGGCCGCATGCTTCTTGCCGCGCCTACATCTTTCGGCTCAAGCAATGGGTCGCCAAGCAGTGCGCTTTTCCGTGCGTCGCTTTTCCGTGACGAGAATGCGCTGCAGCTTCCTGCCCTCGCCGCTCGTCTGGTGCGGTCAGATCTGGGCGCGCCAACACTGGCGATGACACATCGTCCCTCACCAATGGCTGCAACCAAGGGCCTCGTCCGTGGCCTCCTTGCCGCGACGGGCCTGGGTCGCGAGCTCGCCGGCTCAACTCCTGCCCGCAACACCTGCCCCCTTGCCGCCCTGCTTGCGCCGCAGTCCTCGGTTACACCCAGGCAAGCCGCCGGAAATGCACGGGACGGCCCAGCCGGGGATGCGCGGGGCGCTGCCTGCCCCCGCGAGGAGCTGTTCGCCGGGCGGTGCGCTGCACCCCGCCAATTTGTGCAGTGACCCACAATGCACTGGCGCCATGCTGTGGGAATCGTGATGGCTGGGCCGTTGCCTGGTGTCCCCAAGTCGCGGTAGGATGATAGTGTTTGGACCGAATCCCGGGCACGGGCAGTCATCTGGTGTGACAATGCCTGGTGCGTGCAGGACAAGAGGGGACAGCGCGGCGGGAGCCGCCTCGAAGGGAACGCGGGGGCAGGGTACGGAGCAGACGCGCGAGATCGCAGGGGCGGCCACTGCTGCTGCAGAGGCGCGGGACCTTCTTGTCGAGCGCGGCGAAAAGCTTTCTGAATTGCGCGACAAAAGTGCACGGCTGGAAGACTCAGCCCAGGAATTCCACGAGATGATTCGCAGACACAATGGTCGCATCGCCCTTGACGTTCCAAATCTTGCCCTCGCCCTCACGCCTTCGCAGTGCCCCCGCATTCACCGCTCTTGGGCTCATCTCTGGTTCGACTTTGGCAGAGCGAGAGCGCAACAAGAAATGGTGGCAGCTCTGACGTAGGGTTACCGACACTGTAGACAAGGGACTCGAGTGAAGTAAATCTCAGTATTCGACACTGCCGCAGGCGACGCTGGTGTCGCCCCCTCAAATACCCTGCTGATACACGTGTGCAACCTTGAGACGACCAGTAGGCCGGGTTTGTGACACGTGCTGTACTGACACGTAACGAAGACGAGAAACTAGATTGTGGAGATGATCCACTCAGTGGATAGATAGTGACTTATGTGTGCTAGCCGGTCACATCCTCTGAAACACAGCAAAAACGCAAAAAAAAGTGCTGAAGAGCAGTGCAGCGATGCTAGTGCTACAGACGTCGCAAAGCGGAGCGCGATCCTTTGTCCCGCCTACAAGCTTATTTATTTACAACACACGCGCCATTGCAATATTTTTCATGATGAAGGATCTGAATCATGTGATGCAGTCTGCGAGCCCTATATCTACCTGAGTAGTAAGCTCGCGACTCAGGTGGGCCGCTACGCGGCCTGCCCAGCCGCGCTGCACTCCTCCTGCGTCGACGAGTCCTGCGCGCCAGCCACCGGCACATGGGTGCCCTGCGTGAGCACAGTGCCGTCTGCGCCAAGACCCTCAACTGCCATGAGAGTGAAGTCGCCACCAGCGGCCGAATAGCACATGCGGAGGGGCGCGCCGCCCGCCGGGTCGAGCAGGAGGTCCGATGTCAGCACAGACCACGCACCATAGGCGTGGCTGTCCAATTGCATCGCATCAACCGAAACAATCGACATGACGCGGCTGCCCGGGTAGAGCAGGGTCTTGCCCCCGGCTCCGCCGATAGCGGAAGCGGCGGCGGCCCCGCAAAGGTCCGCCGGGTTCACCGACATGTCGTCCAGGACTGCCAAGAAACGGTCGCCCGTGCGGATTCGCCCAGACAGGCGCATCTGCACGGGGGCACCGACCGGCACCGGAATCGGGACTTGGAACGCAGCCATCGTCAAAGGAAACGTTAGCTGGTCACGCTCAGCGCCCCATCGCACTTCTCGCCACGCCCCCGAGCTGTCTGCCGCTCGCCGGTAGCAGAGATGTGCCGCACCGGGTGCTTCAAAGTCCAGCTCGAACGACACACGTGCCCCGCCGTCGGCTGTCACCCGCTGTGCCCCACCACCGGGCAACGTCTGCGTGCAGCCTCCAGGCGCGGGCGACACCTTGAGCTCATCGCCCTGGCGCACGTCGGCACCCACCACGTCGACGGCGACGAAACTGCCGGACCCGCCAGGGCGCACCGGGAGCGATGGAGCAAGGCCCAGCACCGAGATGTCGAGATCGGCCACATCCAGCGGCGGCAGCGCCCCCGAGACATTGACGACCCTCGAGCCGTTGGCTTGCACCTCGAGAGGCGGCAAAAAGGCAGACATTTCCAAAAAACCCCACTGGCCGCCCGCGTTGGCCGCGCCGCCCGCGTCGGTCTCGTACGGGCTGTAGTGCGCGACAGCGCGGCGCTCAAGGTCCACCGCGAGGAGGCGCGCGTGCGCGAGCAACACGTAGTGCCCGCTGTCCGGGGACAGCGACGAGATTCCGCCGAACACCGTCCCCACGAAGTCCGCGTCGAAGATCCGAGCAAGTGGCTCAAGCGTCCCTGCCAGGGGATCGACGCGCACGAGTTCCACCACCTCACCGAAGAGCGCGACGCCGAGCAGTCCAAGCCCCGAGGAGCCGCGCGTGCCATCCAGCTGGCGTGGTGCATGGAACTCTAGCGACGCGAAGCCGTTGAAGGGCCGGTCCCCGTGCACGACCGTCACGTGTGAGACCGACGCGCCATCCGCGGCTGACAGGCCGAGCAGCATGACTTGTGAAGCGATGTACAAGATCCCTGCGTCAGGGTCCAGCGCGGACACCCCCTGTGCCGGCGAGCACTCGCAGGCGCCGCACGCGGGTAGGCCCTCTAGGCGGGTGAGGTTGCCGAGCAGAGGATCGACCGCCACTACCGACATTTCGCCATCGAGGACCGCCAACCCGACGAGGCGCTCGCGCTGCACATCCCACTCCATCGACACTACGCCGCCCATAACGGAACCGCCTGCACGTAGCGGGATGTGCACGAGCTCCGGCGAGGACAGACCCACTGCTGCCAAAACGCCGCCGGCGACAAAGAAGATGCGGTCGCCGCGGGAATCTAGTGCCGAGACCCCATGCGTCACAGCACCAAGGTCAGCGCTACCCAGGTCGACCACACTGACCACCTGTCGCGGATCGCTCGCGTCGAAGACTCTCACGTGCTCGCCCTCCACCACTACGCCGTAGGCCGGTCCGCGCCCGCCCGACGCGGCGGGCACCGCGAGATTCAAGCGCTGGTCGACCACTGTAATTCCGTCGGGCAGCAGAGTTTCGATTGCGAAGAGCGCAGCGCGTGATGAAAAGAAACGGTTGCTGACCCCCGAGAACAGCACCGATATCCGCGAACCCGCTGCAGTCGACTGCAATCCCGTATACCGCACCTTGAGAACAGTGGCGCCACCAACTTCGTAGCCGAGACCAATCACCGTCATGTCAGCGTGCAGTCCTGCGTGCGCCGACACATCCACGTATTCAAGATCCCGGTAGCCCGAAGGGAAGGTCACATGTAGCTCGCCTACCGGCGGCATCGCGTTTGCAAGTGTCGCGTTCATGACGACGTCAACTGGCACCCCCGATACCAACGACGAAACCGACACCTCAACCTCCGTAAGTTGGCCTGGCCGCACCTCATAGCCGGCAACCCCGATGTCCATCTCGACCAGCGTGTCGTCACCGAGCAGCGTCGCCATCTGGAAGGTGCCAGAAAATCCCGCCCATGTGCGCGCGCGTACCCCGGGCAGCGTGATGCTCAGGGATGCACCCACTGGGACCGTCGATCCACCCAGACGCGTCACCAAGACTGCTGCCCCGCGGAAGAGGCTCGCATCGAAGGACGCAGGTGGCGCGAGTCGGCCTAGGATAGGGTTGCCAATATCGTAGTATGGTGCAGCGGGAGGGGTGTCGGGAAGAATTGTTCCGGGCAGCGACGCGTCGACGCGCGCCGGGCCGTCAGCGAAGCTCACGTACTCGGGCGGCGAGGGGATTTGGAACCCGGCGGGGAATTGGATGAGTAACTTTCCATTTGGCGGGATCGGCGCAGATGTCAGTAGCGAAACTTGGGCCGATGTGACGGCCCCGGCATCGGTCGATGCCATCGTCACGGCGACATTTCCATCTATCGCAGAGGTCTCAATGTAAATTGGCGGCGCCAGCCCCGTATCCATGGGCTCGAGTGATGCCAGGAACGTTGACACGCGTAGCTGTCCGGTGCTTCCAGAGAATTCTTGGTTGCGCACGTCTCGAAGTTGCACGTGCACTACCGTGAATCGCGGCGTGAGGCTCCCGGTCTGCGTGCGCCTGAGACGGAGCAGTGTGTCGGACATCCGCGTTGCAACCAGCGATCCGGTAAGACCGCGCAGCGGCACTGCGGTGACGCCTTCCGAGTACTTGAAGTATTGGGGCAAATGCACATCAATGACAGCGCCCGGGGGAAGAGGAGAGGAAACGATGAATTCCACCTTCACTGCGCCCTGCACGCTCGCCGTGCTGCTCTGAGGCAACATAATCACGTTCGCTAACTCACCCACGGAGTATTCAACCATGGTCACAGAGCGCGCGCTGCGCCCAGATTCCAGCGGCGAGCCGCCCGGCTGGAGTAACGAGACTACGTACTCTGTCGTCATGACCTTGAGCGGGTTCATAACGCCGGCTACCGTTATGAGGAACGGCGTCTCAGCTGGTATGGCTTCCCCCAAAAGCTTCAAATAGAGCACAGCACCGTCCACGAGGTCGATGCTCCACGCCCCCTCTTGCACAGGGCCATCTACGTCGAGGGTATACAGTACTCCAGGTAGCGCATCCTCCCCAGAAAAGTCTACTGCAATCCACGACCCTGGAACAATATCGCCGCCTGCCGTGATGAGCAGCTGCATTGTCGATCGTTTGCCAACCGTTGCAGGCACCTTGACTATCTGTACAGCCGAGAACTGCACTGGCACAATTTGAAGGCCAGGGATAATGGCCCTGTCAATCACAACGCGGTCCGCCTGCTCAACAGTGAGCCGCGCCTCTCCCGAATCTCCTTCCACGCCCTGGTTCTTGACGCCGTGGACCGTGAAACTTACGAACTCGCCCGCTTCGATGCGGCGCCCGCTGCCGTCGCGGCGAATGCGCACCGCCTGCTGACTTACGAAGAACTCGAGAGCACCGTCGAGAACAGGGCCCGGTCGTCCGGCCGACGGAGTGAGAACATCGAGTGCTGAGCCGGGCGAAACGCCCGAGGCGGCTGCCACTGTAGCACGCCAGGGCAGCAACACCTCGATGAGCGCGTCAGAAGGGATCGGGTTTGAAGCTACAAATGCAATCGATACGTTGGTAAGCCGGCCCGCTTCGAGACTTTCAGGGCGCACAGCGGGCGGAAGACACGCCGGCGGGCAGATTCCCGAGAAGTTGCCCGGATGGACCATGAAGCCCGGCACGGACAGATCCTCGTCGATCGCCGTGCCGTCGGCGCGGAGCGTGCGCACTTGGAATGTGCCTGTCGCCCCCGATCGCTGCGGATTCCGAACACGGTCAACAAAGAGCGCTACTCGTACGCCCTCGCGCCCCGCAACCGCTGCCCCTATGCGCCGGACAGTGACCAGCCGCTCCGAATGCACCGTCAGCTCTAAGTCACCGTCCAGCGCGCCGTCACGGTCGTACTCGACACGCGAGTAAGAGATGTTGGTCGCCGAATTTCCGAGGGCCACCGCAACCGAGGAGTTGGCGCTGACGCTGAAGCCAGGCGGAAGTGCAAGAGCAACTTGGCAATCGAGCGGCAGCGGATTGTGCGGCACGAATTCAACAAGGAGCCGGGTGCGTGTCCCGGCTGTTGCATCGTGCGACCGCATCTCAGCTGCACGCAGGGCTGCTGCGCGTAGCACCTGCCCTGGCACAGTGAGGTCCTGATCGATCAGCGCACCGTCAGGCGTCCACGTGCGGATCTGGAATGGCCCGGTAGGCCCCGAAAAGTTCTGCAGCCGCAGGCCGCGCAATTCGAAGCGCATTTCACCCGAGCGCGACTGGTTCAGCACCATCGCAACAGTATAGTTGCCCTGCTGCAGTCCTGAAGACTCTGCGACTCCGGAAGGGATGCCTCCGGTCACGCGGAGCGCCTCAAAGCCCGAACCCGCAGCATGCAGCACATCGTCGAGTAGGTAGTACGGAGCCACGTTGGCTGCTGAAAAGGCCGGTGGAAGCGTCACAGCAACCGCACCATCACGCACAATGACGTCGTCGGCAGATGTGAGTGTCACCGTGAGTGACACGGCGTCGCCTGCCACGAGGCTCGACACCTGAACTGCTGCATCAAGCAGCGAACCCTGGGCGATCTCGACGGACGGCACCGCGTTATCCTCGTCCACGACAACACCCTCGGGGTTTTTGGTTCGCAGCTGCAATAGACCAGTCGGTCCTTTGAATCCTGGAGCGCGCACGTTGCCGAGCGTGAGATGCACGCGCGTCCCGCGTCGAAGAACAATGTCAGCGCCAGTCAGCGTGACCGCGACCGTATGATTTTTGGAGGTGCTTAAGAGAACCACGTCCAGGTCAAGATCCGGCGCACTCCAGTCGCCCAGGATCGGAAAGCTTGTAGTTTCATTATCCGGGTGCACACGCCCCTCGCAACTGCGCTCGTCCACTGCAAGCGATTCGACCAGCACTTCACCCGGCCTGAAGGATGCAGGCACCACCACCTCAATCACTGACCCGCTCATCAGGGCGTTCGACGTCTCGAAAGCCACTTCAAGGCCGTCATAGCCGGTGTACAGTGCGCCTGGCCGCACTGCAGTGTCGCGCAGCAGGCCGGGCACGAGAATCTTGGGTTCGATATGAACCGCCTCGCCTGCGCAGTCTGCACAATTGGGCGCCGTACAATCGATGACACGCCCGTCATCGAGAAGCGTGCACACCTCAAAAGTGCCGGAGTCTCCCTCGCGCGACGCGCTCCACACCGTTTCGAGTTTGATCTGCATCTCCGTCAGGCCTGGCGCATCTACCTCGCCGTCGCGGCTCATGACGATGGACCCATCCTCGTCCACTGTAGTAACCAAGTAGCCGTCTGCACCATATATCCATTGCGCATACAGCGGTTTCACAGGGTGATAGCCTTGGGGCAGGCGGAGAGTGATGCGCCCGTCGCGTGGGATCGGGTTCTGCGCCCAGAAGGTGAGCACAAGAGGACCCGCGGCACCCGCCACGTTCGAGGAGAGCAATAGTGACGCATTTTGCAGACGCGGCGAAGTGAACACTGTAGGTGCCACCGCGTAATCCGCATCGATACCGTTGGAGTCGTAAATGAGTGTCCGGACCTGGTAAGTGCCACCAGGGCCTGCAAGGCGCTGGTTTCGGATGTTTTGCAGGTCGAAGGTGACCTCCGTTCCGGGCGGCAGAGCAGAGCCCGAGCCATCGCGCACGATGCGCACCTTGTTGCCAATAAGATGCACGTCCAGACCGCCGTCTAGGTTTCCTTCGACATCGAGGACTGGCAGCGTGAGCCCGGAAGGGTCAATACCGCGCGATGTCGAGCGCGGAAGGGACGCCAGCGATAGATTCATTGCCTCCTCAGTCGGGAAGGTGACCTCAATTTCACCAAATTCAGGGAGCGGTCCTGACGTTGTTAGCCGTACGCGCATCGTGGTGAGCACTCCAGCGAGCAACGAGGCTGGTGTAACCGTAGCGGCCTGCAAGCGGCCCTCTAGGAGTATCGAGGCAGGCGCAGCGCGAGCCTCGTCGATTAGCAACCCGCTCGCGTCTGCCGTTGATACCGTGTAAGTGCCCGTCGCACCGGCGTAGTGACGGTTTCGCACCTGAACGGGCACGACAAATGCCACCTTACACTGCGTCTCCTTAGCTGCCGTGTGCGGGTCTTCGCCTGTGGGCGAAAAGAGCCTGACGTTACGCAACACAGCGTACTGGTTGCCGCTTGAACGTCCTGGCACAGCCAACACTTCGAGGCGGAAGAATCGGAAATGCGCATTAACGTGCAGCTCGTGCGCGCGAGCTTCGCCAGTGCTCGTCCACGTGGAGCCGTCTTCCACGGCGTGCACCACAGTCCAGGCGTTGCCGTCGAGCGAACCCGAAAGGCGGTACGATGTTGGCCCGTCCGATGAGAGGTAACCGAGCACATCTGACGCGCGAGACTGAAACGAGTACGAGCAGACGCTGATCGGCCGCCCGAAGTCGTACTGCACCCATTGCGGCACCCCTTGCGTGATGGGTCCTGATCGCCATTGCAGCCCCTCAGCGAACGCGTTGGCAGGGTGCGAGGGCGGGCGCCAGCCAGCCGAGGCCGAGACCGAGCCACCAGTGACGACGTTGGTGGCGCCACACATCGGGCGCTGGCAGCTCTGCACGCGCATCACAGCGCTCGACCGAGTAATAACAAGCGTCTGTCTGTCAACAATCTCAGCAGTGAGGGCGCCGTCTAGCCCCAGTACCGGCTGTGCCACCACTTCAGTACCCGCAGAATCTAGCACCTCAAGGTCTACCGGCAGCTCCACCCGAACTGAACCATCCACAGGCAGCGGGTTTGCAACCGCCAGTGACACATGCAAGGCGCCGATGTCCCCTGCGTGCAGCGAGACCGGGTGCACGTCCACCTGCTGCAGCGCACCCGGTGCAATCACGTCACCAGGAACAGCGAGATCCTCGTCCACCACCGTTCCGTCGTGCAGCTTTACCTGTAAACTGTAGGAGCCAGTTGCACCCGCTCGCTCGGGGTTTTGCACGCCAACCGTTGGCGCCGAGACCTCAAATTCGGCACTGGGATCCACAAGCCTGAACCGCACGCGCGTCTGGCGCTGCACAGTGTTTGCACCGCGCCGCCAGACAGTGAATCGTCGTGCATCGTGCACCTCAAGAGTCAAGTTCCCGTCGAGGCCATCGAGCGGCTCTGCCACCAACTGCCGCGCGCGAGTGGACCCCACCGGCACAAAGACGCCGCCCTCAACTGGCGCAGCAAAGTCGATTCCAAATGCAGCACTTCCTGCTCGAGCCGTGTTGACGTCCGCGATGGGAACTGCGCCTTGATCAGAGGAGAGAGTGAACCCCTCCGGTAGGCGCACCTCGAAGCGTGCGTCCGCTGGAATTGGATTCATGTTGACGAACGAGATCGTTAGTGGCGAGATAGCACCCGCCATGAGCGAGCTTGGCTGCACGTCCGCATGCCCAAGGGTTCCAGCGCCGAAGTCACGTGGACCAGGGACCTCAAGATCCTGGTCAATCGACTCTCCACCCGGCGCAAATGTCCGCACTTGGTAAGTGCCAGAAAGGTGCGACGCGATAGGGTACTGCACGCCGTGCAATGTAAAGTTCCAGCGTGCCACTGCGGGAAGTGCTGAGGTACCGCGGTTAGTGACGATGGCAGCAGTGTGCCAGAGAAGATCGATGCCCAGTCCGGTGTCATGCAACACTGATCCCTCGGTAGCGATGCGCACAGACAGGTCCGCAAAGGACGAAGAGACTGTGAGCCCCGCCGCACCACCAACCGTGAGCGGCTCGTTCCACAAAAATACGTCCCAGTTGCCGGTGTCCAGTTGAAAACCCTTTGGAAACCACACTGTGATGGTTCCACCTGGCGGCACTGGATTTGTCGTCGAAAGCGACACTGTCACATCCCCACGGTAGCCTGCAACTTGATGGCTCAGGTCGACGCGCGCCTCAAGGCTACTCGGCAGCACCAGATCGGCGCCTACAGCAAGGTCCTCATCGATGAGCAAACCGCCCGCGGTAAGTGTGGCGATTTGGTAGCTACCAGTAGGCCCCGAGTGCGGCGGCAGCCTCACCCCTTGAACGGAAAATGAAAGCGTCTCGCCGGGAACCAGCGCTCGTCCAGAGCCGTCACGTTCAAGCAGAAGCGAGGAGCCGCCTGGTTCTACATGCAGGCGCACCCCGTCCTCCAGCTGGCTGGTGAGGCCGTCAACACGCACGACTAAAGTGCCGCCACCAAAGGGTTCCCCTTTGTTTCGAAGCTGAAACTCTACATCCATCGTCGCACCAGCTTGCACATCTTCCGTGGTACGCAAAGAGAGCGTGCCGCGCTCTGCGTTCCAACGGGCTTTGGACGCGAACAAGGCAGCGCCCGCGCCAGAGAGCGGCAACGCGGCAGATGAAGGATTCTGTACGTTTGCGCACAAGGGGGGTGCCGTTGCGTGAGCAGCCCGTTCCGGACAAGTGTCGCCGAGACCCGTGATGTTAAGCACGGAGCCGACTTCAATGCGGGTGTTTGGCACCATTTTGAGGGTGATTGTAGATAAGGCACCGAAGACGGCTGTCGAGGATGAGACCTGCAGTATCGAGAAGCCTGGCACTTCGCTAGCTTCCTGTACGCCCACGCCGTCTAGGGTCTCTGGTCCAATGGTCCTCACACCGCCAGGGAACGTATTATTTGCCACTGCCAGTGCAATGGTTGGCTGCACAGCAGACTGATGATAGGCCTTATTCTTGAGGAGGAAGGCGACAGCTGTCTCACGATCTGATGGGAGGAATGGGGCATCATCGCGCACCGAGAGGACCACACGAGCGTCTTCGTCGATGCAGTCGAGTCCGCTTGGCTCGGAGCAGGCGTCACGTTCGTTGATCCACTCGGCGTGAAAGATTTCACCGCCTGTCTCGAGCGCGAAGTCCTGTCGCGAGGGGGTCGAGGAGCCTACGAGTCCGCCAATAGTGATGTTGCTGCCGACGAAGAGCTCAAAAGTCGGGCGCAGGCGAATTGTGAGGAGGTTAAGGCCATTCATGGCTCGGCTGGTGTCTGTGATTTTCTTTGTCACCCAGAATCCAGAATCGATATCAGGTTCGCCTGTGACGACATGTACGGGCCCGCTTGTGCGTACCGAAAAGTCGCGCAGCGGTCCTGCGAACGAGGTGAGGTTCACCGGTTGACCGATGACAGTACTGTTCGGATTACGAAGCGTGAAGGACACGTTGGTGACCCGGGAGCACGGCAAGATATGTCCCTCTGCAATTGTCATTGAAACCGCACCTGAAACCAAATCATACGTGCCTGCATTACCGAAGATGCTACCACCCTGGTTGAAGACAGAAATCCTCGCTGTATCAAACGGAGACGTGTACCCATGGAAGCAGCAGGCGCGAATGACAGTGGGCGACTCAAGCTCCCAGTTAGCTTGAATTGAGAGCGTGATCGATGTAAGCACGCCGCGGTCGCTCGAGCCGAAAGTCACAGCAGCGACTGTCCATGCCGGCCCGGGATCGACACGCGAGTTTACTGACATGACGTCAAATGCGATGGTGTCACCTGCGACCGCTGCAGCGAGTGGGTCTGTACACTGCGGACGAATTATCAGATCCGCAGCGTCGACTCGCGTCAAAGGGATCGCGAAGTCCCGATCTTGCGCAGACACTTGCGGCACATAACCGTACGAGTTGGAGAGGCCAGCCGTGGCGGCGTCAATCATGCAATATTCAACGTGCACGAGCTCGCCTGCTCCAAGCATCGTCGTGTTGATCACCAGCACGTCTTCGGCGCGTACGGCGCCACCAAGGCCAGCAGCAATACGTTCCTGGAACGAGAGCGTGGCAGTTGCCGCAAGTACTGACGAGTTGCAGATTGTGTTAGCATAAGGGTCCACTGCCTTGGCCTTCACACGAGCAAGCATGTAGTCAGGCAATCCGCCCTGGTCCATGACCGCAGGGTTGCGGATGACGAACTGGATTACGGTCGTCTGCTGAGCACGTAGAAGCTTATTTTCCGCGACTTTCAGCACCAGCGTGGAGCGCACCTGGTCGTAGGCGCCCACTTCCCCGAAGAGCTCCGCGTCCTGTCCTGCGACATCACGCATCTGTGGCGAGCACTCACAGAAGCCCCAGAGTGTATCAACATTACCATTGACGTCCGCGATTTCCGTCGAAAAATGTGGTGAGGTGGCACACCAGGGCAGCCCTTGCGCAAGCGCGCTGGTCGATCCCGACATGCGGAGCGCCACCGACGCTCCCGCGCAAGAGTTGAAGGTCATGCCCGCGTAAGTAAAGGGAAAGACGCATGGCGTTCCAAGCACGGTGCGGTCAGCACAGTCCGCCGTCACTGAGACGTCCATCGGAAGATGCGAGATTGTGACTGTGGCGCCCGGTCCGAGATTCGCGTTTGCCGTCATCGAGATGGTCAGCACATTCGGACGAAGAGCCTCCACCGAAGAGTAGCCAATCGCGACCGCTTCAAAGGCGGGCTCCGTCGAAACTTCGAAAGCAGAACCAAACACTGGAGTGGAAGGAATCCCCGAGCTTGTAGAGATCGCAGCCTCAGATCCTGCGAAGGTTGCTGCGGGGTTCTGCAGGATGACCCACGCTTCGGATACGCGATCATCACGCAAGCCTGGGCCATTGCTTGAGATGGTTAGCTGTAGGATCCCCGATCGAAGCCACAAAGCTGTGTCTTCGAAGACGTGTGAATCGGGTCCGCTGACTGGGATGCTCCCGTCGATGGTTTGTGACCCCACCAAACCTGTCAGCGTCACGATGACACCAGCGCCAAGCATTGCTGTGGGCCTTAGACGAATGGCGAGTGTGGAGTGGGCGCCAGCAGCGGCAGAATTGGACACAAGTTCGGCAACCGCAAAGGACAGGCCATCCCTTGAGAGGAGAAGGTCAGAGGCCACCATGGTACTGCTTATGCGGATCGTGTCCTGGTCTGATGTGCTGATCGAAACCGATGCGCTTTGTGCAGGCTGCAGTGCAGCATTGTTGCGCAACACGAACGAGAAGCGCATCTCGGTATCTGGAAGTACCGTCTCCCATACTGAGAGGGCCATGTCGCCTGAGGCTGAATTGAATTGAGCACGCCCATTGAAAATGTCGGAAGCAGGTCCTGTCACAGGAAGGCTGTCTGTGGAAGCAGTCTGAGATCCAAGCAGTCCCGAGATCGTTACGCTTCCTCCAGCCTGCAGAGCGACATTGATGCTAAGTGTTACGGTGGTAGTCGTCAGCTCTCCTACCACCGCGTTCAGGCTCCCAACTTCTTTGACGGCGATAGCTGGCACGGCGCTGGTTTCCAAAACAATGCCCGCCATCGAGTAAGTCAGCACGGGAGCGGCGGTGCAGGTGTAACCGCATGGAGGAGTGTGCAGCTCGATCGTTGGCGTCGAGCCAGGGGTATCTGACGGTGGATTCAGTAAATCGAATTCCACATTCACAAGTGTCCGGGCGGAAATAGAAGCGGCCACAGCAAGCGTAACCGTACCCGCGGGCTGAGCCAAGACCGCCCCCGAAAACAGCGCCGCGTCGGGGCCGCCGAGTGCCAGCGAGCCGCTCGCCGAGCTCGACGAGCCAAGGTTGCCCACCACAATGGTCGTGCCAGCATCAGAGGGCAGCGTGAGCTCCATGTTCAGCACGAATGTAAGCGTGATGCGTGCCAGGTCGAGAGGCACCGCAGAAGTCGACGCCGCTTCTGCGAGCGTGAAATTTGGTGCTGTCGTCGCCTGCAGCGCAGAGCCGTCCGCCGTGAAAGTGTCTGTGGCTGCTGCACCGACATTCACGGTCTTGATATCGAATCCGGGGGGAAAGGTCACGCGAACGCGACCGTCCGCGGGAATACCGTTGCTCGCCACCATCGTGACAAGAGCTGAGGTGACTGCGGCCGATTCCAGCGAAGCAGGTTCCACGTCCGTACGTAGCAGCGCGCCGTGTGTAACAGGATGGGCGTCCAGCAAGGCCTCGTCAATCGTGGTGTTGTACGCGTCCAGAGTGCGAAGACGGTACACGTTGCCACCACCAGACACATGCTTGTTCCGCACCGACTGCAATTCAAGACGCACAAGGCATCCCGCGAAGAAAGTGTCGGCATCTTCAGCCAGCACAAATCCCGGAGATATCACATCACGGCGCAGCTCTATCTCTGGCCGCGAGTACGCACAGGGCGCAACAACTCCAGACGCGCCAACGCGGCGGATCTGCACCTCGCGCGGTCCAAGGACGTCCACAACAAGTTGACCGTCCATGCCGGCAAGCGCGACAGCAGTGGGCACGAACAGATCGGCCGAAGCCACATTGGAAACGCCATCGGTTACGCCATCGATCAGCGATTTTCGCTGCGGCACCTCGAACCCCGACGGCAAGAGCACATTAAAGCCACCATTGGCAGGGAGCGGATTAGCCACCACCAGGGTGATGCTCAGCGGCGAGGTGGCTCCGGCGACCAGAGAAGCTGGCGTCGCCGAGGCGTGCTGCAGCTCGCCAGGGAGAAGGTGGTGACCAGCAACACCAAGGTCAACGTCGATAAGCGTGTCCTCCGCGGTGCGCGTGCGGAGTTGGAAGGTGCCTGAGGGACCCGAAGAGGCGCGGTTGCGGACGGAAGAAAGGCGGAATGCGACATGCGCCCCGGAAAAAATCGGGGTGCCACGGAGCCGCTCGACGAGCACGAGGCGCGGTCCTATCTGCGAGGCGATCAGGACTCCTTCAAACCCCTCGAGCGTCTCAGCCTGCAGCATGGGCGCCAACGAGAAATCGGGAGGAAGCGCTAGCGTCATTCGTCCGTCTGCGGGCAACGGATTGACCGTGCGGAACTCGACTGTGAGCGCCCCGGAGGCGCCAGCCACGGGATACTCCGGTGTAACACGCGAGTAATTCAGCGGCGCAGGCAGCAGCGGATCAACCGTCGAGGTGATAAGGTCTTGTGTTGTGTTGTCGCGCGTGGCTATGCGCAGTGTGAACTCTCCACTGGAGTCCGCGCACAGGAGCTCGCCTGTACAAGACGAATTCTTGGGGTTTGCCACCATGGTGAACTCGACGCGGACCACCACAGAGGGTGGAACAGCAGTTCCTGCTACACGAGTGATCTCGATCCGATTTCCTGAGACCGAGGCCAAGAGGGCCCCGTCGAGGCCTTGGTGAAGGCCTGACAGTGGCGCGTAAGGGTCGAAGAGGAATCCGTCTGGGAGCGTGAGGTCGATCTTAGAGTCGTTGAGAAACGTCGTGTTGGTCGTGAATGACAGAATTGCTCGACCCTCATTACCAGCAGTGTACAACTCTAGCTCGATGGCTGCTGTTGCCGGCTCAGCTGCCGCAAGTTCCAGACTTGCAACCTCCTCGGTCGAGCAGTCGGGCGAGGCCTGCAGATCAAGCGGGTCGCACCCGTCTACCAGAGTCCCGTCGACGTTGCGGGTTCGGATCGAAAAGCTTCCTGTCGGGCCGGTCCAGCCCCGGTTGCGCCCTCCTGAAATCATGACCGTGAGCGAAGCACCGCCAGCGAGCGGCGAATCTACAGCCACCGTCATGGTCGTCGCAGGCTGAGGGTGGGTCGGAAGCGAGAGCCCGTACCCGCGTACCAATTTGCTGACGCACATGTCGGTTCTAGCACCTTGTGTGACACCGACAACATTGATGCAGGTGGAATCGGCGCCGCCACCCTCCAGCGCCTTACACGCTGCGTAGGATTTCTTGCACTCGCATGCCGTAAAATTGCACATGCACCCTGAATAGACCTCTTCACAAGTTGCAAGCATCGACGTGTCTGCCGTCAGACAGTCGAGTGCAGGAAGCTCGTCCAGCAGCTCCTCACAAAAATGGAACCCGGCCGGGAAGTCAATCTCGATGGTATCCCCAACAGACAGAGGGTTCGCCGGAGTGATTGAGACTTCGATTGAGCTTAGCGCGTGTGCGATTGGCGAAGAAAGCGTCAAACTAGCGGGCTGGACCGAGTTCGAGACAACCGTCCCCGAGGCCAGGCCAGAGTCGATTACGTTGCCCGCAGCAACTTGTGTTTGTACGAGATAGGTGTAGCTGCCAACTCGTCGGGCGACGCGAATACCGGAGCAGCTGATGTGAACACTGACCGATGCCTTCATGTTCTCGCTGAGCACGATACGAATGTCCCAGTTTTCTTCTGCGCCGTTCACTTGAGTCTGGAAATCCGGCACCGGCGCGTCTGCCGAGCACTGTACAGCCTCAGGACTGTCGACCGTGAACCCGGAAGGCAAGCGAAGGAGGATAGCCCCATCTTGTGGGACCGCGTTTACAGTCCAGAAGGAGACCTCTAGCTGCGGCGTAGCGCCCGCTCGGTTGGTTTCCGGCACGACACGCACTTGACCGGGACCCGCGGGAAGAGCACGCCGGTCCGAGCCAAGGTACGGGGCGCCCACGAGCGACAGAGCAGCCTGCATGGGCGGCACTGAGGGTATGAGCGTGCGCTCGATGATCACTGTTGAGAGATCAGCAGCCGAGCCAGTTCGCGTCTCGAAGGTGTAAGCATCTACTTCGATTTCATATGCTGGCATTCCCACATTCTGTACGCAGATTTCGATCTCCGTGCCAGGCCCGAAGGTTGTGCCCTCCATTCTGACATACTCAACCGCTAGGCCGTCCTTGGAAACGCTCACGTAGCCATCTAATCCCGGAATCTCACGATTCACTGCCGGAATCAAAGTGGTGTCGTAACTATTTGGAAAGGTGAGTACGATCGCACCATACCCAGGCAAATCCGCCGCGAGCTCCGACGAAAAGCAGACCTCTCCGAAAGCCCCCACGACCCCGGCCTCTGTTGTGACCGTAGTCTTGTCAACGGCCAGCGCAACAACGTTCATCCCAACAGTTGTTTCGTCAATGACCTGTCCCTGGAGCTCCGAAGAATCTGCTTCCCACACCTCGGCGACACGATGCAGAGTCCGTAGCTCGAATTCAACAAACCCCGTGTAACCGCGATTTGAGATGCCGCTCACGAGGACCGAAAACTGCTCGTTTGCAGCAATGTTGTCCTGAAGCCGCACGAGAATCTGTTGACCTACCACACTGGGAGGAAGAATGCGCGAGACACTCCCAATTACGGACGTAACCATCAAGGCACCAGAATCTATCATGAAGTCAGACGGAGCAACAATTTCAAATCGCGAGCCTGCCGGAACCGCATTGTCGCCCACGAGGGTAAAGTTCAGCGCATTGGGCGTGCGAATGATCGGCGTTTCAAACACAAAGTCACGCGCCTCTAGACTTCCGGCGACGACAGCAAGAACGGCGTCGCCTGCGTCGATGACCTGCCCGTCCTGTGAAAGCGTGAGCAGTCGGTACACCGTAGGTCCCGACGATCCGCGCAGGAACGTTCCATCACATTCCAGAGACACCACAGCCCCCCCCTTGATGCGCTCGGGTGCCGCCACGGTGAGGCGAACACGCCCGCCGGTCTCGTCGTGAGTGCTGTCAGTACTCGCAAGTGGAGCGCCGCCAATCCCAATGCTGCATGCGAGAATGTCCAAGTCCACCTTCGCTCCTGCTGGTAATTCTAGGACAAGCACACCGCCTGCGGGGATGGTATTGCCAGTCCAGAATGAGAGCCCCAACGCTGGAACTCGTGAGCCTGCCAATGTAACATCGGCTACGATCGAGATGTGAGTAAGGATTCCTGTCAAGCTCACCACAAAAGGAGTCTCATCAACGTCGATTGACACTCCGTCCCGGGTCGTCGTGCGAACCACAACTGCACCTGCACTTCCAACAAAGCCCACGACATGCACTGTCGACACCTCGATTTCTATCAGTGTACCAGCACTCACCTCAACGCCAGAAGTGCGTGTCAGAGTGACATTGTTGTCCTCGATATCTACACACGTTGACCCGTCAGGGTACACCACGTGTGCACTGGGCGAGCGTGCCGCCTTGAATGTTGCCGAAACGACTGACCCAATATCGAAGACGTTCCCAGGTAGTGTGATGTGCACCGCACCGTCGGACGGAATCGGGTTCGAAATCCTGAAGCGCACCCGCATTGCTCCTCGGAAGCCAACATTACCACCAGCAGTCTCCACTGAGAGCACCTCCATGCCTTGCAGACCTGCTGGAGACACGCGCAGTGTTGACACTGCCTCATCTACAACTGCCTTGACCTGCAGCTTACTGGTACTAATTCCAGTGGTCGCCTGGCTGGCAACCTGTACCATGGTTCGTACACGAAACTCATAGTCACCCGCGACTGTGGGGTTCCGCAGACGCGAGAAACCTAGTGAAATACTGCTGCCGGCAGTCAGCGGCAGCGATCCAGGCGAAGGCCTCACTATCGCGACCCGCCCCACAATGCTGATAGCAATCCCGGCAACCTCTTCCGTAGTGCGAGTCTCGGGCGTGATGACTCCCAGCGGGAATTCAACCTCAAGCCATGCACCCGAGGGAAGCCCCTCTACCACGGTACCCTGCACGTGAAGCATTGTTTCCGACCCTGCAACGCTGGTGGACAAGCTGCACGAGACGTCTAGATCTCCAGGCAGCGTCGTGAGAGACTCAACGTGCAGGGCTGCATCGATATCGACACCTGCAGCTGACATGGTCTTGAGCTGAAACGCCCCGGTTCGCCCGGATATTTGCGGCGCTTTCACCCCCATGACTGTGAAAGAAACGTCCGAATCACCTGCTAAAGCTCCTGAGGTGGTGAATTCCAGTGTGCTGTCAACAACTGCGACACCTCCGTCGAGAGAAGCACCACTCGCAACGATCGAACCACATGGCGCTGCCGTGTAGCATGTGTCGGACAGATTGAACCGAGGTGGAAACGCCAGAACGATTCGCCCCCCTTCGCCGAGCGGATTTGAAGTCGTGAATGCGACCTCGAGCGCCATCGCACCCCCGGCACGTACCTCCCCTACAAGCTTTATGGACGCAAAGCCCAATTTCGCGGCAGAAGTTTTGCTACCGTCGACAAGAGCCTCATCGATCACCTCTCGATCTTTTGTCTGCGTTTGAATCAGGAATGAACCAGTCTGGCCAGAGGAGTGCATGTTTTCCACATTCGTGATCCCGAAGGATACCCTGCTTCCCCGCGCCGTAGCCATCCCACGCAAAGAAAGCGTCACATTGCAGCCGGGTGTGCAATAGCCGTCTTCGCGCGTCACGTTCGCCTCGACAACTGCAAGCATGCCAGGGATTCCCACGACGTATCCGTCCGAGACCGGCGAAATAAGCGAGAAGGCGGGTGGAAACGACACGAAAATGAAACCGTCGCCGGGGAGCACATTGCTAGTCGAAAAAGAGACCTTCGCAGTAGAGAATGTTCCTGCTTCCGATGAAAGCACGCTGACACTCGCTGCGCCCAGCATATCCGGAAGCAGAGTTTGCGAGGTTCCACGAAGTGAGTGGTCGATCACCGAAAGATCTGCCAAAACCGTGCGCAGAGCGAAAGGAGAAGTAGGTCCAGCCCGCTGCACATTAGTGACACCAGGAATAGAGAACTCAACAATGTTGCCTGCTGCTAGCGACTGATCGGCTGACAGAAAGAGAAGCACCGAGCGCGCTGCCGTGTCGATTTGCACGTTCGACACAAGCACGTCTGCTGACCCCAGCACTCCACACAAACGCCAGGAAGAGAGGGGTGCTATCGCACCCGTGCGAGACACATCTTGGGGCGGATTGATGGAGAAGCCCTCGGGAAGAGTCAAGTAGATGCCGCCCTCTGCTGGGACTGGGTTGAATGGGCGGAAGCGGACCGTCACCGAGCCGGTGCTTCCTGCCACCTGTGAGGACAGCTCGACCGACACGTCCGACAGCGAGTTCGGGTACACTGTCAGGTCCATAATACCCTCTTCCGACACTGCAAACACGTTCCGCGGACCCATGAGAGTGCGCACAGTCACCATGACATCTCCAGCCCACCGCCGAATCGTGACACCGTCAATATCCAAGGCAACGACTGTTGACGCGGGGACCTCCCCCGTGGCATTGATGACGGAGAGCGTGAGAAGCATGGTGTCGCCACTTGACGAGACAGAGAGCTCCCATGGTGTGAGCACACCAGAAAGGGAGCTCACTGGAGCGATTGAGTAGCCAAACATCGTCGGGAGCTCGAGTTGAAGGGATCCGTCTACTGGCAGTGGATTCGTGAGAGTCACCTCAACGCGTGCGTGCCCTTCCGACCCCGCATACGGAGGATCCAGCTGCACGTAGAAATCGTCAAATGTTCGCGCCGCAATCGTCGCGGCAATAATGGAATCTTGCGCGATGAGGATGTCCGTTTCTGAGCTTCTGCTCAACACTGACAGTCCAAAGTTGGCCTCACCAGCGAAAGGCTGGTTCTTGATTCCAGATAACCGAATAGTGACATCCAAGAAGTTTTCCGTCGAGTTACAAAAACAGTTGCCCCAGTACCCCACCCACAGTGTTGTTGTTGCGCACCAGTCAACACCATTATTGTCGACTGGCGTGCAGTCAAAATAGGTGACGCCCTGGTAAACAAATGGAAGATGACACGGCGTGTGGTGCGGCACGGTTCCACCCTCTGTGAAGCATGACACCTCGGTGGTCCCATAGAGCATTGCGTCTGAATTTTCCGGGTCTCGTGAAAGCACAATGCTGCTGTTCCTCTGCAGACCCGTAACATCCACAGAGTAGATCCCTTTCAGTCCATCAGTAGTCACCTCTAATTCTTCGCCAGCATTTGCGTCAGGCGGAAGATTAATGACAATCGCGGCATCTGGCGGCAGCGACACCATCAGCCGCATTCCCAACACCACTTCGCCGATATCACCGGCGCTGGGCGCGCTGAGCGTGACTGACGTCCTTTCGAGCAGCCAAGCCCCTTCTTCAGACATAAGTCGTCGCGAGCCGCCAACCGCCAACGGACCCCCCGGCACAAGCGCGTCGTCGGCCTCCAGTGCTGCCGATGCCACCGAAGTCTCTCCGACCATACTCTGGAGTACCTTCAGGCGGTATCGGCGTGCCTTACCAAGCGCGGAGCCAGTGGCCACCGACACCTTGGCCACGAAATTGAAACGCATGAGTTCGCCCGCAGGCACGCAGCGCAGCTGCGAGCATCCTGCGTCAACCTGCACCAGCTCAATGCCACCCTCAACGAGGGTGGCCGTGAACCCACCACCGGGGACCACGTGCGGATGTGCTGCGTCCTCGCGAAGTTCGAGCACTTGCGCGTCTAGGACCTCAACGATGATGCGCGATGCGCGGGGAAGCGCGACAGGGGCCGTGAGAAGCACCCCCAGATGTACTTCTGTGTTGTCCGGGGATACCGGACGCAATGGCTCCCAGACACCATCGCGGTCGACAGCAAGTTCTGCCAACTCGACGTCGGCCGTCAACAACGGCGCCTCGCGCACCGTGGTCGTTGAAGCACCTGTCTCGACCACGTCGCCAGCGGCCGTCAACACGGTGATGCCAAATTCTACTTCACCCTCCCACGGTTGATTCACGATCGACGAAAAACTCAGCTCAAACTGCGTGCCAACTCCCATTTCATCCGTCACACTGAGGGCGATCACAACACTGCGGTCCCGCGTGTCGAGTGAGAGCGCCACCTCATCAGAGCCCAGACGCGCCCCGTTGTAAAATAGAGACACTGAGGTGTCGCAGTTTTCTTGCGAAACGTCACAGGGCAATTTGAAATGCTCTGGAAGAGTGAGCATGATGAAGCCGTCTTGCGGTGTCGGGTTCACAGATTCGAATGATAGCCGAACTGAAGTCTCCTCACCTGCAACTTCCATTTCAAGCTCAACTGAAGCATTCAATATCACCCCAGGGCCATAGCTGAATGACAGTGCCGTCTGATTCTGTGCAATGCTGCCACCGTCCGACACAATCTGCGACTCTACGTGCATCTCTGCAGCCTTCTGGGTTGAATACACCGGCAGCTGCACGTTCCGAAACACCATCACCACGCCCGGAACTCCGAGCGTATTGTCGAACTTTACATCCACTTGATGGCGACCGTCTTCCAGTACGTTCAAGTCAAAGGACAGATCAACCGGCCCATCTGAGTCCGTTCTCCAGAACTCTACAGTGCCAACGCCTGATACGCCGGTCGGGAAGACGAGCACAACTTTAGAGTCATGCGTTCCTTCACGGATCACGTCCTCAACCTCATACGTAAAAGAAACATCAACCACCCCACCGGCCGGCCATGAGGAGTTCCCATCAAGCAATGTCATGCCTCGCAACGCCCCCACAGTCGTACTGAAAGGCGCAGCATCCTGGTACCAATTCGAGAGTTGCCCGAGCAAAGCCTCGGCCGAGCGCACGTTGGGTACATATCGCCCAAGATGCGTCGCCACTGAAAATACAGCCGATGCACCCGCGTCAACAAATAGAGGATTAACGATTTTCGCCAGTGAAAATGAAAAAGTTGAGCTTTCAGCAGACGTCTGAATGGACACAAAGTCCGATCCAACCGCAATAATCTGGAGCTCGTCTGCGCCAATTCCAAGCTCCACATCCGCGAGGTTGTATCCAGCAGACCCGGTTGGGAAAATAATGGTTATGGACGCATTTGGGGGTACTGTCACTTCAGCTGTGATAATAATGAAGAGCTCTGATTCACTGCCTGCCTCTGCTGGCACCAAATCCATTGCAACGACGAGCTCTCGGGGACTGAGCGCAATCCCTGGAATCTCCAGATTCTCATCAATAGCAGCACCCTCCGACGAGTATGTCACGATGCTGCAGGATGGCGTCGCGCCTGTGACACCCGGAGCTGTGATTCCATCCAGACTGAACCAAATATTTGTGTCTTCGGGTAGCGTTCGATTGTGCACAGACACACGAACTTGCGTACCAGCTTTCACCACAGTTGTTGCGCATGAATCGCAATCAACTTCGCAGACGCACAACACACCAGCATCTATCAGCGAAACTGACTCATGGATCAAATATGGAGAAGGCAGGTTCAACTGGATGAACCAATCTTCAGTGGGCATCGGTTTAATCGTTGTGAAGTTGACGAGAAGCCCTGAATGAGACGACACCAGTGTCTCAAGCGGTTGCACCACCGCCTCCATTTGCAAACGTTCCGCTCGAGCGCTCACCACGGTACTCCAAGGTCCACACCCTGAGGTCGAATGACATGCTGCCAAACGGAAGAAGTAGAGGCTTCCTTCCGTAAGTGAAAATGACAAGTTCACCAAACCCACAGGCTTCGAACCCACGGTGAGAGACAGCGCGTCGTGCGCGAGATGCTCCTCCATGACGATAGCCTCCTCGTCGCACGGTTCACTTGACGCTAGCGTCGTATGCACCTGACAAGGCCTCGCACCTCAGGGCTAGAAAGCAGCGTGGGGTTGCTGGTCAAGCGTTTATGTAGGGGGAAGCGATGTGAAAGCGGAATGTCACCATTTGTCCGGGTGCGCCGAGCGAGACCGTTACAGCCTCACCAATAATCTGCGAACAGTATTTCTCATCCTGTGAGAACATGCAAAAATCCTCCTGACTGACAGACGGGGTCGCGTTGTTGCAGCCTGACGTATTGCAAGTGTGACAGTTGCTGTAACCCACGTATGGACCCGCGCAGGTCCCGTTGTCGAAGAAGGGCGCGAGTCCCTGGTCAAGACATCCAAGAAGAATATATCGAGTATGCCCGTCATCAGAGAGCGCTTCTGACGAGAAACAGACTTCCCCTGTGCGGCAAGTTTGCAGACCGCATTGTCTGCAGCCCATCGGCAGGGGGATATTCGACGTTGTGAGGCACTGCAGCGGCCCTCCGTCGCGCGAGCACGGCTCAAAATTTCCGCTTGTTTCCCGGAAACTCAAAAGATAATGATCAAACGTTTCTCCTGATTCACGGCCAGTCGTTGCTGGCGGATCCCACCTTAGTCCAAAAACAAAGTGGTCCTGGATCTCCACCTTGAGCAGTTGCGGCGCGCTTGGCTTTCCCTCAATCCAAACAGTTTTGTTTGCAGCAGAACCGTCCAGGAATAGATTCCGCGCTCGGACTGCGACCCAGAATCGGCGTCCCGACGGCTGTGCGGGTAAATGGAAAGATGTTACCCACGATCCGAGCTCGGTGAGCACACACAGCTCCTGCGAATCAACATCGTCACACGAAAAAATGTCAAGAGCCAGATCGCTCGTCGAAACGATCAGCTGATATGCTTCCAGGACTGTGGTGCTATTCCTGAAGCCAAAAGTCCCCCAGCTCCCCCCCAGCCCCGTGTTGGAAGGCTCTGTCCATGAAACGGAAAGCGCGTCGCCATCCAACACTTGTACCTCAAGATCCCTAGGCGCACTGGGCGCCGCGTACGCGAGCGCCTCGAGAGATTCCGAACGCGTCCCAGGCAGCCCACTGATATCACCCCTCAGCGAAAAGACCGCGTCGACTGACACGGTATACATCGTGCCCGCGTGCAGCCCTCGGACACTCACGCGTAGCTCCGCCGTGTCGCACTCCCCGTCCTCGCAGGGAGGATAAGCACACGACCGTGTGCTGTTCACGCACTCCGTTGTAACAGCCACAGACCCTGGCGTAACACTCTCTAGTAGCGAAGATCCGTCAAAGATGCGGTACTCAGACACGTTCCGGCCGGTGTCCTCGTCCGGGTAGGTCTGTGTCCAAGCCAGCACTACTCCCCGGTCCACATACTCCCATACCCGCAAATCCGTGGAGTCACCCAGTGAGGCATTTCCTCCTGCCGGATTGAGGAATATCGCAGCAAAAAGAATAAGACAAGACACGCGGCTGAAGCAGCGCCGCCTTAGGCATACCGCAGCGACAGGCCGGGCCGGGCCGCCGGAACCGCTCACTGCCATGCCAAGTGCGCCACCAAAATTCTATCCAGAGCGAGATTCCTGAGCCACCAAGGCCACGGACGTACCAGCCAACAAGAGCAAAATGTAGCACAACCTATGGAGGCTGGCCGGTCTAAGCGCCACGCCCCTTCACAGCCGTAGCCGATGCCATCCCAACAGCGCCACGTCCTCTCCTGTTCCCACCACGCTCGCTCTCCTGACTCGTACCCGACTCAATAGAAGCTCCCGTTATGACCAGCTCGCCACAAATTCTGGGATGCAGGACACAGTTGCCGTGCAGGTACACCTTAGGCGGTCGGTAACGGAGGGACCTGCGCCCCGCCCTCCCCCGGGAATGAGCGAGAACGATGCTCTGGACGAAAAGCCATGAGGCTCCAATGGCTATAATTCACTTTCGTTTCAATGTCAACATGATGCGGCTCTGTTTGCAGAGTCGCTTGTGGGCCACAAGCGCCTTGGTGTCAAGCGCAGCCCCCCAGTTTCTACAGTACGTGGGAATGATGCATCGTAACAGGAATTCTGAAGCCGCCATTGTTTCGATCGTGCTAATAGTGCTCTCTGCGCCGCGATCTGGCGCGTGGTTTCATCCCTTCCCCGCCGCGCCGCAGAAAATGGGCGCGGGTACTCTCGCGGTGCCAGTGCCAGGAAATACAAGACGGAGAGTTGGTCGTCGCACTTTTTGTAGCGTGAATATGAGGGGTTCACACGATTCGTCGGATGAATGGATGTTCACAGCGGCGAAGGTGCCGACCCGGACACGAAAATTGCGTTGATTCTGGTGTTGACTTCGGATGCAGAGGTGCTACTTAAATACATGCATGCTTGCGCTGGCAGACATACCTGGACGGAGACAAGACATTACAGGCGCTCCCTCTTGTTGCTCGACCGTTTGGCCAAATGCTTCTTCCAGGGGATAAGGAGGAGCTTACCTGCTCACCCGCAGAAGAGATGCTGGTCTGTTTCCGCCCACTTTTTCAATCGGTTTAAATGTGGCGGCAAAGTCTGCCCTTGCACTACGAAGCATTCTGTTGAAGCCTTGTTTTTAATATGCTTAATGCCTACTGGCCAGTTGCGGTGCGATGAACTGGTTCAGCTGTGCCAGGTCCGTGCAGCGATAGGGATGGCCGAGGACGGCAAGACTGGGAAGTTTGTGTACACTGCGGGGAAACCAAACGCATTCATCGCAGGTTCGACGGCATGTAGATGCGAAGTTTTGGCTTTCGAGGGAGGGGACTCTGATAATACCACCACGTTTCGCTGCACTGTTCGCGCAGTGGGGCGGGTGAAAGTCAAAGCTGTGAAACACAAAGCGCCCTTCGTGACCGCCGTTTGCGCTTCCATGAAAGATGAGTTCATCGACTCGTCACTTTTTCAGAGCGTGAACTATCTTCAGGAGAAGGTTGTGCGCGAGTACGATGCGTGCCAAGAGCTCCTTCGCTCCTCCGTCAAGAAGGGCCTCACCAGCAAGCTGAAGGTGAGGCGTACTAGGCGCGCGGCGTGAGCACATAAGCGCCTGGTACCGCTTGTGGGCTCTTTGCGTGAGTAGGGTGCTGAAGCATGTGTTAAACGGCACGCAGGCACTTGAAGACTCTCAGTTTCTTCTTTCCATCCCGGATGAGCAGCTTCTTTCGCTCGGCAACGCGGTGCACCCCGCATCCGTCCACCCCAGTGCCTAGAGCAGCCCTCGATGCCCTTGTGCCAGGCATCAGAGCAGGGCCCATGTGCCCAGATCAGCACATGGCACCAACCCGGCTCTGTGAAAGTCTTGAGTGCACCTCCATGAATCCCGTTTTGCAAACAGGCCAAAGACTTTCATGTGGCGCAATCTGGACCCGTTGCTAGCGTGCGGGCGGGCGACTTCCCTGCAGAGACTCTGCGGGAGCAGGTTGACCTCGTGCTTTCGTGGAATAACGAGCAGGGTGCCGCATGGGGCGACGGTAGAACTCTGTCGCCGAGCCCTTCGAGCACCGACTATCACGAGCAAGAAACACAAATGCACCGAGCAGAGGTAAGCAAGCAGTGTCGAGGGTTTAGTGAACGCTCGCTACCATGATCCAGAGGCTCCATCGGTGCGGTATTCACTTGCCGCCGTGGCAACTTGCCTCGTAGGTGTTGACCAGCGCTGACAGGTTCTATCGTTTCGAGCATGCGCTGCCATCGCGGGGAACCTGAGCGTCGAGGAGCTCGAACGTGCCATTGGCGGTCGCCCAGCCCGCCTCACCAGCCCACCCAACCCACCAGGACCGACGACAGCACCGGATTCTTCCCTCATCCTGATCGCGCGCAGTGAATGCGTGTGATGCGACATACCGATGGTCCCGTGCGTGCCCAGTCACCTAAAACTAAAACTAATGGCTTCCATCGCGTCACAGGCACGGACCTGCGCGCTCGTCTCTGTTTCGTGCTCGAGATCCTCGAAGACACACGGAAACTTCTCCAGGCCCGCGACGCACTGTCAGGCATGTGATGAGGCAAAGGCCTCGCATGAGGCTCGCTTGCCTCAAGAGGCGAGGCGCATCGCTTCTGCCATGTGCGTGTGGCCAAATGCCTGTACACAAAACGTGCCTATACACTTACAATCGCGCTCTTTGGCTTAACGTCGTGCGCTCACTTGGCTTGTTGGTCGTCGAGCATCGAATAGTGCATAAAGTCCTCGTGCCGCACGATCGGGAGAATAACCTGCCGCCAGAGTCCCCCTCAAAAGTTCGCCCCTAGCCTGCCGTCGCACGCTTGCCAACTTGGAAATGAATGGGAATGGCCACACCTCTAAGACGCACGCATCCGAGTCCCACTTTGCAGTACCCTTGTCGGGGTCGACGCTTTCGGTTAGAGGCAGGGCGAGGAGATACTTGGGAGCCTGCACCAACATTTCCTTTCGGTTCACGTCCAGCTTTACCGTCGAAAACTTCGTGTCTGGCATTGTCACCTGAGCCGGTAAGACAATCACTCTGAGCTCCGCTAAGGTCTCAGTTGATACATCCCGCGGATGGACGGCGCCTCTGAGGCACCAAGTTTTACGCTCTGCTTCGCGATGCGCCTCGCGTGGCTTGCAGAGAACACCGACTGGGATGACGCGAGCGCGAGATGCCTGGGCGCCCGAAGAGCCGTCGAGGTTGCGAGACATACCTTGACAATCAGCTCCCTGCAACTCATTGATGAGTTGTCTTGGACTGACCATGCCGCGCCCATCGCATCGTCTGAGGTGATCTTCTGCCGGTACCGCATGTCATACTTGGGCCTGTCCCACAAACAGATTTCAGGTGCAGAACTCCCACCAACGGTGACTGAACGTGAGCTGGATCGCCAGTTTCATCGGGCCAGGCGGATCGGGTAAGCGGCGAGGAAATGGCAGGTTGTTGCTTTGGCCGTTTCTCAGTGTTCTTTGCGTCCTTGAGGAGAGAGGTCTCCGCCACTTCATCTTCGTCCCAGATGGCATTCGGGTCGTCCTTCTTCGCGGGTTTCGCATCCGCTGCGGCCTGCATCGAGCGGGTGCGTAAAGCTACGTCGCGCAGTTCGTTGGGAGGGATCCCCGGTCGCTGGGAGGGATTCCCGGTTGCAGCTCCTCCCTCTAACAAATCGCCAAGACAAAGAGTGCGTCCAGCTTCTGGCGTGAGGCGCTGGTTGGGGCTGGCCTGCTTCGGTGGTCCAATATCACCAGGACCAAGATGTCTAACCCGCTCCTGTTCTGCCTTTTCTTCCGACAGTTTCGTGTCGTCCAGCATGTTGCTGAGCAGCATGAGATCATTGCCGCCGCATCCGATCAGGTTGTCCATCCCTGCCATGGTTACCTGCGCTTCACCAGGCACCGCCAAATGGCCTTTTGTGTGGTGGATCAGGCTCTGGGCAGTGAAACACGCCGCCCGATCGCCCCACTTTACGCGGATTGCGTTGCTCAGTTTGATTCAAGTTGGTTTGGTCATACATGTATGGTTTCGAATACATATCGGGTCCGCGGGGCACCGCCAATACACATCGGGTCCGCGGGGCACCGCCGAGGCGGTGCACGTCCTGAAGTAGGCTCGAGGGCAGACCGGGGTCAGACGAAACTCTCACGCTCCACATTGATGGGTGCCGGCATCTCATGTACGGACGGTCTATGCACAGATGGGGCGTTGCGGGACATGAAGAGGCAGACGGACCCCACCAGTGTGCTTCCTTGCGGGGTGCGTCCGCCATTCCAGGCTGTTTTGCGCGACGGTAACAATATGCGAGCGCGATCCTTTAGAATTCTGAGCAGTCGTTTGCGCAGTCTCTCCTAAATGGAAAAGAACCTTGTGATGCTTGGGTATCTAGTTGGGTTGCGCGGGGAAATCTTGTCTAGCCCGTCCCCGGGTCCGCTGGGCCTGTCAGCGCTCTCGTCCGAAGACAGGTCCACTCGCCGAACATCTTGTGGGCCGGTTGACTTTGAACATATGTGTGTGTTCCACACAGGTCGGAATCAACTTCAGCACTGACGAGCCGGGGATTTTTGGGATTTTGTCGATGCTTCCTGGCGGTCCGGCAGCGGCCTCAGGAATGCTCCGGAAGGGCGATGTCCTGTACAGGTAATTTTCGCCGGGGCCTGCGGGGCAAGTAAAACCGTCTTGGTAATCAGTGTAGCTTCGCTGCATGGTGGCCACCACGCGCACCTTGCGCGGCGATTCCCTGAGCAGTCACTGAAACCGCTCATCGCTTCGCGCAGCATCGACGGGGATGTGATGCTCGGCGAACCATTGCAGCGGGTTCAGGACAAGGTCAAGGGAGTACGCGGCACAGCGATCACGATGTCATTTCGGCGAGGTTCAGCGAACGAGAGCGCAAAGAGGGTGTCGGTCACCCTGGTTCGAGAACCAATTCTTCCTCCGCCGAGCCTCGGCAAGAGGTCGTTGAGCGTCAAGCCTGCAGATCTGCAGCTGCACGTATGAACCCTCCAAAATCTGCAGTGCGCGATTTTGGGCCAAAGCGATGCCTGCTGCTGCCTCAAACAACTGAGAGGGGGAACTCGGGACGAACAGGATGCTGGGCGCATCCCGCTGCCGCCAATCATTTCTCCGTCTGTGGAGGATCGGCGTCACTCCGAACACGATACCCTCTTTGACCCATTTTCCAGGCTGATCAGCGGTCTCCACATACTGGCCAACCCGGAAAACGCATCACCCCGATCTTCGTCCCCTCCAGCCTCGCCGGCTCCCAAAAAGAACAATCTTGACTCAACTACGAGGCGTCGTGAGTCCAAGGAGGCAGTCACTGAGCGGCTGCAGCAACACCTTGCTGAGATCATATCGTCGCAAGCGGGGCAGGAGGAAGCGCTATCTCACGAAAAGTCTGGGAGTCCCGTCAAAGGAAACATCCGCGAGCTGGAGCAAATCGCTACTGCGGCCCCCGGCCGCATCTCGACAAGCGTTGCTCACCTCTCACCGCCGCTAGGAGCGCAGATCAGCCCGGCACCCTCGTTGGAGCGTGCGAGCGGTCCGGGCCTTCCGAGCCCGCACGCACGGAACGGTCTGGCGCTAAGCGGAGCACCGATATTCGTGGGGTTCTCTCCCAATCCCGTGCGACAAATCTTTCTCACAGGCCCAAGGGTATCGGTATCACCCCAGCCAGTGCGCTCGTTTAGTGCTGGTTCGGCTGCAGCTTACAGCCCGCTCTCGCATTCGGAAGTCGCTAGTGGGATGGTCTCCATGGCCGCTCATCCCCAAGGCTTTCTATCCCACAGCCCGCAGCTGCAGATGCAGATGAAAATGCAGGGTCCAGGGATGGCCCCTGTGCCAGGAGCGCTCCACTCTGCGTACCCTGTGGTGGGGGGCACCCGGGACAAGTCTGGACGCCAGCGCTCTTGAGCGCGTCTTTTCGAGCATATCGAAGGGCTGGGTCTGATTAACATTCAAATGTTATCAAAGTAATGAAGCTGAGTCGAGGGGATTGTCTACGGAACGGCATGCACCGTGCCTGGGCATGCTCTGCAGCTGTTGAGTCTCGCGCGCGTACTTCATGCCCGGGTGCGCCACCCACGCGATCGGGCCGCCTACCCGAAACGACCCTTCGTTTGGATATACATGAAATCGGACAGGCTTCTGGTATTTCTGCCATCAAGGGCCAGGATCCACGACAACCTAACACACAAATTCGAAGCCCGCGATCAGCACGGCAGTGCTCCTCGTACCCAAGCACCACCGCCCGAAGCTCGTCGCCGATGCTCCCCGCCCCTAGGCCCTCGCACCTGGAAAGGTCACCCTACCCCAGCTTGAAGCGATCGCCCGTGCCCCAGCACTTGATTGGCCCATTGCCAAGCACCGCACACGTATGCCACCCTGAGACCGTTGCAGATGCTGCTAGTTCCCTGCCTCGAACGCGTCGAGGGTGGCTAGGCCGCCGGGCCCGGCAGCACGATTGATGCGACCAAAGATTGCAGCTGCCTCTCCATCGTCGCTGTACATCAGTGCCGCCATTGCTCCATGCGCCCGGATGTCAGCAATCACCTGCAGCCACGAATCCCAGGGAGTTAGCGTCCACTGCATCAACTGGTACAGAACCGGAAGGAAAGGTACCTGTGGAGCCTTGGCGCTCTCGCGGAGGTCGGCAAGGGTAGGATCTGTCAGGAGAGCCTCGAGAGGGTCGTCAAGTGCCTCAAAGCGTCCGCTTCCTGCCTCCCCCCCTCCGGCTGGCCCGCAGGCTGCTGGACTCGTAGCGCCCCCTCCATCCGCGGCCACTCCTCCAAAGCCGCCACCAGCCCCGCCCAGCTGACTAAGTAGCTCACCCATCATCGTCGGATTGTTCATGACACCCTGAAGCAACATGATGTTCAAAATGCTGAGTTCCGAGGCAACAAGGCAGATGTTTTTGTGGCGAGCAGAGCACACTGCGGTGTGAGAGCACCTGTGCCATCTGCACGAATGCTGGGTCCTTCATCATTTCCTCAGCAATGCCCATCATGTCGCCACCCATGCCGGCGCCCTCTGTCCCCGCCACTCCCCTGCTCTCAGACTTGAGCCGCTCTTCCGCCATGTCAAGTGCCTTCTTGTACTACCCCCCTCCACAGTACAGCCGATCAGTGCAGCCATCGGAAGACGCCGCTAACATCGCGCATTGGTGCGCGTGCCGATAGCAGGTCGCAGGTCAGTAGCACATCAAGACAAAGAGGTGCGGCGCTGCGCGCACCTGGGCGCTTCCAGGCTCGAGTTCGAGTGCCTTCTTGTAACCTTTGTCGATGGCTTCGCGAAAGCGTCCAGCTTGAAAGTGTGCTGTCCCGAGGCGCGAGAATGCCTTGGCAAAGTCCGGCTTCAACGTAACCGCCTTCTCACAGTCCTTGATCGCCATATCATACATCTGGGAGACCGGCAAAAGCAGCTCCGAGCGTTACGGCAAACAGCGTTGCGGCGCAGCGCAGTAGTGCAGCGGTCGGCGGTGTCGGGAAACGGACCTGAATGAGCGTGTAGGCGGCGGCACGATTAGAGTAGTACACCGCGTTGGAAGGCCAGAGTGCTATTGCACCAGAGTAACTCTGTATAGCGTCTGCATAGCGCTTTGCCGCGAGGTGCTCGTTTCCCTCTGCCTTTTTCTGCTCAGCATCCTCCATCCTGTTCCCATAAGGTGCTCACTCCCCTCATCCATCCACAGAATCGGTTCACCAGGCGAGCCGCAGGTGGCGAGAGGGGGCGGGCACCGTTTGGTCTCTGCGGCAAGGCGCTCTCGAAGTTCCACATGAGGGTCGCTTTTAGGCGGCGTGGAAACCGCGGGTGGCGCGCACGGAGGGGGTGCAGCGCGGCAGCGCTCCTCAAACTTGGACCTAGCTTTCTCAAGTCGTGAAGCGTATTCGGGCGAATCCTCACTAAGCCCTGCAAAAAACCCCTTGTCTCTGAGCTGCCCGATGAACTTCTGCAACAGCACCGGGTCCAATTCACTTGCCACCCTAGCGCCGGAGGCGCATCCCCCTTCCCCCGCTGATGTGTTCGCCACAGTTTCCGTTGTAGCCGGCATCGCAGATGCCGCGGCCGTGTCCTTGTGTGAAGAAGATACCGGCGAATCCGACATCACCGGAGACTGCGCGCCAGCACTGGCATCAGGGCAGAGGACTTGCATTCCAGTGGAGAAGACCACAGGCAGTGTAAGCGGCTTGATACTCAATTCCTTCTGATCCGCCGACGGAGGGTCCTCAATTTTGATCGCCCAACCCTCAGCTAAGCACTGAGCAGCCACCTGTCCCCAGAATCGCGTTTAGCGCCAGCCCGCGGGAGCGAGGCACCCAATGCACGGGGTGCAGGGCTGTACGCTCCTCGAGCGATTCGGCAGCATCTTCCGACAAATTGTTCGCCTTTACTGCCACCGAGATGTACTCGATTATGGCGAACCTGCGCAGACAGGCCGCGGCCTAACAGTCATCCCAGACGCGGCAAAAAAATGTGGCCCAACAATCATCCCAGACCTTGCACAAGAGGGTCAACCACGTGATACAATGATCAACCAGTCGTGTACTGCTTTCGCGCACATTGCAGCGCAAGAAGTGAGGGAGATCGGGTTCTCACTGGAGTTTACGCTGTGCGATACTCATCTCGGCGTCTCGGCGTCTGGACAACCACAACCCCCCCCCCCCCAACCTCCTGTTCACGAACTCGCTCGCCAAGAAGCGCAGCGCTCAGATTCGGTCATTTGGTTCATATCGAAATCGTGTGAGATGGATTTATTAATGATCCCTCCGGTTCGTTTGGGGGACGGGCCCCAGCCAAGCAGGAAATCCACAAAGCGTCGTCGGAAGATGGGGCTCTTCCAACGGGATGCGGGACCTCCTGAACCGCTTGTGTCCAATGCCTTGATCAACAGCGACAGAATCGAACTTGCTATTATGGGTGGCTTTGCCATCGGCTTCATGTTCATCGGTTTGCTCCCCGCTCCACTGCAAAAGCAGTACGCACGAAGGTCCTTGGCTCGCGATCAGGTCTGGGGGAGCAAGGCGATGTTGTTCAACATCACACTTGACAATCTTCTCATCACAGGCGTGCATGCCATCTTTGGCAAGAAAGCCAAGGCGACGGGCGGGCGCATGGCCAAGGTTTTTGTTGAGTTGCAGCGCAAGTAACTCGAGTTTCCCAACCAACTATGGGGATAATCTTATCAAATCTCGGGTTTGGCGCACGAGGAAGACGCTTCAAGTTGCGTGCTCATCAGAGCCCTGGCATGTGTTCTCGGCAGGTCCTTCCATATCATCGGGGGCTGCATCATCTGCGCGGCGTACCACTGGGGCCTGAAGCTCGGCTACCTTGCTCCTGCTTTTAGCCCCTCGGCCCCGGCTGCTGACGGGTCTCATCCCACAGCCGCCGTGACCGACTAGCAATTTGTGTCTGATAGCCGTTCTGTTTCGCATTGCCGCGCCCCTTAGTGAAATATGTTTGCTTCCAATACGAAATCAACCTATCCCAAAATCGTATGCGGACGAGGGCAGGTCTGGGCCACTCGACGCCGGCGCGGCGTTCATTTCGATCTGCTTCGTCAGCTGGATGCTCGAGGCTTCGAGGCTTATGATCCCAGCGGTTCAGAAGTGGTACCTCTCGAGCTTCAAGGGCCTCATCCGTGAGAAGGAGGTCTCAAAGGTGAGCCGAAGCCTGGCTGTACCTTTGGCTTGGGGGCCCTCTCCCCACACCAGGCTCTGTCGCCGCAGCCATATGCGTGCCTAGGCGATTTGTTCTGGGCAAGGAAGGACAATTAACGTGATGGGAGTGCAGGCTGCGGGGATCGCCTACTTCCTGCCCGGCTCGCTTGCTGCGATGCTTGCGGGGCCTCCAAACCTAGCTATCCTTGGTGCCCAATCTTGCCCGGCTTTTTTACTTCCCGGTGTGGGCGGGGCTTGCACGCAAGACCAGCATAATTTTGCTCGCTGGCTCCGCAAAAACAATTATGCTAGCGCTGTGTAACGTTCTCTACGATGCTCAAACAGGGATCCTGTTCCTCTCAATTGGCGATGCCGCGGCTTCGATCGGCACGGCGGCAGGTTACATCCCAGTTGGGAGCTCGCCACGCAAGGTGGAGGGAAGCATCGGATGCCTCGTCATTTGTACCGGCCTTGGCATTTTCTGTGGTCTTGACTCGATCGTGGCGCTCACCGCTGCTCTTCTGGTGTCTTTCGGCGAGATCCTAGCCGAGGTCATCGGGCTTGACGACAACCTCGTGATCCCGATGCTCTCGGTTCTTGGTGTTCGTATCGCGCTTTCGCCTATCGTGGTTTGGCAGCACATGTTGATGATGATGTGCACAGGCCTCGCTATTGGTGTGATGCTGGGAGCTGTCGTTGGATTCACCTCGACCGATAAGGGTGTCTCGAAGAGCGATCACATCGTGCGGTGAACTGCTCGGTAGCCGATCGAAGCACATGGACGGTGTCCTCAAATATCAAATCGGCTCAAAACTCAATAGATTGTTTTCTTGCGGCTCACTCGAGCATATGCCCAACTAATCTCCAGCACTCTGAAGAGCCCTTGTAACTAGGCCCATCTCGCGCTTGTTCAAAGCACACCAGTCACCGGGCCCTCGCAACCCCTGCAATCCGATTCCCATCACCTGGAGAATGCCGCATCGGAGTCACTTCGTGGCAAATTGTGCCATGCGTAGATTACCAGGGTAGCTAACAGCCAGATCTGGCGCATCAATTAGTCCGCGAGAGCTAGATGGACGTGACCGATTCGCGATGGAGGTCGACCACGCGATAACCTAGCGCCTCCATCATCTTGCGGATCTGGCGGTTACGTCCCTCCTGCAGAATCATCGTGAGTGTGCGATCGTCGAGCCGCTCAACCTTGCACGGCAGTGTCGGCGCCGTCAGTGGCTTCCATGTACGGTCCCGCTGTGCAACAGTCGTGATCACCACGCCTGAGGCTAGCGTTGCGAGATCCTGATCTGACACCTCCCTGTTTGAAGGACCAACGTCAAGAAAAATTGCGTGGGTGCCGTTTGAACGGGATTTTGTTTTCAAGCAAGTGGCCCCCAGGAAATTCACGGCATGTCAAGCACCTGTGAGCCTGCACCACATATCGCTTGTCATGGCGCTGGCCGGACCGAAGAACCGTGTTCGGGAGCCGCCCTGCTCACATGCTCTTTTAGATCCGCTGCGCAGAATACAAATCTTTTGCGTCATTTCGATGGACGCATCAGGAGCACATCAAGCGACATCCCGTAATATCAGGGTCGGATACCATCTGATGTAAGTAGGATGAGCCCAGACGAATCTTTGTCAAGGCGACCAACCATGAAGACCTGATAGAATCAACCAGCCCTTGAGATCTGTGCGCAAGTAGCCGTAGTGCGCATCGGCGAAAGCTTGGCAGTCGTATCGTATCGCACGGACCTTGGGCGCAAACGAGTGGGCGGGGAAGCAGAACCCGCTCGGGATGGCCGACTGCATCCACGATATTTCCGCGTACTGAGCGGTCAGTCGTGCACACCTTTCTCGATGCCGTGGGCTCAGTGACACAATCCCGCGCACGTTTGAAATTTTCCGTCAGAGAGCGGGGCACGGAGGCACAGCACGCACCACTCCAACTGGCTTCCAGTACTTGATGTACACGAATTGTTCTTCAGGCCTGAGTACGCCAGATAGGGCCAAAAAACATTCACGCGTAGATAGCGCGCACAGTGCGGTCGCTTTCCTACTTACCTGGGCGGCTGATGCATGATCTGAGTTTGGGTGCCTGAGATAACGCGCACCGCGCTAGCTCGTCCACAATAGCGAGCGACTCCCACTGCACTGGCATCCCGTCAAGCGTAACCTTGTCGCCAGGAAACACCCGCTGCAAGCAGCATTCTCAACTCAGAGCAGTTCAGGGCCGATCTCAGAACAACTTTCTCAGACCGTGATCGGGGCGCTGGTCGCTCATCTGAGCATTCTCGGCCGTTGGATCTTTGGGTACGGTACAACCTCTCCCATCGTGGCAATTTTTCCGTTGACCATCACGCGTCCATCAGCAACCATTCGATCAGACTCACGACGCGACGCAAACTCCTTGAAGCACTTGTTTACCCGCACGCCCCCTTCGAGCTCGCCCTCCTGACCATTTACACCACTCGACGATGCAGTTGGTAACAAAACTTGTACGCGGCCCCGTCCACCGCTCCAGTAGATGCGCTGCTGCACCGGCGGCAAAAGTCTGCACACAGAGCTTGATGGAACAAGTGCAGATGGCGCATAACATTGGCTTCTCGCAGCGAGACTGCTGACTCTAGCGGGGGGTAGAAGTAATGGTGCGACAAAAGCGTCAGACCCACACATGCACGGAAGTGACCCCATCAAAACCGTGAGGAATGAGCTCGGGCGCCCGAGCCCATTCCTCATCTTGTGCAGTGCGCATCCTCCTGTTGACTTTTGAAAAAACAGAAGGTGCGCCAAAAAATTCGCTTTTCCCAATTTTTATCGACAATTTTCCGCGCGGTGAAGGGTTGGGATGGCGTGACCTTCGCGCGGTGTTTCTGATTCAGTACTCCGGGATGCGCTGCCTAAGAAATCGCGGAACGTACCCGATGGCGAGAGTTGGGATACACGTTACTCGTGTATGCCTAGCCCTGCTGGTTACCCGGGCGCTGGTCTCGTCTGGAGAAGCTGGCGTGGCAGCTTCGCCGCGTCGAGCCGACGCAGGAATTCCGCGGAGCGGCCTCGGGAGGAGACTGGTCCGGAGACTTCTCACGACCGAATGTCAGCCGGGATACGCAGGTAGCATCCGTGTGTGTGTGTGTGTGTGTGTGTGTGTGTGTGTGTGTGTGTGTGTGTGTGTG
>ENA-UOXV01000881-UOXV01000881.1-marine-metagenome-genome-assembly--contig:-NODE-881-length-43260-cov-8.626826_pt1 | contig 43260 bp, 43 predicted proteins | sample MGYA00238165_ERZ766961 | MGnify/ENA primary metagenome ERZ766961 (study PRJEB28924, sample SAMN03173240) | marine metagenome | biome: Marine; feature: Water; material: Subsurface seawater | place: North... | reverse complement strand
CCCTTTATTTGCGCGACGGCGCTGTCGGCACGCGGTGTATGGGCATCCAGGGCGCGCGGATAGCCGGTCACGGTGAACTGGATGACGAATGGCAGCATCAACTGCGCCACGTCGTCCAGTGCTGCCGAAAAGGGGGCGGCATTCCGGGTCCAGAACACGTATCCGTCGACATCATCCCCGCGCAGCGCCACTCGATACGGCTTGCCGCTATAGGGGTTGGCGACCTCGCAAAAACCCGCATTCAGGCGGGCCCTGAACCAGTCGGCATGAAACGCCGGAATATCGCTGCGATAACTGGCGGAAATAATCATGGGCCGGACATACCTCTCTGCAGTCCTCTGTGCAGCCTGCCGCGATCGGAAACGGGCGGCGACTAAAGCGAGAAAACGCCTGATTTGCGCACTATAAGCTATTGTAGAACCTGTTCGGGCTACCTATATATCGGTCAATCCACTTTAACTGGGTCATTTCAAACCTTGGGGGATTTCTCTCGGTGCCAACAGGGCCGCGGAAATCTGCCGAAAAGCGAGGTAATATTATGGGTAAAGCAATCGGTATCGATCTCGGAACCACGAATTCGTGCGTTGCCGTGATGGAAGGTGGGGAAGCCCACGTCATTGAAAATTCGGAAGGCGCACGCACAACGCCCTCGATGGTCGCCTTCGCCGAAGGCGATGAGCGCCTCGTCGGCCAGGCGGCGAAACGCCAGGCCGTAACCAACCCGGAAAACACCCTTTTCGCGATCAAGCGCCTGATCGGCCGCCCGTTCGACGATCCAACGACGCAAAAGGACATGGACCTTGTCCCCTACCAGATCATCAAAGCCGATAACGGCGATGCCTGGGTAGAGGCACGGGGCGAAAAATATTCACCGAGCCAGATCTCGGCTTTCATCCTGCAAAAGATGAAAGAAACCGCCGAAGCACATCTCGGCGAAGAAGTGACCGAAGCGGTTGTTACCGTTCCCGCGTACTTCAACGATTCACAGCGCCAGGCAACTAAAGATGCCGGCAAGATCGCCGGGCTCGACGTTCTGCGCATCATCAACGAGCCGACGGCAGCGGCACTTGCCTACGGTCTTGAGAAAAAAGAAGCAGGCACCATTGCTGTTTACGATCTCGGCGGCGGCACGTTCGACGTGTCCGTCCTGGAAATCGGCGACGGCGTGTTCGAAGTCAAATCCACCAACGGCGACACGTTCCTCGGCGGTGAAGATTTCGATGCCCGCATCATGGATTACCTGGCCGACGAGTTCAAAAAAGAGAACGCGATTGACCTGCGCCAGGACAAGCTGGCCCTTCAGCGACTGAAAGAAGCTGCGGAAAAAGCCAAGATCGAGCTTTCGGGTTCGTCCCAGACCGAGGTCAACCTGCCGTTCATCACGGCCGACCAGAACGGGCCGAAGCATCTTAACCTGAAGCTGACCCGCGCGAAGCTCGAAGCACTGGTCGACGACCTGATCGAGCGGACCATCGGGCCGTGCAAGGCCGCGTTGAAAGATGCAGGCGTCTCCGCCGGCGAGATCGACGAAGTGATCATGGTCGGCGGTATGACCCGCATGCCGAAAGTACTGGAAACAGTGAAGACGTTCTTCGGACGTGACCCGCATCGTGGCGTCAACCCGGACGAGGTCGTTGCCATCGGTGCATCGATCCAGGCCGGTGTGCTGAAGGGCGATGTCAAAGACGTGCTGCTGCTTGACGTCACACCGCTATCGCTCGGCATCGAGACGCTGGGTGGCGTGTTCACCCGCCTGATTGATCGCAACACGACGATCCCGACCAAGAAAAGCCAGGTCTTCTCGACCGCGGAAGATAACCAGAACGCGGTCACGATCCGGGTATTCCAGGGCGAACGTGAAATGGCGGCAGATAACAAGCTGCTCGGCCAGTTCGACCTTGTCGGCATTCCCCCCGCACAGCGCGGTGTGCCGCAGGTCGAGGTGACGTTCGATATCGACGCCAACGGCATCGTCAATGTCGGCGCCAAGGACAAGGCGACCAACAAGGAACAGACCATTCGCATCCAGGCATCCGGCGGATTGTCGGACGAGGATATCGATCAGATGGTCAAGGATGCCGAGCAGAATTCGGCGGCCGATAAAGAACGTCGTGAATCCGTCGAAGCCCGCAACAATGCGGACGGGCTGATTTACTCGACCGAGAAAACCATGACCGAACATGGCGAATCTCTGTCGGCCGAAGACAAGACCGCCATCGAGGACGCGATCGCCGATCTTAAAACCGCCCTCGAAGGAGAAGTCGTCGAGACGATCACGGCCAAGACCGAAGTGCTGGCGCAGGCAGCCCAGAAACTGGGCGAAGCCATGTACAAGGCACAGCAGGACGAAGCTGCGGCCGGCGAAGGCGACATGGGCGACATGGGCGGAGACGCCGGCGGCCAGAACGCCGCGGGCGAAGATGCCACCGTGGTCGATGCCGACTTCGAAGAAGTCGATGACGACCAGCCCAAGGACAAATCAGCCTGATAGGCGATCAGTGGGCGTTTGCGTAAAACGTTCGACGACAACGCATCGGTGCCTTGCGGCACCGGTGCGTTGCGCATTTCCAGCGTTGCATAAGGGGCGTTGAACATGGCCAAACCGGATTACTACGAAACACTGGGCGTCGACCGCAATGCGGATGAAGCCGCGCTGAAAAGCGCCTATCGCAAACTTGCCATGAAATACCACCCGGATCGCAATCCGGACGATGCGACAGCGGAAGCGAATTTCAAGGAAGCCAACGAAGCCTACGACGTCCTGAAAGACCCCGACAAGCGCGCCGCCTATGATCAATACGGCCACGCAGCCTTCGAAAACGGCGGCCCCAGCCAGGGCGGATTCGGGTTCGGCGGCGGGGGCGGCGGCGGCGGATTTGCAGATATCTTCGACGAGATGTTCGGCGATTTCGGTGGCGGCGGCCGCAGCCGCGGCGGCGCAGCCCATGGCGCGGATCTCCGATATAACATGCAGATCAGCCTTGAAGACGCCTTCAAGGGACGCGAGACCCAGATCCGCGTGCCGACCGCGGTCAGCTGCGACGACTGCAACGGTTCGGGTGCGGCAAAGGGATCCCATCCATCAACCTGTGGCGGATGCCAGGGCCGCGGCAAAGTCCGCGCCCAACAGGGCTTTTTCACCATTGAACGCACCTGTCCGACCTGTAACGGCGCCGGACAGGTAATCGAGGATCCATGCGGCGGTTGTGGCGGCGCGGGACGCGTACGCAAGGAAAAGACACTGAAGGTCTCCATCCCGGCCGGTGTCGAGGACGGCACCCGCATCCGCCTGACAGGCGAAGGCGAAGCCGGCGCGATGGGCGGCCAGGCGGGCGATCTGTATATATTTGTCGCCGTGGCACCACACCGCATGTTCCAGCGCGATTCAGCCGACCTGCATCTGCGCGTGCCGATCCCGATGACCACGGCCGCGATGGGCGGCTCTGTCGAAGTGCCGACCATCGAAGGCAAGCGTGCCAAGGTCACGGTGCCGAAAGGCACCCAGTCGGGTCACCAGTTCCGGCTGCGCGGCAAAGGAATGTCCGTTCTGCGGAGCCAGGCACGCGGCGACATGTATATCGATGTGACGGTTGAGACCCCGGTCAACATGTCCAAGCGCCAGGAAGAACTGCTCCGCGAATTCGCCGGTGAGAAACCAGCCAAGGGCCAGACCACGACCAGCCCGGAATCAGAAGGGTTTTTCTCCCGCGTGAAAGAACTCTGGGACGACCTGACGGATTAATCCGCGCTCAGATCAATCGTCATTTCGTCTGAACCGTCCATGAGCGATAAAAGCCTGTCACCCCGGCATCATGCCGGGATGACGGTTATCCGGGATGGCAGATATCTAAAATCGAAAAAGCTTCAGGTCGCTGAGACGCGGAAATCGCGCAGCGCTAGTAGCTCATGCACGCCGCGTTCAGCAGGCCGCCTGCAAGCGATGCAGACCCGAGCCAGACACCACTGGCCATCTCGCCCTTTTCGATACGCTCCGATATTTTCGGCATCGGGATTCTGGCGATGAAATAGATCAGTATCTGCACCACCAGGGCAACGAGCCCCCAGATTGCACAATCGATCAGATCAACTGACCCGGCGATGGTATTGGCAAGCGGCAGCGAAAACCCGATAAGGCTGCCGGCAAAGGCGACCGCTGCCGCAAGATTGTTTTCGCGGATCAGCCGGATTTCCTCATGCGGCGTCACCCACATATAGATGACGATATAAATGCCGGTCAGAACCGCTGCCGTGCCGAGATAAGCCAGGAACAGCGGCAATCCCTCAATCGACGTACTAAATATATCCACACCGTCCCCCTTGAAAAAACCGGGCCCGATCGCCCGTCAGGAAATCATTGTACCCGGACGCGCACCTGATAGCGATCATTGACGATTACCTTGCCGCCCCAGCCGATTTTGCCCCTGTCGGCGACTGCCCCGTCCAGGTGGCAAACCCCTGACACAGCACGTTGCACCCATCGTCATCTATATGGACGCAGGAACGCAATGATCCCGCCGCGAGCATCGCAGCAAATCACTAGCCTCGTGACGGCGTATCGAGCCCCACTTCGGATGCAGGCCGCGCTTCGCAGCGGGCAACCCAGTCATTCACGTGCGCAAAATCCGCAATGCCGACAAGCTCGCCCGCGCCGTAGAAACCATCAAGCACGCGGACCCAGGGGAAGATTGCGATGTCGGCGATCGAATACTCGCTACCCATCACAAAATCGCGCTCCGCAAGGCGGGCATCGAGCACGCCGAGCAGGCGCCGGGTCTCGTCGCGATAGCGGTTGGTCGGGTAATCGTCGGTGATCTTGTCCGCCGCGAATTTATGGAAATGACCGAGCTGACCGAACATGGGCCCGACGCCGCCCATCTGGAACATCAGCCATTGCAGGCATTCATACCGTGCCGCCGGGTCGGCCGGCAGGAGCTTGCCGGTTTTTTCGGCGAGATACACAAGGATGGCACCACTTTCCCATAACCCCATCGGTTTGCCGCCGGGCCCGTCGGGATCGACGATCGCCGGAATCTTGTTATTCGGGTTAAGCGACAGGAATTCAGGCGTCATCTGATCATCGGTCCCGAAGGAAACGAGATGCGGCTCATAGGGCAGGCCGACCTCCTCGAGCATGATGGATGCCTTGACGCCGTTCGGCGTCGGCAGTGAATAAAGCTGCAGGATTTCCGGATTCTGGGCAGGCCAGCGCTTGGTGATCTGAAACGCGGAAAGATCGCTCATCGGGATTCTCTCTTTTGTATGGAATTTCGGCGGAAAGGGATGAAACTGTTAACGTTCTAACTAGGCATTCAACGCCGGTCGGTCAAACGCGCCTGCCGAACAATACCAGTGCGCGGACAACAATAAACAGCACGCAACCATTTAGCAGATGCCACATGAAATGCGTACCGATCGGCACCGCCGCACAAATCGGGGCGTCTACGGTGCGGAAGGTCAGCGATACCGCGAAAATCGCCGCCGCCATCAGCAAAGCGGTGCCGCCCGCATGTTTCGGGCCAAATTTCAGGAAGCCGCCAATAACCACAAGCGCTGTCAACGCAGCCACGTAAGACCCACCGCGAAAGCCCGTAAGCGGCGGGACTGCCATCGCAAGCCCCAACACGCCGGCCACACCGAGCGCACAAACCCAGGCGGGCGCCGCGGCAAAACGGCGGATCGCGTACCATGTGTAAATCAGGATAAAGAACGCAATGGGGATAACATCCATCAGTAGCGCCCAGCGCGTGGCGAAGGTGTGGAACAGCCCGCTGCTGATGCCGATGACAAAGACCAGACCGGTCAGCACCCAGAGTGCAGGATCCCGGCGGATCGCGGGATCGCTGCGCAGGATCATCCGGATCAGCAGGAAAGCTGCGATGATGAACGCAAGGTTCGTGATCGCATTGAGCGGCTCTGCCCAGAGCCCCGGCTCAATCCGTTCACAGTAAATATCGATGTAGGTGCGTTCCATGGTGAGAGACTAGCGATCACCGGGCGGCAGTTAAATGGATTTCTGGCGGATCGCCGCTTCGGAGATTAGAATGCCACGATGCAGACGCTCAACGTCCCCTCACCGGTCGGACCGCTTACACTGGTGGAACAGGATGGTGCGCTCGTACGCCTCGGCTGGGGCGATGTACCTGACGATTTTCCGGATAGCACGCCGACCCCGCTCCTGGTGGAAACGGCACGGCAGCTGGCCGCCTATTTCGCCGGAAAGCTCACCGAATTCGATATACCGCTCTCCCCGCCTGGCACCGAGTATCAGAAGCGTGTCTGGTGGGCGATGAACGAGATACCCTATGGTGAAACCTGGACCTATGGGGAACTGGCAAAGCGGGCAGATACCGTGCCGCGCGCCGTTGGCGGCGCCTGCGGTGCCAATCCGATCCCTGTCATCCTGCCCTGTCACCGGGTACTAGCCGCCAATGGCAAGTCGGGCGGATATTCGGGAAAAGGCGGCCTGATGACCAAAACAGCGCTGCTAGATATCGAAAATCGCACAACACGTTTGCTCTAATTGCACGTCTAAACACTTGATTGAGAAGTGACTTTTCGTCGCAAGGGCGCTATTATGCCTGCAATAAGAAGCGGTTAACCTGATTTTCAGCCTAGTTTCCCAGGGATCACAATGCGCATTAGGCCGACCCAAACTGCTAATGACAGCAGCCCTTCCTCGGCCAGTCACGCTACGCGGAAATCGGGCCGATTGCAGAAACGCTTTGGGTCCTGACGATCCGGGCACCCCTGTCAAACAGCAGTAGAATTTATACGGGACGGACATTTTACGGGACGGACATGGGGTCCGCCCGGCGCTAGCAGAATGATATGGCTCGCAAGAGCCCGACCATCGATCAGAAAAGGAAACGTACATGCCTAAAGCCGTCGTCGTTGAAGAAGCGGGCTCACCATCGGTCATGAAATGGCGCGACATTGAAGTGGGCCGCCCGGCAAAGGGCGAGGTCACTGTACGTGCCCGCGCCATCGGCGTGAATTTTATCGATATCTATCAACGTGCAGGCCTGTACCCGATGCCGCTGCCCTTCACCCCCGGTGGAGAAATGTGCGGTGAGATCGAAGCAGTGGGCGCTGGTGTAACCGGCTTCAAGATCGGCGATCGCGTCGCCACCGGCACAGCCGGTTCCGGTTGTTATGCCGAGATCCGCAATATCGATGCCGGCAAGCTGGTCAAGGTGCCGCGCGAGATCGCAGACGATACGGCCGCCGCGATGATGCTGCAGGGCATGACCGTGCAGTTCCTGATCCGCCAAGTCTACAAAGTGCAGAAGGGCGATACGATCCTCGTCCATGCCGCCGCCGGCGGTGTCGGACTGATCCTGTGCCAATGGGCGAAAGCACTGGGTGCAACCGTTATCGGTACCGTGGGGTCACCCGGCAAGGCCCGCTTGGCCAAGGCGCATGGCTGTGACTATCCGATCATCTACAGCCGCGAAAACTTCGTCGACCGGGTGCGCAAGATCACCAAGGGCGCGATGGTACCGGTGGTTTATGATTCAATCGGCAAGGGCACGTTCCCGGCATCCCTCGACTGCCTGCAGAAGCGCGGCCTGTTCGTGACGTTCGGTAATGCGTCGGGCCCGATCCCGCCATTCGATCCCGCCATCCTGATGCAGAAAGGCTCGCTGATGATGACGCGGCCGACCCTGTTCGACTTTGCCGATACGCCGGAAAAAATGCGCAAAATGGCAGCCGACGTGATGAAGATGATCAAGTCAGGCGACGTGAAGATCGAGGTGAACCACAAGTATTCGCTCCGCGAAGCCGCGCGCGCACATCGCGACCTTGCCGCACGGAAGACCACGGGCTCGATTATTCTGGAGCCGTAAGACCGGGTACAGTTTCCGATATGAAAAGGGGCGCCCCGATCAGGGCGCCCCTTTTTTCTGTCGCTTATCAGAAAGCAGCTACTGGTTCATTGAATCGAAGAATTCTTCGTTCGACTTGGTACCCTTGAGCTTCCCGACCAGGAATTCCATTGAATCGACCACACCCATCGGCGTGAGGATCCGGCGCAGGACCCACATCTTGGACAGCGTGCCCTTGTCGACCAGCAGTTCTTCCTTGCGGGTGCCGGACTTGGTGATGTCCATCGCCGGGAAGGTGCGCTTGTCAGCCAGTTTCCGGTCTAGGATGATTTCGGAATTACCCGTGCCCTTGAATTCCTCGAAGATGACCTCGTCCATGCGCGAGCCGGTATCGATCAGCGCGGTCCCGATAATCGTCATCGAACCGCCTTCCTCGATATTACGGGCCGCACCGAAGAAACGTTTCGGACGCTGCAGCGCGTTGGCATCCACACCACCGGTCAGCACCTTGCCCGAGGACGGCACAACCGTGTTATAGGCACGCGCCAGACGCGTGATGGAATCGAGCAGGATAACGACATCATGCTTGTGCTCGACCAGACGCTTGGCTTTTTCGATCACCATCTCGGAAACCTGGACATGACGTGACGCAGGCTCGTCGAAGGTCGATGCGATCACTTCGCCATTGACCGAACGCTGCATATCCGTGACTTCTTCCGGTCGCTCATCGATCAGCAGCACGATCAGATAGACTTCCGGATGGTTCGCCGTGATGGCCGCCGCGATGGATTGCAGCATCATCGTCTTGCCGGTACGCGGCGGGGCCACGATCAGGCCGCGCTGGCCTTTGCCGAGCGGGGTGATGAGATCGACAATCCGCGGCGTCATATCCTTGCTGGTCGGATCGTCGCTGCCGAGCATCAACTTCTCTTCCGGATAGAGCGGCGTCAGGTTATCGAAATTGATGCGGTGGCGGACATTATCGGGCTCGTCGAAATTGATCAGCCCGACCTTGAGCAGCGCAAAATACCGCTCGCCGTCCTTTGGCGCGCGGATTTCACCCTCGACCGTGTCGCCGGTGCGCAGCGCAAAGCGCCGGATCTGGCTCGGCGACACATAGATGTCATCGGGGCCCGGCAGATAGTTTGCTTCGGGTGAGCGCAGAAAGCCGAAGCCGTCCTGCAGAATTTCGATCACGCCGTCACCGAAGATCGGGACGTCGTTTTCGGCCAGCTGCTTGAGAATGCCAAACATGATGTCCTGTTTGCGCATCGTCGAAGCGTTTTCGATTTCCAGCTCTTCCGCATAAGTGAGCAGATCAGCGGGGGTTTTCTGTTTGAGTTCTTTGAGGTTCATGGTTTCCGACCGGGAATGGAGAATGGGAGAAACTGTACCTGATAGGTACTTTGGAAACGGAACAACGGCAGAGCACTTTTGAAGTGTCGGGCGTTTTTTGTTGTTTTGGTTTTATTTTTTGGATTTCTATTCGGGGAGATCCGGCAGAGCACCGTCCCGATAACATTGAAATAGTTAGTAAATACCGAACATCAAGTCAAATGATGATTCAATGACACGGGTTTTGGATATCTGGCACCACCGCGCTGTTCACTGTATGAAAACCGGACTGACAGATTTGAACAGCAGGTACGTATCAATGGAAACCATTTCACAGCAACGCGCACATGACGGCACCATCGGCTATTACAGCCACACTTCGGATACCTGCGCCTGCGACATGCGGTTTTCCGTCTTTGTACCGCCCCAGGCGGCGGATGGCCCGGTGCCCGTTATCACCTGGCTGTCGGGGCTTACCTGCACCGAGGACAACTTCACCACCAAGGCCGGGGCCTATGGCGTCGCCGCGGAGCTTGGCCTGATGGTGGTCGCGCCCGATACCAGCCCGCGCGGAGAAAACGTGCCGGACGACGATGCATATGACCTTGGCCAGGGGGCAGGCTTCTATCTTGATGCGACAGCAGCGCCATGGGCAACGCATTTCAACATGTATTCGTATATCATCAGGGACTTGCCGGCGGTGCTCAAAGACAATTTCGCCGGAGACTGGGCACGTCAGGGCATCATGGGCCATTCGATGGGCGGCCATGGTGCATTGACGATCTGGCTCAAAAACCTCGATACATTCACATCCGCCTCGGCCGTCGCGCCGATCTGCGCGCCGATGCAATGCCCCTGGGGCGACAAGGCCCTGACCGCCTATCTCGGCGCCGACCGCGCAACATGGGCGAATTATGATGCGACGGAACTGATGAAGACCGGCGGTGACGGATCAGCCCGCGCCGAAATCCTCGTTGACCAGGGACTCGCCGACAACTTCCTCGACGACCAGCTTCATCCTCATCTCTTGGAAGAGGCTTGTGCCGCAGTCGGCCAAAAAATCACCGTCAACCGGCGGGAAGGTTATGATCACAGCTATTTCTTTATCGCCTCGATGATCGGCGACCATCTGCGCCATCACGCGAGACTTCTGAGATAGTATCCTGCTGATTTAACGACAGATGACGTGTTCAGGGACGCCCTGCATCCGGATCATCACACAGAGAAACAGAACCCAAATCCGAGGCAATCATGAAACTCGTATCCTTCAGACGCGGCGGCAAGGTTCGCATCGGCGCAATTACCGAAGACAGCTCGGAAATCGTCGATTTTTCCATCGCTGCCCCCAGGCTGCCCGCCGACATGTCCTCCTTTATAGAAGGCGGTGACAAGGCGCTGGCCGCCGCCGCCAAAGCGCTGACAACAAACGAGAAAGAAGCGCGGATCCCCTATAAGCGCGCAAAGCTCATCGCCCCGATCCCTTCTCCGCGCCGCAATATCATCTGTGTCGGCAAGAATTATTACGAACATGCCAGGGAATTCGACGCCAGCGGCTTCAACGCCACGGCAGATGCCGATGCCATTCCGGCGGACCCGATTATCTTTTCCAAGGCCAACACTACCGTGTGCGGGCCGGGCGATGAAATCCCGGCCTATCTGGATCATTCAAAATCGACCGATTATGAAGTCGAACTTGCCGTCATCATTGGTACCGGCGGACGCGGTATCTCCAAACGCAACGCGATGAAGCACGTCTATGGCTACACCATCGTCAACGACGTCACTGCCCGGATATTGCAGCAGCAGCACAAACAGTGGTTTATCGGCAAGAATATCGACAATTTCTGCCCCATGGGGCCATATCTGGCGACCACCGGGGAGATCGCCAATATCAAGAAATCCCGGGTTCAATCCTATGTAAACGGGGAATTGCGCCAGGACTCGGTCGTTAAAGACCTGATTTTTGATATTCCGACCCTTATTTCAACCCTATCTAAAGGAATGACGCTCATTCCGGGCGATATCATCGCCACAGGAACGCCGGCAGGCGTGGGTATCGGCTTCAAACCGCCGAAATTCCTGAAAAAAGGCGATATCTGCACCCTTTCCATCGACGGTCTAGGTACGCTCGAGAATCCTGTCGGTTAGTGTCCGTAACACTTTTCAGACAGACGTTGTTTTACGCCATCACCGGCGGCGTGACGCCTTCGATCTGAACGCGGAATCCCGATCGCACCTGCGGCAGGTAATCGCCGATCGCACGATGCCAAACACAGCGGTTGTCCCAGAACGCAATGGAATGGGGCTCCCAGATGAAGCGGGTCGTCCATTCAGGCCGCAGGCAGTGCTCGAACAGGTATTTAAGCAGCGCATCGCTTTCTTCAAGCGAGATATCATTGATCCTGACAGTGAAACCGGGGTTCACAAAAAGCAGCTTGCGGCCGCTTTCAGGATGCCGGGCGACCACGGGATGAACCGCATCCGGTGTGCCATCACCAAACACGTGTTTGCCTTCATGTACTGCCGTCAGCCCGTCGAGATGAACCTTCATACGGTCTGACAGCGCATCATAGGCTGCATACATGCTGGCATAGCCGGTATCACCCCCGCCATTATCCGGAATGGTATGCAGGTACAGGATGCTCGCCATCGGCGGTACCGGTGCACATGACTGGTCCGTGTGCCACAGATTACCCGAGACACGCGGGACTTCACCCGACGCATAGAATTTACGCACCCGTGGATCATCGCTCGGCTGGCTGTTGGTTTTCTTGCCCACATGCTGGCCGATAGTGCCGAAATATTCGGCGAGGCGGGCATGATCTTCATGACTGATCTGCTGATCGCGGAAAAACAGGACCTGGTATTCGGTAAAGGCCCGTTTGAGCTCCGCCAACTCTGCATCCGTTAGTGGCCGGGTCAGATCGATATTGCTGACGACAGCCCCAATAGAAGGGTTATAGGGCTTGAGCTTCAGAATCTGATAGTCCGTGCCGACCGTCGTTCCATCCATGATCTTATCCTCTACGGCAGTCATTATCCGCCAGATTACCTGATACTTTGATATCTTATTATCAAACCCGGCCGGAAACAGGAAGCATCTGTTTGACGGTGCCCACAAACATCAGGGATGTATCAGGCTTGACGGCGGCGCACCTAGAAACCGGCGAGGCCCAATGCAAACAGCGCAGCAGTACCCGGCGCATGAATTGCAACATTTTGCCGATCACCGGAAAACGCCACCGTATCCAGCCGCCGTTCCACCATAAGCTGGTTCGTTCCACCGAAATCGAACCGTGATGTCATAAACGAATAGGAAAAATCCATATCGGTCAGCCCGGTCGCCAGCACCGTGGGGTCGACAAACAAATCAACGCCCCGGAAATCAATCGCGAAGGACGTAATCTGGGGAGCGCCCGCGGGTGAATTGAAAACCCCGCCCGCACCGCCGCCAAAAGCAACAGAGATAAATTCACTGACACCGGTAAACTGCTGAACGCGCCCGCCAGTGCCGGTATTGGTATAGGTGATATCTCCGGCAGTCTCGGAAATCGTCAGCGAAAACCCGGTAATGACATTGTTGAACGTGTTGTTCGGACCGGACGCGACAACGGTATCATCGAGCGTAATCTGTCCCTGAAGAGCCACGTTCCGCGTGAAAGGTCCGGGATTGAACTGATCTACGGCACCGGTGAAATTAATAGTGATTGGTGCTGCAGCAGCCATGCCTGTGCCCAGGCACAGACCCAGAATTATCCCTGATACACCCGATAAAATTCTCATTACTGCCTACCTCTACAACTACGCTCTTTGAATTTCCTGTGTCGCATAAGCAATACCGGGCCGCAATGGCATGCCGCATTTTAAAAAGGCTTTACGATTACCATGATGACGATAACGATCAGTGGAATGGTCGGCGCTTCGTTCCACATGCGATAGAATTTTGCCGGGCGGACATTGCGGTCGGCTTCGAAATCACGCCGCCAGCGGGCCAGCAATCCGTGGATACCGGACATGGCGACGATCATGGCAATCTTTACCCAGATCCAGCCCATCGACCAGTCAATTGCCCCGGGAGTCGCCAGCATCAACCCGCCGAAGATGAAGCTCGCAATCATTGCCGGGTTTGTAATTGCCCGCAGCAGGCGCCGTTCCATTATTTTGAAAGTCTCTGACTTGTCCGATCCGACCTCTGAATCCGCGTGATAAACATAAAGCCGGGGCAGATAAAGCATTCCCGCCATCCACGCTATCACGCTGATCACATGTAGCGCTTTGAACCATTCGTAATAATCACCCAAGGTCAGACGGCCCTTTCAAGGCAGGGACAATCGCCGTGAATGGCATCACAGAATATGCCGTTCGCCGGACCGGTGCCGGTTTCACCTGTGTTTTTGACAATACCCGCGAGTGTTTCGATGAATGCACTGTCTGCATTTACAGTCGGCGCCCGAACGTAGTGGGGAACACCTGCTTCCTGTGCAAGTTCGGCATATTCGATATCAAGTTCAACCAGCGTTTCAGAATGTTCACTGACGAACGCGACCGGCACAACGACCAGGGCAATACCGTCAGCACCCGCCTTGTTAATCTCGTCCTCGGTATAGGGCTGTAGCCATTCCATCGGTCCGACGCGGCTCTGATAGCACACCACGTGATCAGCGCCCGGTTTTGCCAGCCGGGCAAGAGCTGCAGCCGATGTGCGTTCTACATGGCTTGCGTAGGGATCACCGCTCTCGACAATTTTCTTTGGCAGACCATGGGCCGAGAACAGAATCCGATACGGTATATCCGCCGGCAATTTGGCGATTGCAGCATCCGTTCCCCGCGCCACCGCATCGATAAATCCATCTGCTTCCGGCCAGCAGCAGATTTCAGCCGTCGGAGCCGAAATGCCGACAGCCGCCGCGGCCGGATACCAGGCCTGGGTGAAGGATTCCGTCGTCGTAGTTGAAAACTGCGGATATAACGGCAGCAGAATGATACGATCAGGTCCCCATGCGGCGACATCACGGGCTGTTTCTTCAGCAAATGGATGCCAATACCGCATTGAAACAAACACCCGGTAATCATCGCCCAGCACGGCTTGCAGGGCATCCCGCTGTTTTTCGGTCTCTGGCAAAATGGGTGAGCGACCCCCGATATGTGCGTAGATTTCCTGCGCTACAGGGGCACGCCGCCACGAAATAAACCGCGCCAGACACCAGCGAACAGGCGCCGGAACACGGAGAATCATCGGATCTGAAAAAAGGTTTTTCAGAAAAGGGCGAACAGCTTCAGGGCTGTCAGGTCCTCCGAGATTGTAGATAACAACAGCTGTTTTGCTCATGGTCCCGTTACCCACGCACTGCTTTGATCAAACGCTCAACATGTTCAAGCGGCGTTTGCGGCAGAATCCCGTGCCCAAGATTAAACACATGCGGCCCGTCAGACAGCGCATCAACAATTTCCCGCGCCCGGATTTCAAGCTGGTCGCCGCCGGCAAGCAGCAATATCGGATCAAAATTACCCTGGACCGTTGCATGGGGTTGAATTTCACGCGCTGCCCAGACCGGATCGACCGCATAATCGATACCTATCGCATCGATCTCGGGCGCTTTTGCAAACTCTGGCAAATACAGGTTTGCGCCACGTGGAAACGCAATGATCGGGATATCAGGATATTCCGCTTTGACCCGTCGGGCAATTTCCCGAATGGGTTCTCCGGAAAAACGATCGAAGGCGTATTTGGGCAATACACCAGCCCAGGTATCGAATAACTGAAGCGCTTCAGCGCCGGCTTTAACCTGTCGAAGCAGATATTCTGTCGTTGCATCCACCAGTAAATCGACCAGCACCTGAAAACCATCGGGATTACCAAGCGCCCAGGCCTTTGCGTTCGGATAGTCACGGCTGCCACTGCCTTCGACCATGTAGGTTGCAACGGTCCAGGGTGCTCCCGCAAATCCGATAAGGGCAGCCCCTTCAGGAAGATCTTCCGATACACGTTTTACAGTTTCGTATATCGGACCAAGGCTTTCATGAATATTATCCATGCTGAGCCTGCCAAGCCCGTCCGCATCGCGGATCGGATCAAGGCGGGGACCTTCGCCTGCTTCGAATGTAACGTTCTGGCCGAGGGCGTGGGGAATAACGAGAATGTCGGAGAACAGAATTGCCGCATCGAAACCGAACCTGCGCAAAGGCTGAAGCGTAACATCTGCTGCTTTCTCTGGGTCGTAGCACAGGTTCAGAAAGCCGCCTGCGACTTCACGGACAGCACGGTATTCGGGAAGGTACCGGCCAGCCTGGCGCATAAGCCAGATAGGAGGGGGGCTTACGCGGTCGCCTTTCAGCGCCTGGATCATTGGTTTCATCGGTTTGGAAATGTTGTTCACGATTTCAGGAATATCTCACGAACGGTTCCACACACGAAGTACCAATCTATTATTTTCTAATATCAATTAGGTAGTAGTAGATAGTAGGGGCTGTGAATATCGGGGATAACCGGTTGTCCACTGACATGCCATGTTATTTCGGATATGTGAATCGTTCAGGGGCGGAACTGTATCAATGCCCTGACTGGCTTACGTATCATCGGAGACATTCGGATGTCTGATTATCTGAATCACGTGGATAACTTTTTTTATCCCCGCTTATGATAGAACGGGAAGCCTCTGGGTAACCGTGCTGCGGAAATTCGGGACAACGGGTATAAGATTTTCGGGGGGTTTGAAAATGACCGGTTATCCCCAATTTGGTACACCAATCGGCCGGGCTGTTAGCGAATCGGTTCGGCATTAAAAGGCAGGTTCAGCATCGTGACTGACATTTTTCATATCCACCTGGTATCGGATTCGACCGGCGAAACCACCCAGGGCGTTATGCGGGCGAGCATTGCGCAGTTCGAGGATGTTGAATCACAGGAACATATCTGGCCGATGGTGCGTTCAACCGCCCAGATGGAGCTGGTGATTCAGGGGATCAGGGAAAATCCTGGTCCTGTCGTGTTTACGCTGGTCAGCAGCCGAACCCGGCAGCCTTTGATCGAGGAATGTGTCCGGCTCGGCATCCCGTGTGTATCGGTGCTGGAACCGGTGATTGGCATGTTCGCGCGGTATTTTAATCAGAAAACGGTGAACCGCCCCGGCGGACAGCACACGCTGAATGCGGAATATTTCGACCGTATCGATGCCCTGCATTATGTCATGGCCCATGATGACGGCCAGGCGACACAGAATGTTTCGGAAGCCGATCTGATATTGATCGGCGTGTCACGCACATCCAAAACACCGACATCGATCTATCTGGCAAATCACTACGGGCTGAAAACAGCGAATGTGCCTTTTGTGCCGGGTATTCCGCTGCCGGAAAATCTGTTCGATCTTGAGAACATCGTTGTGGTCGGCCTGACGGCATCGGCTGACCGGCTGGTCCAGATCCGCCGGAACCGGCTGCTTATGCTGCATCAGGAATCGGAAACCGATTACGTTGATATCGATACCGTCAAAGCTGAAATCAGCGAAGCGCGTAAACTGTTTTCCAAAAATGGCTGGCCGGTAATCGATGTTACACGTCGTTCCATTGAAGAGACGGCGGCAGCGATTTATCAGCTCTATACCCGGTTCCATGAAAATACCGATACGGATGCGTGATGACGATTGCCGATGATGTTACGGCGCCGCGTTTTATCGGCTCTTCCGATGATGTGCTGTGCGCATCTATTGTACTGGCGTCCGCCAGCATGACACGCCGCACGTTGCTGGAAGGCGCCGGGGTGCCTCATATTGTTGAGCCGTCCCGCGTGGATGAAGACGAAATCAAGATCAGCCTGCGGGCAGAGCGCGCAAGCGGGACAGACATCGCTGAGGTCCTGGCCGAAGCAAAGGCGATGTATGTGTCGCGCAAGCATCCTGAAAAAATGGTTCTGGGAGCGGATCAGGTCCTTGAATGTGACGGGGAGACATTTGACAAGCCTGTTGATCGCGATGACGCGCTTTCACAATTGCAGACGCTGCGCGGCAAACGCCACAGCCTGATTTCCTATGCCGTGATATCACGCGGCGGTCAGCGGATATGGCAGGCGGTCGATCGTGCCACGCTCGAGATACGGGCAGATGCCAGCGACGCATTTTTCAACGCCTATCTCGATGCGGCGGGAGACGATGCGTTTAATGGCCCCGGCGCATACCGGATAGAATCCCTTGGCGCACAATTGTTTTCACGCGTCGAGGGAAGCCATTTTACGATTCTGGGTCTGCCCATGATGGCATTGCTCGATTATCTGCGGGCAAACGGAGTACTGAGAACATGACCCTTTCCGGCGGATTTACAGGTGCCGCGATTGTGGCCGGTATCGCGGGCTGGCCGGTTAAACATTCGCGGTCGCCGCGTATTCATAATTACTGGCTGCAGCAATACGGTATCGATGGTGTTTACGTGCCCTTCGCGCTTGCGCCGGAGACGGCAATAGAGGCGATCCGCATGCTGCCGGCGCTGGGTATACGGGGCATGAATGTCACGGTCCCGAACAAGGAAAAAGCTTACAAGGCGATGGACGAAGTGGATCGTTGGGCCGAACGTCTGAAAGCGGTGAACACAATCGTCGTGCGTGACGGGGTCCTGCATGGTGCCAATACAGACGCGTTCGGGTTTCTTGAATCCCTGCGGGAAGCACAACCAGACTGGCAGGCGGATGCCGGGCCTGTTGTGATTCTGGGGGCAGGCGGTGCATCCAGGGCGATTGTCGCCGGTTTGCTGGATGCCGGTGCGCCGGAAATCCGGATTGCGAACCGAACGCCCGAGCGGTCCGATGCCATCCGCGATGAATTCGGCTCCCTGGTGCGCCCGGTCCCGTGGGAGCGGCGCGCCGATGCGCTTGGCGATGCCACGCTGCTGGTCAATACGACCTCGCTCGGTATGGAAGGCCAGCCGGCGCTGGAGATGGACCTGGCGAAGCTCCCGGCAACGTCGATGGTTTACGATATTGTTTATGTGCCGCTGGAAACGCCCCTGCTTGCCGCTGCCCGGGCGCGCGGCAATCCCGCGGTTGACGGGCTGGGCATGCTGTTACACCAGGCGCGTCCGGGGTTTCGTGAATGGTTCGGCACGGACCCGGTTGTCGATCAGGCATTGCGGGATCACGTTCTGGCAGCGCTTTGATGGCGGTATTGCAATGATCGTCCTCGGCCTTTCCGGATCGATCGGCATGGGTAAATCCACGGCGTCGGCCATGTTCCGCCGCATGGGCGTGCCTGTATACGATTCCGATGCGTCGGTTCATGTGGTGCTCGGCAAGGGCGGCACCGCGGTGGCGCCGATCGATGCGGCGTTCCCCGGTATTGTTGTGGATGGCGCGGTTGACCGGGATGCGCTTGGAAAGCGGGTCTTCGGCGATGATGCCGCGCTGAAAAGGCTGGAGACCATCGTTCATCCGCTGGTGCGCCGCCGCCAGGATGATTTCCTCAAACGGTGTGCTGCGCGGCGCGTGCCGCTGGCGGTCCTCGATATCCCGCTTCTGTTCGAGATCCGCCTTGATGTGCGTTGCGACATACTGGTGGTGGTTTCGGCGCCGGCGCGCATACAGGCGGCGCGGGTGCTGGCCCGGCCCGGCATGACACGGGAAAAGTTCGACGCCATCCTGGCGCGCCAGATGCCGGATGCGGAAAAACGCCGGCGGGCGGATTTTGTCGTTCCAAGCGGTCGCGGCATGCGCGAGACCTTGCGCCGGCTCACGCGAATTGCGAGACTCATTCATGACATGACGCCGACCCGCTGGCCGCCGGACATGTTTGCCGAGAGAACCGTCCACCGTCGGAGCCCAGATGCGCGAAATCGTCCTCGATACCGAAACCACAGGTCTTGATCCCATAAACGGCGATCGCCTTGTCGAGATCGGTTGTGTCGAAGTTTTCAATCATATCGCGACCGGCGAGACCTATCATCAATACGTAAATCCGCAGCGCGATATGCCCGCCGGTGCATTTGCCGTTCACGGGTTGAGCGAGGAATTCCTGTCCGGATACCCGGTCTTCCGGGATGTCGCTGACGCGTTTCTCGATTTCATCGGTGACGCCCCGCTTGTGATCCACAATGCCGCGTTCGATATGGGTTTTATCAATGCGGAGCTGCGGCGGTTGAAGCGCCGGGAAGTACCGATGACCCAGTCGGTCGATACGGTCAAAATGGCCCGCCGCAAGTTTCCCGGCGCCCCGGCATCGCTGGATGCGCTTTGCCGCCGGTTCAATATCGACAATTCATCGCGTACCTATCATGGCGCGCTGCTGGATGCCGAATTGCTGGCCGAAGTATATCTGGAATTACGCGGCGGTCGTCAGCCGGGCCTGAGCCTTGCTGCTGCCGAGGCTGCCGGAAAATCTGCCGGTGCCGATGACGGTGCGCCGTCCCTGTCAGTTGAAATCCGCCCGCCGCGGCCGCATGTCGCCACGGCGGAAGAGCTTGCGAGCCATGAGGCATTTATCGCAACGCTGAAAGAACCGATGTGGCTCGCGGGTGGCGAGACCAAAGCATCGTAAGTCTGCGGTTATAAGCCCGCTGTCGTACCCCCGTATTCGCCCGGCAAAGAAAAAGCCCCCGCCGATGAGGCAGAGGCTTTTTAAACTGTCATTCTGAATATTTCCGTGGCGGCCGTCGTCTCCCTAGATATCAGATCCTTCGGAATCGACGTGCTGTTGAACAAACAGCGTGCCGAAATCAATCGGGTTGATCAGCAGCGGCGGGAAGCCGCCATCACGTACCGCGTTCGAGACGATTGAGCGGGCAAACGGGAACAGGTGACGCGGGCCTTCGATGAGGACGATCGGTTTGACCTCTTCTTCGGGGACGCCGGTTACCTGGACGACGCCGCCATAGGTCAGCTCGACGATAAAGACCGGGCTGTCATCGACCTGGGCCTCGGCACGGATGAACAGCAGGACTTCGAACATGCCTTCTTCGCCAATGGCGCGGGCATTCGTGCTGACATCGACGTTGACGTCGGGGTTCTGCTGGATCGATGACAGGGTCTCGATCCCTCGCGGGTTTTCAAACGAAAAGTCCTTGATGTACTGCGCCCCGATCATGAAGGGGACACTCTCCATCTCGCCGTTTTCGCCTGCGCCGTTGGCGCCGTTTTCCGTCGGGATATCGTTATCGGCCATTATCTGCTCCGGTTTGACTGTTGAGGTCGTGGCTATCACGGATAAGCGCGCCAGACAATCGTCCGCGATGCCGCATCCGCCTCAAATACCCGTGTCCGGCCTATGGCCAGGTCGTATCCAGTGGCGGGTGCGGTTCGTTCGGGTCGCAGCGCACCAGTTCCGCATTGCCGACGCGTTTGCCGGTCATCGAGCGGACGAATCCCCAATGGGTGACGATGGCAGTGTGTTGCCAGTCTTCCGAGGCCGCCATGCGCGCGCGGAACGCAGAACAACGGTCGTGAAACTGGGGGATGGTCTCTTCCTCACGGTTCCACCAGACCTCGTCCAGGTGGTCAAAATCAAGATGCGGCCAGTCGGCGGCAAGGATGCTGGTCACGGCGCCGATATCGCAGACATAGGCCGTGCGTTCGCGCACATCGGGCTCGACCGTTACCGGAATGTCGAGCCGGTTGGCTACCATGCGGGCGGTCTCAAGGGCGCGGGTATAGGGGCTGGAAATAATCCGGTGGATATCGAGCTCGGCACATTGTTCGGCCAGTGCCGCGGCCTGCTCGAAGCCGAGCTCGGTTAGCGGCGGATCCTCAATCCCGGGATCCTGCTTGGTTTCACCGAAGATGACGTTGAACATTGTCTGTCCGTGGCGGGCGAGATACATGAGGCGTTCCTGACCGTTCTACCCCGCCGTCTTGGCCTTGAAGCGGCAAAGATCGGCGACGATGCAGTCGGGGCAGTCCGGTTTGCGCGCCTTGCAGACATAGCGGCCGTGCAGGATCAGCCAGTGATGGCCATGATCCATCCATTTGGCGGGGATGCGTTTGACCAGCTTGTCTTCGACCTGTTCCACCGTTTTGCCCGGCGCCATGCCGGTGCGGTTGCCGATGCGGAATATGTGGGTGTCGACCGCCATGGTCGGCTGGCCGAAGGCGATGTTCAGGACAACATTGGCGGTCTTGCGCCCGACGCCGGGCAGCTTTACCAGCTCGTCGCGGGTTTCGGGCACCACGCCGCCAAAATCGGCGATCATCATTTCGCACAGGGCGATGACGTTCTTGGCCTTGTTGCGGTACAGCCCGATGGTCTTGATGTAATCGCGGACCTTGGCCTCACCCAGCGCCAGCATTTTTTCCGGCGTATCGGCGATCTTGAACAGGTCCTTGGTCGCCCGGTTTACGCCAATATCGGTCGCCTGTGCCGACAGCACCACGGCCACCAGCAGGGTGAACACGTTGACGTAATCGAGCTCGCCCTTCGGTTCCGGGTCGGCGGCGGACAGTCGGGCGAAAAATTCGTCGACGTCTTTGAGGGGCATGGTGGCGCGCATGGCTGTTTTGTAGCCGGGTGGGTGCTGTGGGGGAAGGGGTGGTTTGTATCTTCTGCCCGGATACCGGCTGATACCCCCGGAAACCCGCGCCCGTTAACCATTCATTCATTATTTCTCGACTCCGCCCCCCGGTCTTTCTTATGATTGTCGCCATGGATGAACCACTTCCCCTGTTGCCCGGCCAGAACCCTGACAAGGGTGAAAAGGCCTATCTGTTCGATGCGACCCTGCAGCCCAATACCAGCCTGCAGCCGAAAGGCTTTCTGCTGCTGATGGCGGCGATCGTGTCGGTGAGTTTCGTGGCGGGCATGATTTTCATGCTGATGGGCGCATGGCCGGTAATGGGGTTCCTGGGGCTCGACGTCGCGCTGGTCTACCTGGCGTTTCGCACTAACTACCGCTGGGCACGGATGTATGAAACCGTGCGGCTGACGTCTGACAGCCTGCTGGTGGAACGGGTCAGTGCATCGGGCAAGGTGCAACGCTGGCGGTTCCAGCCCTACTGGCTGCGGGTGAATATCGACAACCCGGTTAGCCATGACAGCCAGCTTGTTCTGTCGAGCCACGGCAAACGCCTGCGGATCGGATCGTTCCTGAGCCCGGATGAACGGTTGCAGGTGGCACATGCGCTGAAAGACGCGCTCGCCAAGCTGCGGTCGCCCGAATACCTGCAGGCAAATTATGACGCCGACTATCCCGACGAGGCCGCGAAGGCGTCCTGACCGCGGCCGGGCTCTTTCCCGAATACAGCAAATATCGGGTGGGGCACTCGCCGCACCCGGCATAGCCTTCGGGTATGTTTTGCAATTTGACCCATAATGTCTGCCGGATCGGTGCGGTGTTTTGTGTGTGGCAGGGCCGTTATCGGCAACGCCGCGCGCTGATTGCGCTTTCCGATCGTGCGTTGCACGATATCGGCATCGGCCGGTCGGAAGCCTGGGGTGAACATGCGAAACCTTTCTGGCGCAGCTGACGGAGGCACGCGATGGCACAACAGCAGATAGAGACCCAGACGGCACAGCAGAAAGCGCAGGACTTCGCCCGGATCGAGCGCGCGCTTGCCTATATTCGCGCAAATTTCCGCGACCAGCCCGAGCTTGACGACATCGCCGATGCCGCCGCCCTCAGCCCGTTTCATTTCCAGCGCCTGTTCACCCGCTGGGCCGGGGTCAGCCCGAAACAGTTTCTCGGTTATCTGACGCTGGATCACGCCAAGCGCGCGCTGGACCGTGCCGAATCCGTGCTTGATGCGGCGTATGACGCCGGGCTTTCCGGCCCGTCGCGGCTGCACGATCTGTTCGTCAATTTCGAGGGCATCACCCCCGGCCAGTACAAGGAAATGGGGAACGGGCTGGATATCCGCTATGGCATCCACCCGGGATTTTTGGGCGATTTCATTGTTGCGGTGACCGACCGGGGTATCTGCGGGCTGCAATTCGTCGGCGAGGACGGCCCGGAGGCTGCGCTTGCCGATATTCGCCGCCGCCTGCCCGGCGCCACGTTCCGCCAGGCGCAGGACGAGACCTGGGCCCATTGCGAAACCGTGTTCGGGCCGGGCCGCGGCGATCCCAAGCGCCCGCTCAGGCTATGGTACAAGGGCACCAATTTCCAGATCAAGGTTTGGCAGGCCCTGCTGTCGATCCCGCCGGGCCAGCTTGTCACCTATGGCGATATTGCGCGGGCCATTGGCCAGCCCACGGCGGCGCGTGCGGTAGGCACCGCGGTCGGTGCCAATCCCATCGGACTTCTTATTCCGTGTCATCGGGTGATCCGGTCGACAGAATTGTTCGACACCCAGTATCGTTGGGGAACGGATCGCAAGCTCGCGCTGATCGGCTGGGAACAGGCGCAGGCCGAGAACACGGCCGAGGGCGAAGCGGCGGCGTAAACACGGGGGGTGGCCTGACCTCCCGGCCCGGTTACGATTTCACTAAAAATATGGAATGCGTCTCAAATCTCGGCAAAAAAACACCCAACACAAAAAAGCGATGATTATAATAGTGTTTGGGGGTGTGGTGAGATGGCGGTCTTTTCCTTCTTCAGAAATATGGTGCTTGCCGTTGTTTTGACGGCGGCCGGGGCGATGTCTGCCAACGCGGCAATCGTGTCGAACAGCGATACGCAGTCGGTCGAGCCTTTCGGGTTTATGGTCAGCAGCCAGACGGCTCCCTCCGCGGCGTTCCTGCTGATCGGGCTTGCGGCCCTGGCGCTGCGCAAATGCGGCTGAGCCGCAGACAGCTACTCACCATTAAAGGGCGGCCCGCTATTCGGAGCCGCCCTGTTTGTTTCCGGATTTCACGTCATCCAATACTCACTGTCATCCCGGGCTTGTCCCGGGATCCTGCTTCTTTTCTTTGTGAGTGACCGGACCCCGGCATAAAGCCGGGGTGACAATATGACGGATCGGACGGGCCGGCGCGGTGACCCTAGTACTCAATCCCGAGCACATCGAACATCGTATAGAAGCCTGGCTTTTTCCCCGCTGACCACAGCGCGGCATGTACAGCCCCGCGGGCAAAAATCTGTCGCGACTGGGCCTTGTGGCTGATCTCCAGACGTTCGTTCTCGATGGCGAAGGTCGCCGTGTGATCGCCGATCACGTTACCGCCGCGCAAAGACGCAAAACCGATATCGCCGCGCTTGCGTTCGCCGGTGATGCCGTTCCGCGCCCATTGGGCGACGTCGTCGAGGTTCACCCCGCGTCCTTCGGCGGCCGCGCGGCCCATGCCGACGGCGGTGCCGGACGGCGCATCGACCTTGTGCTTGTGATGCATTTCGAAAATCTCGATATCGAAATCGTCGTTCAGGGTGGCCGCGACCTGCTTGGTCAGCGCGAAGAGCAGGTTTACCGCCAGGCTCATGTTGGGGGCGTGCATGATGACGGTCTTTTCACCGGCGGCTTTGAGCACCGCTTCCTGCGCCGCTTCCATGCCCGTGGTGCCGATGATGTGTGCAACGCCGGCTTCGGCGGTGAGGGCCACGTGATCGACGGTCGGTCCCGGCAGGGTGAATTCAATTACCGCGTCGGAGGCCGCGACGACCGCGGCGGCATTGTCGGTGACCGCGATGCCGAGCGTGCCGGCTCCGGCGGCCTCTCCCGCATCACGTCCGATCATGTCGGTGCCCGCGACGTCCGAGGCGGCGACGACTTTGCAGCCATCCGTGTCCGTGACCTGGCGGATGCAGGCCTGTCCCATGCGCCCGCCGGCGCCGATGATTCCGATCTTCATGTCGGCCATGATGGTATCCCCGTGTCTGGTAATGCGAATTAAGCGACACGGTTATCGCGCTGCGTCCGGCAGGGCAAGATGTGATTGCGGGGGCAGCCCGGGCTATTTGTCTTTCAGGGCCGCACGCACAGCCTGTTTGGATTTCAGTTTTTTTTCCGCCGCGATATTCCGGGCAAGATCGCCGTCGCCGGTGGTGGTGCCCTCGGCGCGCATTTCTTCCAGCTTCCTGGCGTGGGCGGTTTTTTCCTCCCGCGCCTTTGCGATCCCGCGTTGCAGATCCTTGTTCATCGCCGTTCTCCCGATAGATGTCTCAAAACCGGGGATCAGAAAAGCGCGGTTTGCCGGGACCTGCCTTGATCTGGTTTAAGTTCGGGCCAGGATCGCTTTCGGTTTTGGCGGGAACTTACAGCGCCAGGGCAAGCGCCGCCGGGTCTGTAAGGGGCAGCGAACAGGTCTGGCCGATACAGACATAGGCGGTGGCGCGCCCGTCGAGCTGTCCCTTGCCGGTGGCGGGATGGTTTTTCGGCAGGACCGCGTCGGCCGGGATCGCCTGGACCAGCTTGTTCATGTTGGATGCTTTCCAGGCGACGTCGAGCAGGGCCATGGTGTCGGCGTCTTCGGCACTGCCGACGATTACCACCTGGGCGCAGGTCTGGAGCAGTTCGTTGGCGCAGAAAAGGCCCGTCAACGGGAAGAAATTCTGCGTCGCCTCGCCGGCGAAGGTGGAAATGATGCGCTCGGCCCGTTCGCGGAAATGATCGACGCCGGTCAGGAAATGCAGCCGCGCGAGCACGGAGGTGATCACGCCGTTGCCGGACGGTGTTGCGTTATCGGCGGCGGATTTGGTGCGGATGATCAGGGCTTCTGCGTCATCGGCGGTAAAGAAATAGCCGCCGCCGTCTTCATCCCAGTAATGCGTGTCGATTACGTCGACCCAGTCGATGGCGGTATCGACATAGGCACCGTTGCCCGTGGCTTCGTAAAGGGCGACGGCAGCGCGGGCCATGTTGGCGTAATCATCGAGGGGGGCAGAGTGCTTCAGTTTGCCGGCGCGGAATGAGTGCTTGAGACGCATGGTCCCGTCAGTTTCTTCCTGCATCCGGTCGCGGACGAAGGCAAAGGCGGAATCCGCCGCGTCGAGCCAGTCAGGCCGGTCGAAGACGCGGGCCGCATTGGCCATCGCCGCGATCATCAGCCCGTTCCAGTCCGCGAGGACCTTGTCATCCCAGCCGGGCCAGATGCGCTTGTTGCGCACGGCGAGCAGTTTTTCACCGCAGGCCTTGAGCTGTTCTTCCTGCCCGGCATCGAGCAGCTCCGGATGGGCAATGCGGTTCAGGATATTGCCGCCTTCCCAGTTTCCTTCGGGCGAGACGTCATAGACGGTTTTGAACAGTACGGCATCGGCGCCGTCGCCCAGAATCTCGCTGACCTCGGCGGCCGACCAGACATAGAACTTGCCTTCGACGCCTTCGGAATCCGCGTCATAGGTGGCGGCGAACGGTTTGCCCGCTGCATCATCGACCGGCGCGATCATCTCACGCAGGCACCAGTCGATGGTCTCTTCTACCCGCTGGGCATAAAGCGGGTTCTTGGTTTCCTGCCACGCCCATGTCAGCAGGTCGACGATCTGGGCGTTGTCGTAAAGCATCTTTTCGAAATGGGGTGCGAGCCACATTGAATCCGTTGAATAGCGCGCATACCCGCCGCCGAGATGGTCGTAGATTCCGCCCTGGGACATTTTGGTGAGCGAGAACAGTACCGCGTCGCGCTGGGCCTCGTTGCCGGTGCGCAGCCAGCCGCGCCACAGTAATTCATGGATCGACGGGTTGGGGAATTTCGGTGCCTGGCCGAAACCGCCATTGACCATGTCGAATTCCTGGGCGAGCCGCGATGCGACCTGGTCGTTGACCGCAAGGGCGATGGCCTTGCCGGCCCCGGTGACGGCTTCGGGGGTCCATACTTTTGCGAGCCCGCCTTTGAGTGCTTCAACGGTTTCCATCGCCTTATCGCGCTGTTCCGACCAGTAATCGGAGATCGCCGAGAGCACCTGCGGGAAGCCGGGCCGGCCATAGCGGGAATCCGGGGGGAAATACGTGCCGCCCCAGAACGGCTCGCCTTCCGGTGTCAGGAACATGGTCAGCGGCCAGCCGCCCTGCTGGCCCAGCAGCTGTAATGCGTGCTGGTAGATGGTGTCGATATCGGGCCGCTCTTCGCGGTCGACCTTCACGTTGATGTACAGATCGTTCATCTGCGCCGCGATGGCGTCGTCCTCGAAGCTTTCATGCGCCATGACGTGGCACCAGTGGCAGGCCGCGTAGCCCACCGAGAGCAGGATCGGTTTGTCCTGTGCCTTTGCCGCTGCAATCGCCTCGGGTCCCCAGCCGTACCAGTGTACCGGGTTGTCGGCATGCTGGAGCAAATAGGGGCTGGTTTCTTCGGACAGGCGGTTTCGGGTCATGTGGGTCTTTCGCAAGGTTGGGTCTGGATGCGCGAGAGGGTCAGGTTGCGCCGGGTCTGTGCTAAAGTAGTTGCGATGCAATGGGAAGGAGTCAACCATGAAGGTATCGTTTGATATAGACTGTACGCCGGAGGAAGCCCGTCGGATGCTTGGGCTGCCTGACGTGACCCCTGTAAACGAGGCACTGGTCGCGGAACTGACAAAGCGGGCGGCCGAGATGGCTCAGAATATGGACGCCGACAAGATGATGCAGCAGTGGATGATTGCCGGGGTTCAGGGATTCGGTGACATTCAGAAGGCATTCATGGAGCAGTTTGCCAAGGCGCAGGGGGATGCCCAGAGCGGGACCGGCGAGAAGGATTAATGTAAATTCGCGCCTGCACTATTGTTATCCCGGATTTATTCCGGGATCCGGTCTTTATACAAAGGTGCTGCCTTGGTCCGGGGACAAGCCCGGGATGATAATCGGAACGTAACTATCAGAAACGAATGAAGATGACCAAAACACCTATCATGATCATCGGCGGCGGGCCCGTCGGGATGAACCTGGCGCTGGATCTTGCCTGGCGCGACGTGCCCTGCATGCTGGTCAACATGGCTGATACCACGCCGAACCACCCGCAGGGAAATTCCCACAACGCGCGGACAATGGAACATTATCGCCGGCTTGGCGTTGCCGACCGGATGCGCGACGTCGGTCTGCCGCTGGATCATTGCGGCGATGCGATTTTCATCACGCGGATGAACACGCATGAAATCGGCCGGATCAAAATACCTACCCTGCGCGAACGCCTGACCCCCGGATCATATGACCTGGCGATGGGTCCCGAACCGTTGCAGCGTGCGTCGCAGATGTTCGTCGAGCGCGTGTTGAAAGACGAGCTGGACCGGAAAGACTGCGTCGATCTGCGCTTCGGCTGGCGTTTGAATTCCTTCGATCAAACAGCCGACGGCGTGATCGCAGAGATCGAAAACCTGAAGACGGGCGAGACCGAGACCGTTGAATGCGGTTACCTGGTCGGTTGCGACGGGGCGCGCAGTACGGTGCGCAAGTCGCTGGGGATTGAATATGACGGCAAGTCGGGTGAAGAGCGCGACTTCATGATGGGCCAGATGCTGTCGGTCTATTTTGAAGCACCGACGTTGTATGACGTGATGCAGACGGATGCGCCGTGGCAGTTCCATTCGCTCAACCCCGAAGGCCGGGCGTCGATTGTTGCGCTCGACGGCAAGGGCAAGTTTCTGACCTGGGCCAAGCTGGAACCCGGCCAGGATGCTGAAACGCTGGATCCGCGGCCGTATATCTGGCGGGTGATCGGCGAGGAAATTCCAATAGACGTACTCTCATCGAAGCCGTGGCAGGCCGGGCTGTCGCTGGTCGCGAACGCATATCAGAGAGACCGTGTCATCCTGGCGGGGGACGCCGTGCACCTGTTTACGCCAACCGGCGGGTTCGGGATGAATACGGGCGTGGGCGATGCCGAGAATCTCGGCTGGAAGCTGGCGGCGTGGCATGAAGGCTGGGCCGGTGAAAACCTGGTTGCGAGTTACGAGGGCGAGCGCCGCCCGGTGGCGATCAGGAACCTGGCGCAGTCCTATGCGCTGGCGCAGGCAAAATCATCGCTGACCGTGCCGGCCAATATTGAGGAAGAAACGCCCGAAGGCGAGAAAGTGCGGGCCGAATTCGGGAAACGCACCGAGGAAGTTCTGGCAGAGGAATATTTTTGCATGGGGATCCAGCTCGGCGCACGCTACGACGCATCCCCCCTGGTCAGTATCGACGGGGAGGACACCCCACCGCCCGAGAGTGACCCGTATGTTTATACCGCGACCGCCTATCCCGGCGGCCGCGCGCCCCATGCGTGGCTGGCGGATGGCAGCGCCCTGTTCGATAATTTCGGGCCGGGATTCACGCTGTTACGCCTCGGCGGCAGCGATGCGGATTGTCAGGCTCTACTCGATGCGGCTGCGGAAAAGGGTGTGCCGTTTACGGTGTTTGAAGAAGTGGACCCGGCTGTTCGGGACCTCTATCAGGCCGACTTGGCGATTATCCGGCCGGATCAGTATGTGGCGTGGCGAGGGGATGTGCTGCCCGCCGAAACAGGCCCGCTGGTTGACCTTATCAGGGGCGCTTAGCGCCGGGGAGATTGCCCCGGGGGTGACGCTTTCCTTGAAATCCGGGCCTTTCGTTCCCATCTAACTTGATAGATAGCAGGGGTCTAGAGCCGTTTTTGCTCTATCACCGGTGCGACTTTCAATCTGGACATCGTGAGAAATTGGCTGCGACGGAATGCCCATCGCCGGCACAGGGCGACATTGTCGCTAATGGAGGATTTATGACGACCGACAAATCAACGAATGTGATCGCAGGTGACCGGGCGAGAGACCTGACGGCCGATGTGACGGCAAAGACGCGGCTGTGCCTTAAGTGCCGGTCCTCGTTTGAAAGCGCTGGTGCCGGCGAGCGCGTTTGCCGCAAGTGCAAGTCCTCTTCCGCCTGGCGCGGCGGCAAGTAGGGCCCGGTCCGGCTGATATCGCTGCGGCTTATCCCCGGCGACGCGTGAAGGCGAGCCCGGCCAGACCGAGTCCGAGAATGGCGAGGGCACCCGGCGAGGTGATTGTCCCGGTTGCGGTGCCGCCGGCGACATTGGCCGAGGTCCAGTCGACATAATGGTAAACGACGGCGGACGCGCTGCCGGCGTTGAAGCTAAGTCCGAGGCCGATCAGGGCTGCAAGGAGAATGTTCTTTTTCATCGGTTTACGCGCCACCTGTTGGGTGCTTGTGATGAAGTATGGCCAATTCGCACCGATTGCCGGATTTAGGAAAGAATCGTGCCCGTTTGGATAATCTATTGGATTCAGAGACTTACCCGGTCTTTGCGGGACCCTTTTTGGCGGATTTGTAAAGAATCCCGACATTTCCATACCACGCCCTGTGGAGTTGTGGCTGGTCGTGTATCATCCGGCAAATTTTGCGGGGAACGAACAGAATGATCACACAACATTGCGGCGCCTGCCGGATCGATACGGTCGAAGAATCCACCGGCCCGTTCCGCACCCCTGCCGGTATATTCGCCGATGCGACGGACGAGCTGATCGCACCGCACCTGTCCTGGATGGCGCCGGATTACATGGATGCCGACACGCAGATGCTGCTGTTTTCGTTCAAAAGCTTCGTGATCCGCACCGGCCGGCTGAATATCCTGGTTGATGCCTGTGTTGGTAATCACAAGGAGCGCCCGGGGCGGCCGCAATGGCATCAGCAGAACTGGCCGTGGATGGCGAACCTCAATGCGGTGGGCCTCACACCTGAGGACATCGATATCGTTATGTGCACCCATCTGCATATCGATCATGTGGGCTGGAACACGCAACTCGTCGACGGCCGCTGGGTGCCGACATTCCCGAATGCGCGCTATGTATTTTCGGCCGATGAATACCGGCACTGGGAAACCCTGATCGGTGGATCGGAAGTCGGTGACAATGTCTTCAATGACAGCGTGCTGCCGGTCGTCGAGGCCGGGCGGGCCGACCTGGTGAAGAACGATCATGAGATCGACCACGGAATCGTGCTGGAACCGACACCGGGCCACACGCCGGGACATGTCGCGCTGCACCTGGATAATGGCGGCGATACAGCGCTGTTCACCGGCGACCTGTTTCACCACCCACTGCAGATCGCCGAGCCGCAATTATCGAGCGTTGTGTGCACCGATGCCGATCTGTCGCGTCAGTCACGCTATGATTTCCTCAACCGCTATGGCGATAGTGATGCGATGATCTATCCCGCGCATTTTACCGGGACTGAAATCGGTAAGATCGTCTCGGCGGGCGAGGGCTGGCGTTTCGATTTTGTCGTTGAATAGGAAATTCTGAACCGCGTCGATCGGTCTGCCAGCGGTCAGCCCCGTTAATGGGTCCGCTATCGGGGCCCGAATTCAGCCCTGTCTGCGTTTTCTCTGCAAATTACCCGCCACGATCAGGACCATGACCAGTGCGGCGCCGGCGATGTTCATCATTGGGGCTTCATCGAACAGGGTGCCCGGTACAAGAAGCGCCAGTCCCGCGGCGATAAACAATGCACGGAGCGGCATGCCGAGAATGGCAAACAACTGACCGGCGAGGCCGACCGACACCGCCCAGATACCGGCAACGGCGGCAGCGGCGGCGATCAATATTTCCAGCGGCCCGGCATTCATCAGCAGCGCCGGTGACACCACGAACAGGAACGGAATAACATAGGCCGACCAGCCGAACCTGACGGCGGCGAAGCCGGTTTTCATCGGTTCGGTATTGGCGACCGTCGCCGCGGCGAAGGCGGCAATGGCGACCGGCGGGGTAATCATCGACAGCATGCCGAAATAAAGCGCGAACATGTGCGCGGCCATCGGTGGCACGCCGACCTCGATCAGCGAGGGGGCGACCAGCGTTGCCAGCAAAAGATAGACGCCGAGGGTCGGCATTCCCATACCGAGAACGATGGAGACCACCGCGGCCATAAGCAGCAGCAGGAACAGGTTTCCGGCTGCCATTTCGATCAGTGCCTGTGTGAGCGCAAATCCGAGTCCGGTGATATTGAGCACGCCTATAACGATGCCTGCCATCGCCCCGATCATGACAATCTGCGTGACCGCGATCCCGGTGGAGGAGAATGCGCGGAAGACGGCTTTTACCGCCATACGTTTGCCGTCATAGCCGAGGCCGATCCCGACGATGACAGCGGCGAGCGCGGCTGCAAGTGCCGAGGTATCGGGGCGGAGGTTCAGGTTGAAGAGCGAGACGATCAGCACGATGAAGGGGAGCAGGAACGGCCAGCCGGAGCGGAATACATGGCCGCGTTGGGGGATCAGTTCTTCCTCGACCCGGGTGATGCCGTGACGCGCGGCGTAGAGATCGGCCTGGATGAACAGTGTCGCGTAATACAGCAGGGCCGGGATGATGGCGGCGAGGACCACATCGCCATACGGCACCTGAAGGAATTCGGCCATGACGAAAGCGGCTGCGCCCATGATTGGCGGCATGAGCTGGCCACCGGTCGAGGCCACGGCCTCGATCGCGCCGGCGATATGCGGGGGATACCCGCCGCGCTTCATCATCGGGATCGTGATGACCCCGGTCGAGACAACGTTGGAGACCGCACTGCCCGAGATCGACCCGAACAGGCATGACGCGCTGATCGCGATCTTGGATGAGCCGCCACGATAGCGGCCCATCAGGGCAACGGAAATATCGGTGAAGAATTTCGAACCGCCAGAGGCTTCGAGCAGATGGCCGAAGAAAACGAACGTGATCACGATGGTCGTCGATACCACCATGGGGATACCGACGAGACCATTCGGATCGAGGGCGATATACAGGAACATTCGGTCGATATCGACATTGCGGCCCTCGAACTGCCCGGGCACGTAATGGCCGAAAAGTCCGAACAGGATGAAGAAGCCCATAAAGACGAACAGGACGTTACCGGCCGTCCGCCGGAGTCCTTCTGCGACAAGGGCGATGATCAGCACGGCGGAGACCACGACTTCGGGTGGGCGGGAATGCAGGTTGTCGAAGATGAAAGCGTATTGCCAGGTGACGTATCCGCAGACCGCTACGGATATCGCGATGCCGATCCAGTCATACCAGGGGATATGTGGCCGGTTGGTTTTGCGCACGGCAGGAAAGGCCGCAAAGGCGAGGACCAGTGCGACACCGAGCATGCCGATCAGACGCTGTTCGATGAAGCCGGCTTCCCCGACCAGCTGATACAGATCCAGCGCTTCGGCGATCGACCCGCAGGTCAGGATCGCACCGAGCACCGCGCCGATAATTTTTATATACGGCGCGGTGACGGCGGGAACATCATCGTCGACCGGCAGGGGAGAAGTTATTGCTTCCTGCGGGTCGGGACTGGTGGGTTTGGGGTCCATTACCGGCGTGCGCGCGGCAAAAGGTAACGCTCGTTACTACATGCCCTTTTCGGCGAAGAATTTTTTCGCACCGGGGTGATAGGCGATGCCGACATTGATGTTGAGGTCTTTCTGCTGCAGGCCGTTGAATGCTTTATGCGTTGTGACCAGCTTTTTCTTGTTTTCGTAGATGGCCTTCGCAACCTGATAGGCGGCTTCGTCCGTCGTCTTGGCGGATGCCATCAGCAGGAAGGGGGCGGCGAAAATATTCGTCGGGCCCATGACACCGGGATAGGCGGGGCCCGGCTGAATGGTCGCAATGTGAGAGCCGGGTGCGATTTTCTGCATCGCCTTTTCGGATTCAGGTGTCTTGGGCAATGACAGGACACGAATGCCGCCAACCTTGGCGTGAGCCTGAGCGGTTTTGCCGGATGTCAGCGAAAACGTTACCGCATCGATCTTGCCGGCCATGAAATCGTCGACCTGGCGCACGCCGTTCGGGACCGGGACGCCGATCGTGTCTTTATGGGTCAAGCCGGCGGTGGCGAGTTTGGCTGCACCGGTAAGATGGATGACGCGCTGTTTCGGATACTTGGAGCCGAGGCGCTTGCCTTTCAGGTCAGAGATCTTTTTGATCGGTGAATCGTTGCGGACGTAAAAGCCGAGATGCAGCGGGAACAGGGCCGCGACCACGCGGATATTCTCTTGTTTACCGCTTTTGCGGAACATGGCCCGACCCTGGGTCGCGAATGCGGCCGGGATGCTGAGCGATATTGAGAAATCCAGCTCGCCGGAATTGACCAGCGGCAGGGTGACGACCGGGCCACCCTGAGGGATAACGCGGACTTTCAGATCGGTGGCCTCGGTCGCAACCTTGGCGATGCCGGCGGCGGTTGAATAGGCGAGCGAGCCCTGAGGGTTGCTGCCGATGGCGAGTGTCTGAGCCTGGGCGCTGACGGTGGCGAGTGCTGCGGTGGCTGTGAGTGCAGCGACCGAGAGAGTTTTAAAAGCGTTCATTATAGAGCCTCCTGTTAAGAGCGATTTTTCTGACTGTGCCATATATTTGGCTGTTGTAAAGCAAGCCCGGGAATGAAGGGCGAAGCGTCAGACCTCTACCCGCATCAGATCGTAGGCCATGCGCAGCGGGCCGTCATAGGCGATCCTGATATCCTTGACGACATCATGCATCATATCCGGGCCCATCAGGTCTGTCGGCAGGTGGTGTTCGGCGGCTTTCAGGATGACCGGGTTGGTGGATTCGAAATGGCCGAAATGCGTCGCGACAAGTGATTTGACCCCGGCATCGCGGGCAATCTTGCCAAGTTCGGACGGGGGCGTATGCGCAAAGGTGCCGACGCCGGATTTTTTGCGGAATTCGACAAAGGCCTCCGGAAAGGTGCATTCGTGGAACAGCACATCCGCGTCGCGTGCAAGTTCGACCATGGCGGCGCAGGGTGATGTGTCGCCGGAGAAGGCGAGCACCTTGCCCTCGGCCTCGAACCGGATGCCGAAGCATTCGCTGATCTCGCGCGGAATATGCTCGACATAGTCGCACCAGATTTTGACGTCTTCGTCCTCATAAACGAGTCCGGGAGACACCTCGCGGATATCGGGGCGGACGGCTTCGAGATTCCCCTGGCGCAGCGGATAGGCGCTGCGGGCGCGGAAATCGGAATCGAACGCGCCGCCTTCGAACAGGCTGTCGCAGAAATGCTTGGTGCCTTTCGGGCCGAGCACGATGGGCGGGTTATCGCGGTCCCACATCCAGCCGGTGATGGCGAAGAGCGGAAAGTCGCAGATATGGTCATGATGCAGATGGGTCAGGAAGACGGCCTTCACATCGACGGGGCTTGCATTGGCCGCGACCATGTTGCGCACGGTGCCCGCGCCGCAGTCAAACATGTAGCGCACGCCGTTATCGAGGGTGACGAGAATGCCGGATTGTGCCCGGTCCGGGTCGGCGAAGGCGGCGCCGGTGCCCAGCATGGTGACGTACATGATCGTTCTCCCCTTTGGATTACCTGCTTTTCAGGTACGCTATCATTAATACAGGTAATTACCAAGGTTTTTACTATGGTAAAAATAAAGGTATTCACCGGGAGATGGTCCTTTACCCCGTTTACTGCTACGCTCAGTCTGCCGCGACGATCGCGGGTGTGCCCATAAGGTTCCTATGGCAAAGAAGAAAAAACCGAAGTTTAGCGTGGAGGATTCCCACGCCTATTACATCTATTCGATTCAGGCGGCGTCCTATGCGACGCTCGCCGACGCCGTCCGCCCGCACGGACTTACCACGCCGGCGTGGCGGGTGATCGCGAACCTTCAGGAAAAAGACGGCATTAGTGTGCGGGATCTGGCGCGTAGGACGGTGATCGATGTTTCCAATCTTAGCAAATTGATCACTGCCATGAGCGCACAGGGGCTGGTGACGAAAGAACGCTCGACCGAGGATGCCCGAGTGATGCTGGTCCATATCACTGCGAAGGGTCTTGAAACCTTCGCCGCCGCGCTGCCTGCGGTGCGCCGGGTGCTTGACCATAACCTTGAAGGTTTCAGCGACAGGGAGCGGGATCGATTCCGGTCCTATCTGCAGCGGATGCTGGAGAACGCCGGCAGGCATTGAGTCTGCATTTGCCCGTGTTGTGCATCTCGGCCCCATTGCCGGGATTCCCGCACGCGGATAACGTGGGCGGAATGAATTAGGCTGGAGCGCCGGGTTGAACATGGAATACACCAAACTTGGCCGGACGGGCCTTCAGGTCAGTGTGGCGGGACTCGGCTGCGGCGGTAATTCGAAGGCCGGTCTGGGTGCGGGGGATAGTGACGCGGCCTCGGTTGCGCTGATCCGTCGGGCGCTGGATCTCGGCGTCAATTTTCTCGACACCGCGCGGGGTTACGGCACCGAGGGTGTTGTCGGCCAGGCGATTAAATCCGTGGCGCGCGAATCCGTGATTATTTCGTCCAAGCATCAGGCAAATCCGCGGGTGACGGCGGAAAAGCTGTCAGCGGAGATCGATGCAAGCCTTCGTGAGCTGGACACCGATTATATAGATGTCTTTCATCTGCATGGCGTGCACCCTGAACACTATGATCATGCGTTGAATGTTCTGGCCCCGGTGATGATGAAGGCGCGAGAGGCGGGGAAAATCCGCTTTCTCGGCATCACCGAAACATCGCCGAACGACCATGCCCAGACCATGCTGAACCGGGCTGCGGGTGATGGGTGCTGGGACGTGATGATGCTGGGCTTCAACATGATGCACCAGGTGGCGCGTAGCGGATTGTTGCCAAAGACGATGGAAAACAATATCGGCACCCTGATCATGTTTGCCGTGCGCAACCTGTTCAGTGTGCCGGGCAAACTGCAGCAGACCATGCGCGACCTCGCCGCCGAGGACCGTGTCCCGGGCTGGCTGGCGGAAACCGACGACCCGCTGGGCTTTCTGGTCCACCCCGAAGACGGCGGGGCGGAAAGCGTGATCGAGGCGGCGTATCGTTATGCAAGGCACGAACCCGGGGCCGATGTTGTGCTGTTCGGTACCGGCAAGATCGCGCATCTGGAGGCCAATATCGCCTCGATCCTCAAACCGCCATTGCCCACCGCCGACACGGCGCGGCTGGCCCAGTTGTTCAGCCATTTGCAGGGCGTCGGGCTCGACCTGCCCGGTCCGGCCTGAAGGCGGTCTCTTGACGGGGGCGCCTGTCGCGGCGAAACCTTCACCCCATGATTGAACGGTTCGTATCCACTGACACAATATTTGCCCTGGCCAGTGCGCCGGGACGGGCGGGTGTGGCCGTTATTCGGGTCTCCGGCCCGTCCGCAGGCGATGTGCTGCGTGATATCTGCAGTCTTTCTGCGTTACCTGAACCGCGGCGGACCATACGGTGCCGTATGGTGGATCCGGTGGATGGCGGCCCGCTGGATGACGGGTTGGCGATCTGGTTTGCCGGGCCCGCCAGTTTTACCGGTGAAGATGTGGCCGAGCTGCATATCCATGGCGGGCGGGCCACGATCGAGGCCGTCACCGGCGCGCTGGCGGCATTGCCGGGTCTGCGGTTGGCCGAACCGGGGGAGTTTTCGAAGCGTGCGTTTCTCGCCGGTAAGATTGACCTGACCGAGGCCGAGGCGATTGCCGACCTGGTTGACGCGGGCACCGATGCCCAGCGGCGACAGGCGCTGGCGCAGCTGGGCGGCGGGCTGGCTGATCGGCTTGAAGGCTGGCGGGCCGAGCTGATCGATATACTTGCCCATACCGAAGCGTGGATTGATTTCCCCGATGAAGATCTGCCGGCTGATGTCGAGCGGGCGGCGCGGGCGCGGATCTCGGCGCTCGAAGGGGAAATCCGGGCGTTCCTGGATGATAACCGGCGCGGTGAGCGGCTGCGCGACGGGCTGCAGATTGCCATTCTCGGCGCCCCCAATGCGGGCAAGTCATCCCTGTTGAACGCCATCGCCGCGCGGGAGGCCGCCATTGTTTCGGCAACGGAAGGGACCACGCGTGACGTGATCGAGGTACATCTCGATCTGGGTGGCTGGCCGGTGACCATTGCCGATACTGCCGGGCTGCGCGAGGCGGCGGATGAGATTGAGCGCGAAGGTGTGCGCCGGGCGCTGGACCGTGCCGGAACAGCAGACCTGCGGTTGGTGGTGTTTGATTGCAGCCGGGCGCCAGATGCGGCAAGTATGGCGCAACTCGGGGACGGGACGGGTGCCGTGCTCGCAATCGCGAACAAGGCCGACCTGACCGATCAGCCGGCGGCGGAGATTGCGGGCGTGTCTGTGCTTAACATATCGGCAAAGACCGGTGCGGGCCTGCCCGAGCTGTTGCAACGTCTTGAGACGCTGGCAGCCGAGATGATGGCCGCGGGGGCCGGTGCGTCTGGGGCCGGTGGGGCTGGCGGCGCGGAGGTGCCGTTGACCCGGTTGCGCCACCGGGTTGCCCTGATGGATAGCGCGGACGCTTTGGCACGGGCGGCCACAGCAGGGCCGGGCGCCGGGGATAGTGAGCTTGTCGCCGAGGATCTGCGGGTTGCCGCGCGGGTGCTGGGGCGGGTCACCGGGCGGGTCGATGTCGAAGATCTGCTCGATGTCATTTTCAATGACTTCTGTATTGGCAAGTAAATCAACATGTTGTGGTTTGTTCTGTAATTGATCCAGAAATGTTTCACGTGAAACAATTTTCTGCCGCGATTTGAACACCGGGGTGTTCTGACGGGCGATTGTCGCTTTACGGACCCGGAGGCCGACCCTATATTCCGCGCCATGTCGGGATCCGAAAATTCACACGATGAAGTAGACGGCGCTTACGACGTGATCGTTGTGGGTGGCGGCCATGCCGGCTGTGAGGCGGCGGCGGCCTCGGCGCGTCTTGGCGCCCGGACCCTGCTGGTGACCCACAAGGCGTCTACCATCGGCGAGATGTCCTGCAATCCGGCAATCGGCGGGCTCGGCAAAGGCCACCTCGTGCGCGAGATCGACGCGCTGGACGGTATCATGGGCCGGGTCATCGACCGCGCCGGGATCCAGTTCCGTATTCTCAATCGCCGCAAGGGCCCCGCTGTTCAGGGTCCGCGGGCCCAGGCGGATCGCAAGCTCTATCGCCTCGCCATGCAGGAAACGCTGGCGGATCAGGCAAATCTTGATATTCGCGAAGGCGGGGTCGAGGATCTGCTGCTCGACGGCGATGGCGAGAACCGCCGTGTCCGCGGCGTAATCCTGGCCGACGGCACATTGGTCCGCGCATCCCGCGTGGTGCTGACCACGGGGACGTTCCTGCGCGGCCTTATTCATATCGGCGAACAGAAAATACCTGCCGGCCGGGTCGGCGAGGCGCCCGCGCTGGGTCTGTCCGATACGCTGGAGGCCTGCGGTTTTGCCCTTGGACGGCTGAAAACCGGGACACCGCCGCGTCTAGACGGGACCACCATCGACTGGAGCGCGCTGGAGGTTCAGCCCGGCGACGACCCTCCCGTGCCGTTTTCGACGCTGACGGATAAGATCGAAACACCGCAGATTGCCTGCCACATCACGTATACCAGCCCGGCGGCGCATGAGATCATTCAGGCCAATATTCATCGCGCGCCCATGTATTCGGGCCAGATCGAAGGCACCGGGCCGCGTTACTGCCCGTCGATCGAGGACAAGGTGGTGCGCTTCGCCGACAAGTCGCGCCATCAGATCTTTCTGGAGCCCGAGGGGCTGGATGATGACACGGTTTATCCCAACGGGATCTCCACCTCGTTGCCGGAAGACGTGCAGCTCGCCTTCCTGGCGCAAATCGTGGGGCTCGAGAGGGCGCGCGTTATCCGCCCCGGCTATGCCATTGAATATGATTATGTCGATCCGCGCGAATTGCGCCCGACGCTGGAAACCCGCCGTTTACCTGGGCTTTATCTCGCCGGACAGATCAACGGGACGACGGGATACGAAGAAGCCGCGGCACAGGGACTGATGGCCGGTCTGAATGCGGCCCGTGCGGCCGGTGGCAGCGATGTGCCGTTCACCCTGGACCGCGCGGACGCATATATCGGCGTGATGATCGACGATCTGATCACCCGCGGCACGGCGGAGCCCTATCGCATGTTCACGTCGCGCGCCGAGTACAGGCTGACCCTGCGGGCCGATAATGCGGATCAGCGCCTGACCGGGGCGGGCATTGCGCTCGGTTGTGTCGGATCGGTGCGGGAAACCGCATTTGCCGAAAAGATCGCGGCGCTCGATGTCGCCCGCAAAACATTGACTGCCCTGACGGCGAAACCGCAGGAATTGGCGGCGCATGGCATAAAGGTCTCGCAGGACGGGGTGCCGCGGACGGCGCTGAAAATGCTCGCGCATACCGGCAGCGGGCCCGATGCGGGAATCGAGGCGGTACTTCGGGTGTGGCCCGAAACTGCGGCTTTTGCCCCGGCGATCCTGCAGCAGGTGGCGAATGATTCCCTGTATGCCGGGTATCTGGACCGCCAGCAGGCGGATATCACCGCGTTCCGCAAGGATGAAGCGCTCGCTCTGCCGGACGGGCTGGATTATGGCCGGATCGGTGGTCTGTCCAACGAAATGCGGGAAAAACTGGGCACCGCCCGCCCCGCGACACTCGGCGCTGCAAGCCGGATCCCCGGCGTGACCCCGGCGGCGCTGACGGCGTTGCTCCGTCATGTCCGCCGCGGCGAGAAAGCTGCATGATTTATGACTGCTGATTCCCCCTTAACACCTGAAAAATTTGAAGAAATCGCGATTGTTTCACGTGAAACAATGGAACGGCTGCGGGTTTATGCGGCGCATCTCGAGGAATGGCAGCAGACTCTCAACCTTGTTTCGCGCAACAGTATCCCGGACCTCTGGGACCGGCATATGCGTGATTCAATTCAGCTAGTTGAACACCTGCCGGATGATGCGCGGTCAATCACCGATATCGGCAGCGGCGCGGGTTTCCCGGGCCTGGTGCTTGCCATCGTGACGGGGCTGCCGACGGAACTGATCGAATCCCACACCCGCAAGAGCGCTTTTCTGCGCGAGGTGGCGACGGCGACCAATGCGCCCGTGACGGTCACAACCGCCCGCGTCGAGGATGTCGCGCGGGAACGGTGGCCGCAGCGTCACGAATCGGTGGAAAGCTCGGTTGATGTTCTGACTGCCCGGGCGCTGGCGCCGCTTGAGAAGCTCTGTGCAATGGCCGATTTGCTTGGTGCGGAGCGCTGCCTGTTCATGAAGGGCGGGCGCTGGCAGGAAGAATTGACCGAGGCGGAGAAACGCTGGAGAATAAAGCACCAGACATTTGAAAGTGTCACCAGCTCCGAAAGCCGTATATTGCGGATTACGGGCCTGAAGAAACGCTAACGCCCGGCGCTTGACAGGTGCGGCCTGCGGAGACGCACCGGCGCGCGACCGGATAGACAAGAACAGCTTCCGGGGACGCATCCCGGCCCTAATAGCAACAACTGGTCCAGACTCATGGCAGAAGACTTTCCCGATACCCCGGCAGATACGTTGACTGCGCCCCCTCCGCCGTTGGAAAAGGCAGCTGACGATGCGGTTGAGGCGTCTCCGGTGCGGCCGGGCCGGATCATTGCAGTTGCCAACCAGAAGGGCGGGGTCGGCAAGACCACGACGGCGATTAATCTTGCAACCGCGCTTGCCGCTGTCGGGCGCCGGGTGCTGGTGGTTGATCTCGATCCCCAGGGCAACGCGTCGACGGGTCTTGGAATTGAGAGCGCGCGCCGGACCTCCGGCACTTACGACCTGCTGCTCGGGGAGATCACGCTCGACCAGGCGTTGATCGATACAGCCGTGCCGGGCCTCGTCATCGTGGCATCGACGATGGACCTGTCCGCAGCCGAGCTGGAACTCGTCGACATGGACCGGCGGGAATACCTGCTGAGAGATGCGATCCGCAGCGCCGTGGCGCAGTTCGACTATGTGCTAATCGATTGTCCGCCGGCGCTGGGCCTGCTGACCCTGAACGGTCTGGTCGCGGCCGATACGGTACTGGTGCCGCTGCAATGCGAGTTCCTGGCACTTGAAGGGCTGAGCCAGCTTGTGCGGACGATTGATCGTGTAACAGGCCGGTTCAACCCTACATTGCAACTCGAAGGGATCGTGCTGACCATGTACGATACCCGCAACAAGCTGTCTTCCCTGGTGTCGGACGATGTGCGCAGCTACTTCGGCGACAAGGTATACGATACCGTTATTCCCCGTAATGTAAGGGTTTCAGAAGCTCCCTCGCATGGGAAGCCGGTGCTGTTATATGATCTCGCCTGCACCGGATCACAGGCTTATGTTCACCTGGCGGGCGAAGTCCTCCGCCGTGATGCACAGAAGAATAAAGACACGAACACAACCGGAACGGGTAGTCTGGTGCCGGACAGTCTGCGCGACAAGGCTGCCAGCACCGAGATCCGGCAGGATGCCGCTGAATCGGGCGGTGTATCAACGGATCCATCAGACGGCACATCAACTGGCCCTGAAGGCGGTACGACAGGAGAATCCCGATGAGTGAAGAAAAACCCCGCCCGCGCCAGCTTGGACGCGGCCTTGAGGCCTTGTTCGGCGAGGATCGCACCAATATCGCGGCGGCCGAAGAAGCGGTCGATGCCGGTGCCCGACCGGCACCCGCTGCCGACCCGGTGCCCCAGGCCGAAGCCCCGCCGGCAACTCGGACAACAATTCCAGCAGGCGCGGCTGTTTCAGCCGGTGCCGCGGCGGCGGCAGCGGATAGCCCGGTTGATTCCCGAGGCACCTCGCATGGAGCCGCTGTCGGGTTCCGTATGGTCCCGATTGCGAACCTTATTCCGAATCCGTTGCAGCCGCGCCGGCACTTCGCCGATGAAGCGCTCCGCGATCTGACCAACTCGATCCGCGAGCAGGGTATTCTTCAGCCTTTGATCGTTCGCCCGACGCGGAGCGATCCCGGGAATTTTGAAATCGTCGCTGGCGAACGCCGCTGGCGTGCGGCCCAGCGCGCCCAGGTGCATGAAGCCCCGGTGATCATTCGCGACTTCAACGATGCCGAAGCGCTCGCGGTCGCATTGATTGAAAACATCCAGCGCGACGAGCTGTCGCCGCTTGAAGAGGCGGAGGCATATGCCCGGCTGTCCCATGATTTCGGCAAGACCCAGGAACAGGTCGCTGAGGTTGTCGGCAAGAGCCGCAGCCATATTGCCAATATGACCCGCCTGCTCGATCTGCCTGAAGATGTAAGGGCAATGCTGGCCGAGGGCGAACTCAGCGCTGGTCACGCCCGGGCGATCCTGCGCGCCGCGGATCCTGCGGCGCTCGCGCGGCAGATTATCGATGAAGGTCTGAGCGTTCGTGATGCCGAGCGTCTTGGCAAGGAACGCCGCGCGCGCCGTGGTCGTTCGGCCGGCGCCTCCAAAGGCAAGGGCAAGCCTCAGGCAGCGGCCAAGGATACGGACACCCTGGCGCTGGAACGTGCGCTCGGCAATGCGCTCGGCCTGCATGTCGATATCGCGTTCGACGGAAAGGGCGGCAGTTTGCGGCTCGATTACAGTTCGCTTGAACAGCTCGATGATCTGATTGAAAGGCTGATGGGCAGTGGCGCCGT
>ENA-UOXV01000877-UOXV01000877.1-marine-metagenome-genome-assembly--contig:-NODE-877-length-43335-cov-27.857232_pt1 | contig 43335 bp, 38 predicted proteins | sample MGYA00238165_ERZ766961 | MGnify/ENA primary metagenome ERZ766961 (study PRJEB28924, sample SAMN03173240) | marine metagenome | biome: Marine; feature: Water; material: Subsurface seawater | place: North... | reverse complement strand
CCCAAATTCTAAATCAAGACAAGAAAAGGTAGACGATATTTTAGATAAAATTAAATTGTCTGGCTACGAGAGTCTGACCAAAGAAGAAAAAGATTATTTATTCGATGCCAGTAAGCATATTTAATTTTGGTGTTAAGAATATGAGTTGGAGGGGCAAAATATTTGCCTACTTGACAATATTTTTTAATTTATTATTATTCTTTAGCTATTTAGCTTTCTTATCAGACCCTACTAGAAATTCAGGCATTGCTTTTCTTGGTCTAGCCTATCCAATAATATTTATAATCAACTTGGTTTTATTTCTTATTTGGTTCTTTAAAAGAGATATATTTTTCTTTCCAACTTTGATTTTGTTAATTCTTGGGATGTATCACCACAGTAGATTTTTACAAATAAATCCTAAAATTTCAGAAAACACCACCTACAATGAAAAGATAAAAGTTATGAGTTTTAATGTTCGGTTATTTGACTTGTATAATTGGACCCACAATGAAGAAGTAAAGAGTAAAATCATTGAGTTAATTAAAAAACAAAAACCTGATATTATTTGCTTTCAAGAATATTTTTACGATAATAATAAAAAATTTATCACTCGAGAAATAATTATAAAAGAGTTAGGTTTAAACTATTACCACGAAAGCTTTACAGATGAAAGCAATAAAAATTCCTTATTTGGACTAGCTACTTTCAGTAAATTTCCTATTATCAATAAAGGAAGTTTAGCATTTAAAAATGACCATTCCAATCACTGTATGTGGTCAGATATTGTTTGTGAAAGTGATACACTTAGAGTTTTCAATACCCACCTTGGGTCTATAAGATTTAATAATTCAGACTATAAAATTATAGGTGGTAAAGGTAGTCCTCTATATTCGTATCAAAAAATCCCCAAACAAGATATTTTTAACAGACTTAAAATAGGTTTTTCAAAAAGAGCTCAGCAGATAAATGAATTGATTCCTTACTTAGAAAATAGTCCTTTTAAAAGAATTTTATGTAGTGATTTGAATGACACCCCTATTTCCTACGCCTACAATCAATTTAGTAATCTATTTACAGATTCATTTACAAAATCTGGTTTTGGAATTGGAGGAACCTATATTGGTAAAATACCATTTTTGAGAATTGACTACATATGGCATGATAAAGGTTTAGATTCTTATAATTTTAAAACCCATCAAAATCAACTATCAGATCACAAAGCTATTTCAGTTGAGATTCTCTTAAGATAAGCAATAATAATCTATTAAACTTCTTATTTAATTTTTGTTTTCTTCAACGTAGATGTATAAATTTACCAAAAAGTTAAACTGGTTCATCGCTTGCTTTGCAAGAGGAAAGTCCGGACAGCTTAGAGCAGCATGCTTCCTAACGGGAAGGGTTTTTTAAACACAGCTAGTGCCACAGAAAAGAAACAGCCAGAAATGGCAATGGTGAAAAGGTGAGGTAAGAGCTCACCGTGATGGTGGTGACACCATTAGCGAGGTAAACCTCATGCGCTGAAAGACCAAATAAACCAAGGTTACTTTGTTGAAGAGTTGCTCGCTCAACTTGGAGGGTAGGTCGCTCGAGCTAATTAGTGATAATTAGCCTAGATAAATGATGAACCTAGACAGAATCCGGCTTATAGGTTTAACTTTTTTTTACTTTTAGTTGATTTATTAGTTTACCTTCGCGAAAATATAATCAAATGCTGTTTTCTGAATTACCACTCGACCCTAATATACTTAAAGGAATTGAAGCCCTTGGCTTTACTAATCCTACACCAGTGCAGCAGGAATCTATTCCTTTACTTATCCAAGAAAATAGAGACTTAATAGGACTTGCCCAAACAGGAACTGGAAAAACTGCAGCTTTTGGTCTACCTATGATTCATAAAATTGACGTCAATAAAAAAATTGTTCAAGGATTGGTCATTGCACCAACTAGAGAACTATGCGTTCAAATATCAAACGATTTTAAAGATTATTCAACTTTTGTAAAGGGTCTATCCATTGCCACCATTTACGGAGGAGCTAGTATGGATAAGCAATCTAGAGAAATAAGATCTGGGGCTCAAATTGTGGTTGCAACACCGGGGAGATTAATGGATATGATGAAAAGGAAAATGATCAAGATAAATCATGTTTCTTACGTTGTTTTAGATGAAGCTGATGAGATGTTAAACATGGGTTTCAAAGAAGATATTGATGGTATACTAAGTCATACTCCAGATGAAAAATCAACTTGGCTTTTTTCTGCTACCATGCCTAGAGATGTTGAAAAGATATCTAAATCTTATATGAACGATCCTATGGAAATTACCGTAGGAAATAAAAATGTAGGAGCCAAAAATATTCACCATGTATATTACAATGTTCCTGAGAGAGATAGATATAAGGCAGTAAAAAGAATTTTAGATTTCAATCCTAATATTTATGGATTAATATTTTGCAGAACCAGAAGAACTACTCAAGATGTTGCCGATAAACTTTTAAAAGAAGGTTACAATGCTGCACCACTTCACGGAGATTTATCTCAAATGCAAAGAGATAAAGCAATGGATAAGTTTAGAGATAAAACTTTACAAATATTGGTTGCTACAGATGTCGCTGCTAGAGGAATAGATGTTAACGACATATCCCATGTGATAAATTATCATTTACCAGATGAAGTAGAGAGTTATACCCACCGAAGTGGAAGAACTGCTAGAGCAGGAAAAAAAGGGGTATCTATTGCAATTGTTTCCAACAAAGACCAAAATAAAGTTTTTCAAATTGAAAAAAAGATTAAAATAAAATTTGATGAAGGAAAACTACCCTCTGGAAAAGAAATCTGTGAGCAACAGCTAGTTGGGTATGTGGAGAAAATTAAAAGTGTTAAAATTAACGAAGATGAAATTGCCGAGCTAATTCCTTCAATTATTAATAGTTTTGAAGAATATTCTAAAGAGGAACTTATCAAAAGAATGATTGGGATTGAGTTTAATCAACTTTTAAAATATTACGAAAATTCTAGAGACATTGTTAAAGACAAGGGAAGTAAAGGCCCAAGAGTTAAAAGTGATGATCACCAAAGGTTCTTTATTAATCTAGGTCTAAATAAAGGATTGAATAAAGGTGGTCTATTAAGATTAATTTGTTCTAATACCAATATAGATTCTAAGTCTATTGGTGCCTTGGACCTTTTTAATGAATTTTCGTTCTTTGAAGTGGATAAAAAACTTTCAAATGAAATTATAGATAATTTAAAGGATAAAGAATACGATGGAAAGACTTTTTTAGTTGAGATTGCATCTAACGAAGGTTCCAAATCAAGATCTAGAGATAGATCAAGAAATAGAGATAGATCAAGAAGCAGAGACAGATCAAGAAATAGAGATAGAGGAAACAACAGAGATAGAAACTCTTTTAGAGGAAATAGTGGCTCAGGAGGCGAAAGAAGAAGAAGAAGATAAAAAATTTATTTAATACTTTTTATTTAGCAAAACAAGCCGCTAAATTATAGCTTAAAGAAAACACTGAAAAAACAATACATCCAACATTGAGTTTTCAGTTCTTATCCAATTTTCTTTAACCCCATTTTTAGTAAACCCAGCTCTTTCAAAAAGCTGTATACTAGCTTTATTGGTATGTAAAATATTAGCATGTAGATTTGAAATAAAATAATCTTTAATGCAAATGGATTTTAGCAAGGATAATGCTTCGGTAGCAATTCCCATATTTCTAAATTTTTCATCTATAAAAATTCCTACCCCAGCTCTTGAGTTAACCATGTCATATTCGAATAAATCAACACAGCCTGCAGGTGAACCACTGCTATCAATCATAAATCTTATTTGCCGATCTAAGAATATATCTTGATCGGAATTTAAAAATTCTTCAATCTGCTCTGTAGTATAAAAAATAGGATTTTCAGAAAAAAGTGAATTGTCTAAATTATTTTCCCAAAAAAGAAGTTGGTCTAAATCCAATAATTTCGGTCTTCTTAAAGTAACATTTATTGTCATTTTAATGCATTTATTAAGAACTAGATATTACAAATCATAATCTCCACTAAAAACAAACTTTGCTGGGCCTGTAAGAAATACTTTTTCAAAGTTGTTTTCTGTTCTATCAAAATTAACTTTCAGCTTCCCTCCTCTTGTTTTGACAAAGAGAGAATTTTCTATTTTGTTTTCATATGCAATGGCAAGTGCTGTAGCAGTTACCCCAGAACCACATGAGAGTGTTTCGTCTTCAACTCCCCTTTCATAGGTTCTTATATCCAAAAAATCATCTTCTACTTTAACCAAATTGACATTTATCCCATTTTGAAAATATTTGTCGTTATTCCTAATTGACTTACAATGCTTTTGGAAATCTATATTATCTATACTATTAGCAATCTGTACGTAGTGTGGAGAGCCTGTATTAACTTCAAAATCTCCATTCGTCAATTTATCTACTAATACCGGGCTTTTAATGCTTATTTTAATATTTTCATTCTCTAAAACTTGTCCTTGATGAATTCCGTCATTAGTAATAAAAGAACAATTTGACTGAACAATTCCTTGATGAAAACAATATAAAACTGCACATCTACTTCCATTGCCACAAAAGCTAGCAGATCCGTCAGGGTTAAAGAATTTCATTTCAAAACTAAAGCTATTATGATTAGAAATTAATATTAAGCCATCGGCGCCAATCCCATACTTTCTATCACAGATTTTTTTTATCTGATTCACGGAAAATTTAAAATCATCCTTAGTTAAATCAATGATTACAAAATCATTTCCAGTTCCTTGATATTTAGTGAATTTTACAAGCATTAGTATCAAAAGTAACGAAAAAAATGCTTAACAATAATTAACAGCTCTTAAGCAATTAAAATAAAAAATGACAATTAGTTTTATAAAAATTAATAAGATGAAAAATAAATTATTTATACTAACTCTTGGTTTTATTATTGGCGGCATTACATTTTCAGTTTTATATGTAAAGTCAGATTATAATAATAAATCATCCCAAATTCAAGATAAAGAAATTGAAGAAATAACTGAAAAAACATCCTCTTTCACTCTAACTAATAACAATAACTCAAAAAATAATTTAGATTTCGCTCTTGCAGCGGAAAAAACAGTAAATACTGTTGTGCACATAAAAAGTGAATATGCTCAAAATTACCAATCGGACCCGCTGCTTGATTTTTTTTGGGGACCTAATGGAAGTAGAGGAGACAGAACTCAAATAGCAACTGGATCAGGTGTAATTATCTCAAGTGATGGTTATATTGTTACCAATAACCATGTAATTGAAGATGCCTCAACAATTTCTGTAACATTAAATGATGGTAGAGAATTAATTGCGGAATGTCTAGGTACAGATCCCAATACTGATTTAGCTCTTTTAAAAGTGAATCAAAAAAATTTAGTTTTTGCTGAATTTGGAAATTCAGATAACGTAAAATTAGGAGACTGGGTACTGGCTGTAGGAAATCCATTCAATTTGACCTCAACAGTAACCGCTGGAATAGTTAGTGCAAAAGCAAGAAATATAAATATTTTAAGAAGAAGCTCTAAAGAAAGTATATTTCCTTTAGAGTCGTTTATTCAAACTGATGCTGCTGTAAATCCCGGAAACAGTGGAGGAGCACTTGTAAACCCTGATGGTGTTTTAATTGGAATTAATACAGCTATTGCTTCCAAAACAGGCTCTTATACAGGATATTCATTTGCAATCCCATCCAATATTACCCTTAAAGTGGTAAACGATTTAAAAAAATACGGACTTGTCCAGCGAGCTTTTATCGGAGTAATAATTCAAGAGGTTACACAACAGGTAATGGATGAATTTAATTTACCCAACACCAATGGCGTTTTGGTAAGTGGTTTGTCTGATGGTGGAGCTGCATATGAAGCAGGTATTAAAACTGATGATATTATTCTAAAAGTAGAAAATATTGAAGTTAATGGTGTTCCAGAACTCCAAGAACAGATAGGAAAATACAAGCCAGGAGACTCTGTTACAGTTATAATTCAACGGAAAGGTGAAAAGAAAATAATTGAAGTTAAACTGAGAAATAATAAAGGAACAACAGAAATAATAGATAAAAACAAATTAGAAAAAGAATCAAGTTTATACGGAGCTGTTTTTGAAGAACTAAACAAAGAATCGTTGAAGTATTACAATATTAATAGCGGAATTAAAATAATTTCTTTGAGTAAAGGGGAATTTAAAGAGATTGGTATAAAACAGGGTTTTATTGTAACTCATATCAACAAAAATGCTGTTAAAACAATAAGTGATCTAAAAAATATTATCAAAAACAAAAAAAATAGTACTTTGATTGAAGGTATTTATCCAAACGGTTTGAAAGGTTATTTTGTCTTAGATGTTTAATAGAGTTTAAAATTAATTAAGCAATACATGAACTTAATTAATATTTCGAATCTAACCATTCTTATTTGTTAATTAAAAAACAATCTATTTAAATAAATTTCTATACTTTTATAATATGTTTTGCATAAGGTATTTTTCTTTTATAATATATTTATTATTTATCTCGACAGTTTTTTCACAAACCAAATCATATTACGATAAAATACAATTTAATAGATACAAGCATGAAATTAATTTTGGTGTTGGTTTATCAAGTTGCCAAACTGACGTAGGTGGTTCTAAGTATAGTGATGAAGAATTAAGCCAAAAATTCGGAGGAAAAATTTTTAGAACAATATATGATACTGATATTTTGAGTTCAAATTTTGCTGTTAACACATCATACATCTATCGATTCAATGAAAAAATCAGCTTCAGAGGAAACTTTATTTTCTCAAGAATTAGTGGAGATGACAGTAAATCTCCAGAATTTTACAGAAATAATAGAAATTTAAATTTTAGGACAGATATATTAGAACTATCTGCTATTACTGAATATTATATTGTAAGAGCAAATACAGGAAGTAAACATAATTTGAAAGATTCTAAAGGTAAAAGAATCTCTCCAAAAATATTATCTAAAATTGGATTTTATTTAGTTGGTGGTATAGGCGGTTTTTTATATGTACCAAAAGCAAAAAATAATTTTATCTACCAACAAGAAATTACATCAAACACCAATTTCACTGATGCTGGCTATGAAATTGATGGTGATAAAAACACATACCACAAATTAAGACCTTTACATACTGAGGGACAAGGTTTTACAGGATTGGAACCTGGAAATGATTTCGATATCCCAGGCAAAAAATTTAAAAATGGAGAAACGTACAAAACTGTTGCTTTGTGTATTCCATTTGGATTTGGGATTCAAAAAGCTTTTAACTCTTACTCGGGTTTAAAAATTGAATTTGGGGTTCGTTACACATTTACAGATTATTTAGACGACGTTAGTGGAATTTATTATGACAAAATATTATTAGCACAAAACAATGGAACTCTGGCTGCAACAATGTCTGGTACTAATTCTGGACTAACTTACACCAATGATTTAACATATACTGAGGCTGGTTTTAGAAGAGGAAATCCAGAAAACAATGATTACTATGGTTTCTTAGGTATTAGTTATTATAAAACTATTAATAGTAAATCTAAGTGGTACAAAAGTATGAATTCAAAACAAAAAAGGAAAATTAGAACTTCATTCTAAAATATCTGATTCTAATTAAGTATTTATTTTCTATTCATATATTAAGATTTCTATAGTTGGGCAAATAATCATTGACTCTAACAATCCTAATAATATTAGTTAATTAAAAAAAAATTAATGAGAGACTTTTTATTAAATATATTTCTTCTGTTTCCAATATTTTGTATTTCTCAAAATAATATTACCATTAGTGGGTATGTAGACGAAGTCGAAAGTGGTGAGAAATTAATTGGTGCAACTATTTATGATTTAAAATCTGGAAAAGGAACTATTACCAACGATTATGGTTTTTACAGTTTAACACTTCCAAAAGATTCTGTAAAAATCAGGGTTAGTTATATTGGTTATATAACAAAGGTTTTTGAAGATTATCCGATGTTAGATATTACCCAGAATTTTTCATTAAGTGATCAAATGCTACAAGAAGTGGAGATTTTGTCATCCAAAGAAGAATTAGTTCACCAAAAGTCAGAAATGAGTACTGTTGATTTATCTATGGATAAGGTAAGGGCTCTTCCTGCTCTTCTTGGTGAAAATGACATTATGAAAACTATTCAACTTCTTCCAGGAGTTCAAACAGGAAGCGAGGGCACCTCTGGTCTTTATGTTAGAGGAGGGGGACCAGATCAAAACTTAATTTTATTGGACGGTGTTCCAGTCTATAATGCCTCTCACCTATTTGGCTTCTTCTCGGTTTTTAACTCAGATGCTATCAATTCAACTAAGCTGGTGAAAGGGGGCTTTCCAGCAAGATATGGAGGAAGACTTTCTTCTGTTATAGATATTAAAATGAAAGAAGGAAACATGAAGAAATTTCATGGGCAAGGTTCCATAGGGCTAATAGCTTCAAAAATATCCTTAGAAGGTCCTATTATTAAAGATAAAACCTCTTTCATCCTTTCAGCAAGAAGAACTTACTTAGACATACTAGCAAGACCTTTTGTGGCAGCAAATCAGAGAAGACAAGCTAGTAAAAATGGAGGAGATGCAAGTAGTTCAAATTCTGGAGGCTATTTTTTCTACGACTTCAATGGTAAAATAAATCATAAGATAAACGATAAACACAGATTATACTTAAGCAACTATATTGGTAGAGATAAAGCTTCCTTAAAAGCCGTTGATAATTTCAGTCAAGATTCAACAAGTGGGGTTGATAGTACTGAATCACAATTAAATTGGGGGAATATAATTAGTTCGCTTAGGTGGAATTATATGCCATCCAATAAAGTATTTATAAATACTACCCTTAGATATAGTAAATATGATTTTTTAATTGCTTTTGGAAATAGTAGTTCAGAAACCACGTTAAATTCTAATAATACTAATACAGTCAATAACCAAAACTTTTCTTATGCCTATTTAAGTAATATTGAAGATTGGTCTGCTAAAGTAGATGTAGATTGGATGCCAAACCCAGATCATCTAGTAAAGTTTGGAATTGGAGATATTTACCACACCTTTACTCCAGGTGTTAACCAGTTTCAATTTTCTCAAACTGGAAATTCTGCATTAGACACTACCTTTGGAGCCATTAAGCATTATGCGCATGAAGTTTCAGCTTATCTAGAAGATGACTGGACTGTAAACGACAAGTTAAAAGGGAACGGTGGCATTCATTTCAGTACTTTTTTTGTAGGGGATAAACAATATTCTTCTTTACAGCCCAGAATAAGTTTAAGATACTTAATTGACCAAAAATCTTCATTCAAAATGGGTTATGCCAAAATGGGCCAGTTCCTTCACCTATTAACCAATTCTGGAATAGGATTACCAACTGATTTATGGGTGCCAGCAACAGAAAAAATTAAACCTCAGTTTTCGGATCAAATTGCAGCCGGTTATGCTAGAACCTTTAGCGATAAATTTGAAGTTTCTTTAGAAGGTTATTATAAAACAATGGACAACTTAATTGAGTATAAGGATGGAGCATCCTTTTTTGATAATGAGACGGATTGGCAAGATAAGGTTCATATAGGAAGAGGATGGTCTTATGGAGGAGAATTATTGATAGAAAAAAAGATAGGCAAAACCACAGGATGGATAGGCTACACATTGTCTTGGACCAATAGACAATTTGATTCTATTAATTTTGGACAGTCTTATCCATACAGATACGATAGAAGACACGATATTGGAATTGCAGTAACACACGAAATCAATGAAAGAATAAATATTGGAGTGGTTTGGGTTTATGGAACAGGAAATGCAGTAACTCTTGGTCAAGAATCTTACTCTTCATTTAATAGTTCGCTTGTTGATAATATTTCTAATTTTAATCTCAATCCTTCTTCTTTTAATTTTGGTCAAGACAATGTAAATGTTTCTACCGTAAATCATATTGATAGTAGAAATAATTACAGAATGCCCAACTACCACAGACTAGATGTTTCTATTAACATGAAAAAAGAAAAAAAATGGGGAGAAAGAACATGGAGTTTTGGTCTTTATAATGCTTATAGCAGACAAAACCCGTTTTACTTAGAATTTACTAGAAATGAAAATGGAGATCCTCAACTATCTCAATTCAGTCTTTTTCCATTAATTCCATCCTTTACTTATTCTTTCAAATTTTAACTTATGAAAAAATTATTTTTATTATTAAGTATTTCTTTAGTTTATATTTCTTGTGAAAAAATAATTCCTTTTGAAGGAGATGTAAACATTCCAAAATTAGTAATCAACTCAATTTTTCAAAGTGATTCTACTTTTAAAGTTCATGTTAGTAGCAGTAGAAGTGTAATAGATACTGCTTCTTTTCAAAATATTGAAGATGCGGTAGTTACTATTAAAGACGACAATGGAAGCATAATTGAAACCTTAAATTATGAAGAGAATGGTTTTTATATAGGGCAAACTTATCCACAAGAAAATCAAACATATTCTTTGCAAGTATCACATCCTAACTATTCCAATATCACTTCTTCAGACTCTCTACCCTCTCCGATAACTATTAATAGTATAGATACTTCTACTACTGTAGATCCAATAAATGGAGACAGATTACAAATAACTTTGAATTTTAACGATCCAGAAAGCTCACAAAACTATTACCTAATAGAAACCTATTCTGTAAATGAATATCTAGTAATAAAAAATTCAGATACTACAGAGTATGAACTGGACACTACTAAACAGTTCATGGTTCTAACAGACGAAGTTTTTCAAAATGGAGGCTCTCCATGGAGAGAACAAGGATTATTTAACGATCTTTTATTTAATGGCCAAAACAAGGCATTAGAATTGGAAATTCCTTACGAAAACTATAGCGGTATTGAAGTCGGTTATGAATGGAGTTATAAGACACTTAGTGTAAGAGTATATTTACATAATATATCAAAATCTTATTATTATTACAGGACTAGTTTAGAATTGTATCAAGGTGCATCCGGGAACCCATTTGCACAACCAGTTCAAGTTTACAGTAATATAGAAAATGGATTTGGAGTATTTGCAGGCTCTCAAATAAGTTATTTTGATCTTTAAAAAAAGTTCTCAACACCCCATTATATCTGTTAAATACGAATTTTCAACAACTACAAATATTAACCTATTTTAACTTGACTTAAGAGGTAGATTGAACTACATTTGAGAATATCAATTAGTAATTCTATTTATGAGACAACTTAAAATTACCAAATCAATTACCAACAGAGAAAGTCAATCATTAGACAAATACTTACAAGAAATTGGCAGAGAAGAGTTAATCACTGCAGAAATGGAAGTAGAGTTGGCTCAAAAAATAAAACAAGGCGACCAAATAGCTTTAGAAAAATTAACCAAAGCCAACTTACGATTTGTTGTTTCCGTTGCTAAACAATATCAAAATCAGGGTTTAACCCTTCCAGATTTAATTAACGAAGGCAACTTAGGGCTAATTAAAGCAGCACAAAGATTTGACGAAACAAGAGGTTTTAAATTTATATCTTATGCGGTATGGTGGATAAGACAATCTATCCTTCAAGCATTAGCAGAGCAATCTAGAATTGTAAGATTGCCCCTTAACCAAGTAGGTTCTTTGAATAAAATAAATAAAGCTTTTTCAAGACTTGAACAAGAATTTGAAAGACCTCCTAGTAGTGATGAACTTGCCACAGCTCTTGAACTTACGGAAGAAAAAGTAAAGGATACCATGAAAATAAGTGGTAGACATGTTTCGGTGGATGCTCCTTTTGTGGATGGAGAAGATAATTCTTTGTTGGATGTAATGGTTAATAACGACAGTCCAAAAGCAGATTTAGAATTAATGCGAGAGTCTTTACAAAGAGAAATTGAAAGATCACTTTCTACATTAAATGACAGGGAAAAAGATGTAGTAATGCTATTTTTTGGGATAGGAAAAAAACATGGATTAACCCTCGAAGAAATTGGTTCAAAATTTGATCTTACTAGAGAAAGAGTTAGACAAATTAAAGAAAAAGCGATAAGAAGACTAAGACATAACTCAAGAAGTAAATTACTCAAAGCTTATTTAGGCTAAAATTTCAACAATGTCATCTAAAGAAAAATTAAATACTCTAGTTGGTGCTGATGGCCAGACACTGAGTCCAACTCTCCCAGAAAATATTAAAAATTATCTTATTGATATTGACGGTACCATAACCGAAGATGTTCCTAATGAAGAACCGGAAAGAATGTTGACATGTCTCCCATTTCCAGACGCATTAGAGGTTTTAGAAAAATGGTATTTAGAAGGTCACATCATTACTTTTTTTACATCTAGAACTGAAGAACAAAGAGGACATACTGAAAAATGGTTAAAAATGCATAATATTAAATACCACGCATTACTAATGAACAAACCTAGAGGTGGAAATTACCACTGGATAGACAATCATATGGTAAAAGCCACTAGATTTAGAGGGAAATTTACTCCTCTAATTAAAACTGAAAAAGAAATTGAAGTGTTCAATGATGATTTTATTTCTGAATAATTGCTTATTTTATTTAAATTTACGACAAACAAATTTTAATTATGAGAAAACATAATTTTTATAACACCTTAATAATTTGCCTAGTATCAACCTTTATTATTAGTTGTCAATCTGAAAATCAGACCAACGGGCAAGTCCAAGACAGTGAAAATATTTCTGAAAAACAGCAAAATCACAGTATTGAGGTTGAAATAGTAGAACAAGATTTTGAATTCATGCCACCATCTCCAATTCAAATTGCTTCAATTCTAAAAAAAGCAAATATGAATTATGAAGAAGGTTTGACAAATAAAGTTTCGAACTCAAAACTATACTCTACCAAATTTAAACAAACAATAAATTTTGGAGTTTATGCATGTGATTTAGCGTATTGTGTAACCAACGACAAATTTGCAGAAGCTAGTAAATATTTAAAAGTTTCTAAAGAAATGGCATCAAAAATTGGTTTGGAATCTATTTTCTTGTCTGATAACTTAGTTGAAAGATTTGAAAAAAATGTTGGTAATCAGGATAGCATAATGTCTATTCTTTTTGATATCCAAATAATGACAGATGATTACATACAAGACAATGATTTAATAGATTTAAGTGTAATATATTTTACCGGCGCTTGGGTAGAGGGAATGAATATTGGAACCCATACGATTCTAGGTAACAACGATCATAAAATCAGTGTTTTATTATCCGAACAAATGACCATAGCAAGATCTCTTATAAAAGGACTAAGAGCTGTTGAAAACCAAACTGATGATTTAATAGACTTAACAGATCATATTGAAGAAGTTGTTGATGCATACCATAATTTATGGTCTGTAAAACAAGAAGGTGAAAACATTGAATATTTAGATGTTGAACTTAAACATGAAGAAGCTGTTTCCATTTCAGAAATGATTTTGGAATTAAGAGAAGAAATAACCATGTAATTATTATTTTATGATTGGCAAATACCTACTTTTATTTTTAATAACTTTTAACATTAATCCAAATTTTGAGGCTCAAAAAGTGGCAGAATTAACACCTTATCAAGAACGTTTAATTCAACTTAAGGACTTCAGAAAAAATTGCAGAATTGCATTGAGACCCTTTAGATACGATGGTTCTCTTACTACTCATTTTACCTATAAAGAATTTGATTATGCAAAGGAAGTAGAAATAGCTACTATCCAAAATGAAAATTATCGTTTATCATTTAATTCTATGGGGATTTCTAATGAGCCAATAATTATTAAAATTTACGATAAGCCAAAAAAATATAAAAATAGAGTGTTACTTTATGAAACTTCTGATGTTGCAGGTAATGAGTTTACTACCGAGACCAATGAAATGATTGAGAAGCTAAAGAAAGCTAAGAGCGAAGAATTGGCTAAAAACATGGATATTTCTTACACTGAAAGAACCTACCAACAAAAAATAATAGAAAATATTAGACTCAAAAAGTTATATATTAATTATATAATTCCTTACACAGAAAGAGGTTACAGAATCGATGAAGAAGGTAATGAATCCAGAGTTATTACAAAAGGTTCTATTATTCTAGCTGTTGGCTACAATAATATCTAGTCGTCAAATTTCTTAAGCAATATTTTTTTAAATTTAAAAAGTTCGTCTCTTAGTACTGCTGCTTGCATGAAGTTTTCTTTCTTAGCTTCTCTTTCCATCTGCTTCTTAATATTATCTATACTTTTCTCCAACTCTGCTCTACCCATATTCTCTACCACAGGATCTTGAATTGAAGGATCACTTGAAATAACTAATTCGTTTATTTCTTCTTTTTCACTATTTCTACCAATAAGAAGATCGTTTTCATTAGATTTAATAATTTGAGTAGGCACAATACCATTTAATCTATTATAATTACGCTGTTTTTCTCTTCTTCTATTAGTTTCACTAATAGTAATTTCCATTGCTTTGGTTATTTTATCTGCATACATAATAACACGTCCATTGATGTTTCTTGCAGCTCTACCAACAGTTTGAACTAAAGATCTTTCCGATCTTAAAAACCCTTCATTATCTGCATCCAAAATAGCCACTAAAGACACTTCTGGTAAATCCAGACCTTCTCTTAGTAAATTTACCCCAATAAGAACATCAAAAATACCTTTTCTTAAGTCTTGTAAGATTTCTACTCTTTCTAAGGTGTCTACATCAGAATGAATATACCTAGATCTAATTCCAATTTTTGCAAAATACTTATCTAGTTCTTCTGCCATTCGCTTGGTAAGAGTAGTTACCAGCACTCTATTTTCTTCCTCCACTACTTTTCTTATTTCTTCTAAAAGATCATCTACTTGATTTAATTTAGGTTTTACTGTAATCTCAGGATCTAGTAGTCCTGTTGGTCTAATAAGTTGTTCTGTAACTATTCCATCGCACTTAGTAAGTTCGTATTCTGCAGGAGTAGCACTTACATAAATAATTTGGTTGTGAATTTGTTCAAACTCTTCAAATTTTAAAGGACGATTGTCCAAAGCTGCAGGAAGTCTAAAACCATAATCTACCAAATTTACTTTTCTTGATCTATCTCCACCATACATGGCTTTTATCTGAGATACTGTAACATGAGATTCGTCAATTACCATTAGAAAATCTTCTGGAAAATAATCTAAAAGGCAAAATGGTCTATCTCCTGGCTTTCTATTGTCAAAATATCTTGAGTAATTTTCAATTCCTGAACAGTATCCTAACTCTCTTATCATTTCTAAGTCTAGCTCTACCCTATTCTGTATTCTTTTAGATTCTAAATTTTTTCCAATTTCGTTGAAAAACTCTATTTGCTTTACTAAATCGTCTTGAATTTGAAAAATAGATCTTTTCACATCTTCTTTATCTGTAACAAATATATTTGCTGGGTAAATAATATACTGATCTTGATTTTCTAAAATTTTATTATTTACCAAATCTAAAATTCCAATGGAATCAATTTCATCTCCCCAAAAAGTAATTCTAATTCCAAAATCAGCATAAGCTAAATGAATATCAATAGTATCTCCTACTACCCTAAAGTTTCCTCTTTTTAAATCTGTTGTAGTTCTGGAATATAGGTTGTCAACTAATTGTCTTAAAAATAAATTTCTAGCTATTTTTTGACCTACTTCAATATTTACAATACTGTTGCTAAAATTTACAGGATTTCCAATTCCATAAATACAGGAGACAGAAGAAACTACTATAACATCTTTTCTGCCAGAGAGTAAAGAAGTGGTTGTACTTAACCTTAGTTTCTCGATATCATCGTTAATAGAAAGATCTTTTTCTATGTAAGTATCCGAAGAGGGCAAATAGGCTTCTGGTTGGTAATAATCGTAATATGAAACGAAATATTCGACTGCATTATCAGGAAAAAAGGTTTTAAATTCTTGGTAAAGCTGGGCAGCAAGTGTTTTATTATGAGACAGAATTAGAGTGGGTCTTTCAACTTTTTCAATCACATTGGCAACAGTAAAAGTTTTACCAGAACCTGTAACTCCTAAAAGCGTTTGAGCTGCAATTCCATCGTTAATTCCTTGGACCAAATCTGCAATAGCTTCTGGCTGATCTCCAGTTGGAGAAAAATCTGATTTTAAATTAAATTTCACGCTTCAATATTACTTAATAATATTAGAAGATTCCCATATGTCCCAAGCTTTAAGTGCTTGGTGAACTAACATTTGATAACCATTTAGAATTTTAGCATTTTTTAAAAGCGCTTTTTTTAAAAAAAGAGTTTGGTCGGGATTGTAAATTAAATCAATCACTAAATGTTTGGAGGTCAAACTGTCATAGGCGATTTTTATTTCTTTATCAATATTTGGATACATCCCTACGGGTGTAGTATTAATAATTAGATAATGTCCAGCAACCATATGGCTATTTATTTGGTTCCATGTGAAATAATTATTTAGAGTAGGTAATTTCTTTCTTGAAATAAAATTAACCTCAATATTGTAAGCATTTAAAACATAAGCAACTGCCTTGGAAGCACCTCCTGTTCCTAAAACAAGTGCTTTGGTATGTTGAGATTTTAAATATGGTTTCACCATTTGTTTAAAACCATAAACATCTGTATTATATCCTTTTAAAGAAACCAGTTTATTATTTTTAAAAAATGGCTTGATAGTATTTACCGCATCTATTTCTTGAGATATTTCATCTAAAGAATCTAATTGTGAGATTACTTTTTGCTTAAATGGAATAGTAACGTTAAGTCCAGAGAGGTTATGATTGGAAAATAAATCTCTTAAACTTGAAGTATTTTCTATTTCAAAATTGGAATAAAGTGCATCAATATTTTCAGTTTTAAACTTTTTGTTAAAATAATCCTTTGAAAAAGAATGGACCAAACTCTGACCAATAAGTCCAAAATTTCTCAATTGGTAGGATTAGAATTAATTTTTGAACCTAAATATTCTATCAACCAAACAATAAAAATGCCTAAAAAGATTAGAATAAGACAGAAAATGTTTTCAGAAAGAGATAAATCAGGAAAAACCCAGCTGTAGGATACTACTTTCAGCTCTCCACCTCTTCCAACAATAGTTTCTAAAGGAATTTTCCAAGGCCAAATAATTAATAACGAACCAACAACAAATCCTGTTAATAATGAAATTGTAGAGTTGTAGAATTTTTTAAGGACATAGCTTATTCCATGAGACAGTCCCAAAAAACCAACAATAGCCCCTAAGATAACTGGTAATAAAATATTCAAATTTGAAATAGGATCTGAAACTGATTGAAGCATAATTAACTGATAATTACCCATTAGAATTAAAACATAAGAGCCTGAAAGACCAGGCAGTATCATACTAGCAACAGATACTATTCCACAAATTACAAGATAATAAAAGGAATCATCTTGAGTAACAGGTTTCAAAAATGCTAAAGAGGCTGCAAAAAAAATCCCAAAAGCTAGAGAAATAAAGGAGGAAATGTTCCAAGATTTCACCATCTTACCCACATAATATATAGAAGCTATAATTAAACCAAAAAAGAAGGACCAAACAAGTTGTTCATTTTTAGTAAAGAAGAACTCAAGGACTTTTGCTAAAGTAACAATACTTAATGCAGTACCAGAGAAAACTGAAACTAAAAACTTCAGTTGAGTATATTCAATAAAACTCTTAAAGTTTCCAGAAAACAACAACTTAACAGCCTTTAGATTAAAGGATTTCAAGGAATTAATTAATTGCTCATATATTCCTGTTACTAAAGCTATTGTTCCGCCAGAAACACCCGGAATAACATTAGCTGCTCCCATTCCAAAACCTTTAAGAAGTAAAATCAAATAATGCTTCATTAAATTGAAATTGCTTGGTATCCACCCTCTAAATTGAGATAGTTTTCCTTGTATAAATCATTTAATATTAAAAAATTTAAAATACTTTCTGATCTTTTACCAGAACCACAATGAAAAATAACTGGACGATCTGAGGGAAGTTCATTTAACCTATCTACAATCTCCCCAAGTGGAATGTGGATTGAATAATCTACTTTTCCATCAATTTCTAATTCATAATTCTCTCTTAAGTCTATAAGAAGAAAGTCTGATTTTTTTTGCAATAGCAAATCTAACTCGTTTGGAGAAATTCTATTTAAATTCATAACGGATTATTAAATTATGTTGGCTTTCTTTTTTTAATAATATTTTTTGGAAGGAAATTAAAAAAAGTATCTCCTCTCAACCCTTGTCTTAGTGTTTCTAAAGGCAAAACATCAGTTGGAGATATATTTCCTAAATTAACATTTTGATCAAATAAATTTACAAACCAAGTCTGCTGCTTTTTTGAAGGTGCCTCCCAAAGTATTTTATTTGGGTCAATTTTAGAAATTATCTTATTGATAAGCATAGTATGCGGTTTTCCATTTGGTCTAAAAATACCTACAGATCCGCTTTCTCTACCTTCAGCAATAACTTTCCATGAACCAGCTTTTAGTTCTTCTGACATCATTTTAATCCATTTTGCAGGGCTGATTAAAATTCCTTCTTCTTTGGACCCAACTTCGCTTAAAACAGTATAATTCTTAGCATATTTATAAATTAATTCACACTTTTCGTCGTGTTCTAAGATTATTGAGCCATCTGAAATCTCTATAGTTTCAATACCAAAGTTGTCTACTATCTTGAAATAATCCTCTTCTTGGTTTCTCGCATAATACAATTCAAACATGGTTCCTCCAAAATATGGCTTAACACCAATCTGCTTCATTAAAGCAATTTTTTCTTGGATATTATTGGAGACAATTGACGTGCCAAATCCAAATTTTATAATGTCTGTATAGCTTGCACTAGTAGATAAGAAATCTTCCATTTGCCTTGTGCTTAATCCCTTGTCCATCATCATCGTTAGGCCAGTATCTCTAGGAATAGTAGTTCTTTTTGGAATGTGAGATAAGGTCATTTATTATGATTATCTTTGTAGGGCTGAAAAAATTGATTCATTTCCTCAACTTGTAAAACTTCTGGATAAATGTCAATTAGCTTTTTGAAAGTATTTTGATCTGAGTTTTGCATTTCAGAAAGACTGCTTTTAGCCTCCGATAAATTACCCGTTGAAATTTGCATTGCCACAAGTCTAAGTTTTAGATCTACTTGATTGTCGTTGGATTTAATAGCTTTTTTAACTTCGTTTATTGCAGTAGACTTTGACGTATTGTCGAACAAAAAATTGGAATAATCTATCCATGCATCTATATTTTTAGGATCTAATTGGATTACCTTTTTAAAAGCCAATTCTGCTTCTGAATTTTTATTGAGTTTGGCAAGAATTTCTGCGTATAAATACCAATAGTCAGGATTTTCAACATCTAAATCTATTGCTTTTTTAATAAACTTAATTGCTTGAACAGGTTGATTATTTAAATCTCTAACAACCCCTATACCAAGCCAAGACTCAGGAAGAGAATCGTCAATTTCTAAACTTTTCTCATAAAACATAAGTGCTTTTGAATAATCACCAATTTTCTCATAACATTCGCCAATACTACAATAGGCATATGCATGTGGACGATCATAAACAAAGGACTCATTAAATGAATCAATCGCTTTTTGATATTCTTTTAAATGAATAAAACTATTGGCTTTTCCATAGTGAGCAGCAGTGAATTTCTCATTAATTACCAGACACATTTCATAAGCAAAAATAGCTTCCTTCCAGTCTTCATTAACATTGTATATAGTAGCTAGATTGAACCATGCTATATGACTATATGGGTTGCCATCAATCACTTCCTTAAAGTAATTTACAGATTCTTGAAACTTGCCAGACTCATGGTAAGCAACTCCTAATTCCATCATAACAGTTTCATCATTTGGTTTGAAACTTAAAATTTGTTTTAATACTTTAATTGCAGAATCGAATTTTCCTATTTGAATAAACTCATAAGACAAATCTTGCAAATGATCGTTATAAGAGGAATCTAATAAAATAAGATGGTGAGCATGGTTCAAATATTTAATAGCGTGTGGCTTATTTTCCATAAGGGAATATAGCCTGCCAAGGCCAAGAACAACATCGATATTATTTGGATGAAATTTATTTAAATTATTTAGTGCCTTGAGAGATTCATCAAATCTTTGAGATGAGTTAAGGAATTCAATTTTAATTAATGTTAGTGCCAAGTCAATAGGATACTGTTCAAGTGCAATCTCAAGCGCTTTTTTGGCTTTCTTTTTAAAATCAAGCTCTAAATAGTATTCAATGATTAGTTCAAAGTCTTCAACGTCAAAGAAAGCGAAGGTTTCGCCTTTAATCATTGACTCGAAAAGAGCAACCTTCTCAACAGCTTCGTTACCAGGGTTAGAATCTAAAAGCATAAAAATATATATTCACTTACTAACAAATATACCCTATAAATTTTCTTGAGAAAATTATGTGCAAACCTTTTTTAAACAAAAAAAAACTATCTCAAAAAATATAGCTAGAAGTAATGAAAAAATCAATAAATAATAGATGATTTAGGGTTCAATATTTTATCTTCGAATCGTTAAATATTTATATGCTATGACTTTAATTAAATCTATTTCTGGAATTAGAGGAACAATTGGAGGGAATCCAGGTCAAAACCTTACTCCTGTTGATATTGTGGAATCAATTTCCGCTTATGGTTCTTGGTTGAAAACCAACCATCTTAACAAAAAAATAAAAGTTGTTATTGGAAGAGATGCAAGAATTTCTGGAGAAATGGTAGAGAATATTTGCATTGGTACGCTTCAAGCAATGGGAATTAATGTTGTAAATATTGGTTTATCTACCACACCAACTGTAGAGATTGCTGTTCCTTTAGAAAATGCAGATGGAGGAATTATTCTAACCGCTAGTCACAATCCAAAACAATGGAATGCTCTAAAACTACTTAATAATAAGGGAGAATTTATTAGTGCAGAAGATGGAAAACAGCTCTTAAGTTTTATAGAAAAAAATCAATTTTCATTCGCTAGCGTAGAAGAACTTGGTATAGTTACTTTTAACGATAACTATATTGATGAACATATTAATAAAGTATTGGAACTTAATCATGTAGATATTAATGCAATTAAAGAAGCTGAATTATCTGTTGTCATTGATGCGGTTAACAGTACTGGTGGAATAGTAATTCCTAAATTGTTAAAAGCATTAAAATGCAAAGAAATTACAGAAATATATTGCACACCTAATGGAGAGTTTCCTCACAATCCAGAACCTCTTGCTGAACACCTTGAAGACCTTAGCAACAAGGTAAAAGAAAAAAATGCAGATCTTGGCATCGTAGTAGATCCAGATGTTGACCGCTTGGCTTTTGTTTGTGAAAACGGAGAAGTTTTTGGAGAGGAATATACTTTAGTTGCAGTTGCAGACCATATTACTGGAAAAAAACCTGGAAATAGTGTTTCTAATTTATCTTCAACAAGAGCTCTAGCAGATGTAACAATTAAAAATGGTGGTAAATATTATGCCTCAGCAGTTGGAGAAGTCAACGTTGTTGAAATGATGAAAGAAAAAAATGCTGTAATCGGGGGAGAAGGTAACGGAGGAGTTATATTTCCCGAATTACATTATGGAAGAGATGCTCTAGTAGGGATAGCTTTATTTTTAACCTACTTTGCAAATAAAAAATTAAAAATGAGTGATCTAAAAAGTTCATTTCCTCAATATACAATTAGTAAAAATAAACTCGCTTTAACAAAAAGCACCAATATAGATTTGCTTCTTGAGAAAATTTCTAATAACTATAAAAATGTGAAGCAAAATAAAATTGATGGCCTAAAATTAGAGTTTGAGAACGAATGGGTCCACATGAGAAAATCAAATACTGAACCAATTATTCGAATTTATGCAGAAAGTCAAAATGAAAAATCTGCCCACAATCTTGGTGAAAGATTTGTTGAAGAACTAAAAAGTTTGATTTAATTATATTTGAATATTATTATGAAAGTCTACTTAGATAATGCAGCTACAACATCAATTGCTAAAGAGGTTATTACAGAAATCGAACCTTATCTATCTACTTATTTTGGAAATCCATCTAGCACGCACTCTTTTGGAAGAAAAACTAAAAATGCTATAGAAATAAGCAGAAAGAAAATTGCTGATTTTATCAATGCAGATAATAGTGAAATAATTTTCACTTCAGGTGGTACTGAAGCTGATAATATGGCCATTAGACGCGCAGTTATAGATTTAAATGTAAAGAGAATTATAACCTCCAAAATTGAACACCATGCAGTTGGGCATACCGCTGAAAATTTAAAAAACTCACACAACGTAGAAGTTGTCTATTTATCAACTGATAAAAACGGAAATCCATCTATTGAGGAACTAAACGAACTTTTAAAGAAAGATATTAAAACATTAGTTTCCTTAATGCATGCAAATAACGAAATTGGGACTTTACTACCCATAGAAGAAGTTTCTTTGTTGTGTGACAAATATGAAAATGTATATTTTCACTCAGACACAGTTCAAACAATGGGTCATTATGCATTTGATGTTAAAAAATTAAAAATCGACTTTTTGGTTTGTTCTGCCCATAAATTTCATGGACCAAAAGGTATAGGTTTTCTTTATGTAAATAAAAACCTTCATTTAAACCCAATTATTACTGGTGGATCACAAGAAAGAAATCATAGAGGAGGAACGGAAAATCTGTATGGAATTATAGGATTAGCAAAAGCTATGGAGTTGGCATTTTCCGACTTAGAAACCCATAAAAAACATGTAGAGGAACTTAAATATTATTTGAAAGAAGAATTGTATAAAATAGATTCTAGAATTATTTTTAATGGGGAAACAGATCCAAATAAAAGTTTGTATACCGTGCTAAGTGTAGGCTTTCCCAAAGACATTTGTAATTCTATGCTGCTGTTTAGTTTAGATATTTTTGGTATTGCTGCTTCGGGCGGAAGTGCTTGTTCTTCAGGGTCCACTAAGGGCTCTCATGTTCTGGCTGAATTACCATTTCTGGAAAACTTTCAAACTGTAAGATTCTCGCTTTGTAGATACAATACTATTGAAGAAGTTGATTACACATTGGATAAAATAAAATCTATTGTTCTAAAAGATAAATAATATGCAAGTAACCATTACTGGATCGGGAACATCTCAAGGGGTACCAGTAATTGGTTGTGATTGTAAAGTTTGTAAATCAAACGACAAAAAAGACAAGAGATTTAGATGTTCTGTTCATATTTATTATAAAGGAAAATCAATTGTTATAGATACAGGACCAGATTTTCGCCAACAAATGTTGAATGCGGAAATAAAGTCTTTAGACGCAGTGCTATTTACCCACGAACATAAAGATCATGTTGCTGGTCTTGACGATGTAAGACCTTTTAACTTTTCTCAAAAAAAACCAATAGATATATATTGTACAGACCAAGTTTTTAAAGCGTTGAAAAGAGAATTTCATTATATTTTCGATCCTAAATTTCAATATCCTGGAATTCCTAAAATTAATAGATACTCCATTGATAAAAATAAAAATATTTCAATTGCTGATATTAATATCGAACCTGTTGAAGTAATGCATTATAAATTACCTGTTTTAGGATTTAAAATTGATGGGTTTGCATATATAACAGATGCAAAAACAATTGAAGATTCTCAGAAAAATAAATTAAACAACCTAGATGTTTTGGTAATTAATGCCCTAAGAATTAAGGAACACATGTCACATTTTAATTTAGAGGAAGCCATAGAATTAATAAAGGAGTTAAAGCCCAAAAAAGCAATACTTACCCATATATCCCATTTTATGGGTATTCATCAAGAGGTTCAAAAAAAACTACCTGAAAATATTTATTTAGCATACGATGGACTTAAAATTAATTTAAAACAATAGGAATGCGAATAGATATAATATCAGCTGTACCGTCACTTCTTGAAAGCCCATTTAATGACTCTATTTTAAAAAGAGCAAAAGAAAAAAAATTAGTAGAAATTAAAATTCATAATCTTAGAGATTATTCAACGAACAAACAAAAAAGTATAGACGATTATGCTTTTGGCGGTGGTGCAGGAATGGTCTTAAGTATAGAACCATTTTCGAAATGCATAAATCAACTAAAAGAAAATAGAAATTACGATGAAGTTATCTTCATGACACCAGATGGGAAAAAGCTAAAACAAAGCGATGCCAACCAACTTTCTCTTAATAAAAATATAATTATTCTTTGTGGGCATTACAAAGGGATAGACCAAAGAATAAGAGATTACTTAATTACCAAAGAAATATCAATTGGAGACTATGTTCTCTCTGGTGGCGAGTTACCTGCAGCAGTACTTTGTGATGCCATAATAAGACTTATTCCTGGTGTTTTAAATAATGAAACTTCTGCTCTCACCGACTCATTTCAAGATGATTTACTTGCGCCACCAGTATATACAAGGCCAGCTAAATTCAATGATTGGGAAGTGCCTGAAATATTAACTTCTGGAAATCTAAAAGCAATTGAGAATTGGAGGGAAGAAAAAGCCATAGAAAACACAAAAAAAAGAAGGCCTGATCTAGGTGAAAATAAAAAGGAATAAAATTATAAGTTCTCATTTAATAAAATATTAAATATTCTTTGTAATATTGCAGGCCTTAAATCAAGACTCATGGATATAATTAAAGAAATTTCAAATGAACTTAACGAATCGAAGCAATGGCCTTCTTTTAGTTCTGGCGATACAATAACTGTTACCTATAAAATTAAAGAAGGTAGTAAGGAGAGATTGCAATCATTTCAAGGAACTGTTATCCAAAGAAGAGGTTCTGGATCAACAGAGACTTTTACAATTAGAAAAATGTCAGGTGGTACAGGAGTTGAAAGAATATTTCCACTTGGATCTCCTTTTTTAGAAAAAATCGTGGTAAATAAAGAAGGTTCTGTAAGAAGAACTAGATTGTTTTACCTTAGAGAAAGAACTGGAAAATCTGCTAGAATTAAAGAAAAGAAGTACTTTTCAAAGAAAAAATAGTCCTTACATTCTTTCAGGCATTTCAATACCTAAAATTTTCATTCCCTTTTCAATTATTTCTGCAACTAGCTTAGACATCTGAATTCTAAAGTTACGGAGTGCATCTTCTTTTTCTGTTATTATCGGATGATCTTGGTAAAAGGAATTATAAGATTTAACTAAACTATATAAGTAATTGGCCAATAAATAGGGAGATAGATCTTTGGCAGATTGAGCTAAAACATCTGAAAAATTTGAAATCCATTTTAACACTTCTAGTTCTTTAGGATTTAATTTTAAGTTTTCAATTCTAAATTCGCTATTCAAATCTTCGTACTTATTTAATAAACTCTTGATTCTAACGAAAGTATATTGAATAAAAGGACCAGTATGTCCAGAAAGATCTATAGTTTCTTTTGGATTAAAAGACATTTTCTTTTTTGGATCTACTTTTAAAAGAAAATATTTCAATCCAGAGTTACCAATCTTTTTACAGATGTCCAAAATTTCATCTTCTGATAATTCTTCTAAAAAGCCCCTTTCAGATGTTAAATATTTAGCTTCATTTATTACAGAATTTAGTAATTCATCTGCATCAACTACAGTACCTTCTCTAGATTTCATTTTGCCCTCTGGAAGTTCAACCATCCCATAGGAAAGATGAAAACAATTTGAAGCCCAATTATAATTTAATTTTTTTAAAATATTGAATAGAACTTTGAAATGGTGGTTTTGTTCATTTCCTACAGTATATATAATTCCCGATAGATTTGGATAATCATTATACCTTTGAACGGCAGTTCCAATATCTTGTGTCATATATACTGAAGTTCCATCTGAACGAACTAATAATTTATCGTCTAGATTATCGTTGGTGAAGCTACTCCAAATTGAACTATCTTCCTTTAAATAAAAAACACCATTTTCAACACCTTGTTGAACCACTTCTTTTCCTAAACGATAGGTTTCTGATTCGTAATAAAGATGGTCAAATTTCACATTTAAATCTTTGTATGTTTTATCAAAACCACTATATACCCACTCATTCATTTTTCCCCACAAAGCTCTTACCTTGGAATCTTCATTCTCCCATAACAAAAGCATTTTTTGAGCTTCTATTAAAATAGGTGCTTTTAGTTTTGCTTCTTTTTCAGTTATTCCACTTTCGATTAAATCTTTTATCTCCTGTTTGTATACCTTATCAAAAATAACATAGTACTTACCAACCAAATGATCGCCTTTCAAATTACTAGACATAGGAGTTTCTCCATTTCCAAATTTTTGCCACGCAACCATAGATTTACAAATATGAATACCTCTATCATTGATAATTTGAGTTTTAACCACTTTATGACCTGCTGCTTTTAAAAGAGATACTACACTATCCCCTAAAAATATATTTCTTAAATGTCCCAAATGCAATGGCTTATTGGTGTTTGGAGAAGAATATTCTACCATATAAAGTTCTCCAGTAGGTTTGGTAACAAAACCATAATTATCTTCTTCTAACCAACCTTTAAAAAAAGTGAGCCAGTATTTTTGCTTTATTTTTAGATTTAAGAACCCTTTGACAATATTAAAGTCTTCAAAATAATTTTCGTTTTCAAGCAAATAATTCCCGATAAATTCAGCTGTTTTTTCAGGAGACTTTTTACTCAACTTAAGCAAAGAAAAAACTACCAATGTTAAATCTCCCTCAAAATCTTTCTTTGTATTTTCAATAACAATTAAATCTTGGATATTGTCACCTTCAAACAAAGTATTTACAGATGTAACAATAGATTTTTTAATTGTAGGAAAATTGATCATTAAAATTTACTTAGTTTAGAAATTATGGTATGGACAAAGTTACTTGTTATTTCTTGGAGATTTATTTCTCAAATATTTTTTTATACTTTTCTATTTTAGGTTGAATTACAAATTGGCAATAACCTTGACTTTTATTATTGTTAAAATAATTGTGGTGGTAATCTTCTGCAGGATAAAAAATATCAATTTTCTCAACTTGAGTAACTATAGGCTGGTCCCATACTTTTTCAGCTATTAATTCTTCCTTGAATTTTAAAACCTCATCTTTATGAGAATCTTCAACAAAGAAAATAGCAGACCTATACTGAGTTCCAATATCATTGCCTTGTCTGTTTAAAGTTGTTGGATCATGGGTTTTCCAAAAAACTTCTAAAAGATGAGCTAAATCAACTACGGACGGATTAAATACAATTTTAGCAACTTCAGCATGTCCAGTCTTTCCGGAGCAAACTTCATTGTAAGTTGGGTTTTTAATTGCTCCTCCACAGTATCCTGGAGTTACCTCTTCTACTCCATTTACTTGCTGAAATATTGCCTCAACACACCAAAAACAACCAGCGCCAAAATAAATCGTATCTAAATTTTCATTTTGCATATCCAAACTTTTTAAATCATTGTTATTATTTCCAAGACAATTATAAAATGGTAAAAATATTAATAAATATAGGCATCTAAACAATGTTGATTTCATAAATTATATATTTATCTGAAATTAACTATTCTAAGACAAAGTATTGAATTTGATGAAGAAAATTGGTGTTATTTCTGATACTCATAGTTTTTGGGACGACTCATTTGATAAATATTTTTCAAATTGTGATGAAATTTGGCACGCTGGTGACATTGGCAATTTAAAAATCACAGATAAGCTTGGTGAAATTGCACCTCTAAAAGGTGTTTATGGAAATATAGATAATGATAAAATAAGACAAGAATTTCCATTAAATCAATACATAGAGTTTGGAAACCACAAAGTTTTAATGACTCATATTGGTGGTAAACCTTACAATTATTACAAAAACTGCAAACAAGAAATTGAAAAATTTAAGCCCACTATTTTTGTTTGTGGACACTCTCATATATGCAAAGTGATTTATGATAAAAAATACAATATGCTATATTTAAACCCCGGTGCAGCAGGGATTGTAGGATTCCATAAAGTAAGAACAATAATTAGATTTGAACTCCACTTGGAAACCATAAAGAATTTGGAAGTAATAGAATTAAAGAAAAGAAGCGATTTACCTAAGTCTATCCAACGAACTAACTAATTTCTCATCTTTCTTAATAGCTCTATTGGCTAGAAAAATGATTGGTAAAGAAGCAACTAAAAGATACATGCTAAAAGTGTAATTAATTGACTGTAAAGAATTATTTTCATTATCTAATAAAAATTCTTCGGCACTTGACACTTCTAAAAACATATATACAAGAGTAATTAAAACAAAAAAATAAGAAAGCATGCCATATCTTAACTGCTTTTGTCTTTTCTTAAAGTTGACCAACATTAAGATTCCAAAAGCAACAGCTACTAAATAACCAGAATAAAATGGATAAACCTTAAATCCTTCTAAGGAAGATTTACTTTCCCAACCTGTTGGATAAAAACTATAAGTAGATTGACCTTCTAAAACTATGGAAGCAAATGGCAGAAAAGAGGCTGTAAATAAAACAGCGCAAAACAATATTATATAGATGGTTTGTATTCTTTGAAGCATAAAAATTAAAATTTAAGATTTAAATAAATTATTTATTTGTAAAAATAGTTATTAAGATCAATGCAAAAAATTTTTTTAAATAAGATACTTTATTATATTTGACATGTCTATCGACAATATTCCACTTTATTTCTTAAGAAAAAATTCAAAAAATAATTTATCCCTTTTAAACTAATCTTCTATAGATGTACGATATTGAAAAATTAAACAACAAAAAAGTTAATGAACTTAGAGAAATTGCTGAAAAATTAAATATTTCCAAAGCTGATAAACTTAAAAAACAAGAGTTAGTATATAAAATTTTAGACGAACAAGCTCTTAAACCATCCTCAGATAACGATAAAAAAGAAACTACTAATCCTAAGGTAGAGACTAGTAATACTAGTGCGAAAAAGCCAGAAAGAGCAACAGAACCTAGAAAAAAACCTGTTCACACTAACAATACAAACAACGATAGAACTAACGATAGAACTAATAATAGAAACAACGATAGAACTAACGATAGAAACAAGGATAGAAACAACGAAAGAAATAAAGACAGAAACAACGAAAGAAATAAGGACAGAAATAACGAAAGAAATAATAAACGTGTGGATTATGAATACGATTTTGCAGGAATTATTATTAGCGAAGGTGTTTTAGAGCTAATGCAAGATGGCTACGGATTTTTAAGATCGGCTGATTATCATTATTTATCCTCCCCTGATGATGTTTATGTATCTCAATCACAAGTTAAATTTTTTGGACTTAAAACTGGAGACACCATAAAAGGAATTGTAAGACCTCCTAAATTTGGTGAAAGATACTTTCCATTGGTAGAAGTTGACAAAATTAATGGAAGAGATCCAGAATACATAAGAGACAGAGTTCCTTTTGAATCTTTAACTCCTTTATTTCCATCTGAAAAATTTAATTTAACTGGACACAGCCAAGAATCTATTTCTACTAGAGTTATGGATTTATTTTCTCCTATTGGAAAAGGACAAAGGGGAATGATAGTAGCCCAACCTAAAACTGGGAAAACTGTATTACTTAAAGATGTAGCAAATGCTATTGCTGCCAATCACCCAGAGACCTATTTAATGGTTTTATTAATTGATGAAAGACCAGAAGAAGTTACCGATATGCAAAGAAGTGTAAAAGCTGAAGTAATTGCCTCTACATTTGACGAACCAGCAGACAGACACGTAAAAGTAGCCAACATAGTTCTACAGAAAGCCAAAAGATTGGTGGAGTGTGGTCATGATGTTTGTATTCTTTTAGATTCTATAACCAGACTTGCAAGAGCATATAATACGGTGATGCCAGCTTCAGGAAAAGTACTAACTGGTGGTGTTGATGCCAATGCGCTTCATAAGCCAAAAAGATTTTTCGGAGCGGCAAGAAAAATTGAGAACGGAGGGTCACTAACTATTTTAGCAACTGCACTAACAGAAACTGGGTCTAAAATGGATGAAGTAATATTTGAAGAGTTTAAAGGAACTGGTAACATGGAATTACAATTGGATAGAAAAATATCTAATAGAAGAATTTTTCCAGCCATTGACATACTTACATCTGGAACAAGAAGAGAAGATTTGTTAATGGATAAAGAAACCTTACAAAGAGTTTGGATACTTAGAAAACATTTAGCGGATATGAATCCTGTAGAAGCTATGGAATTTATAAAAGATAGACTTAGATCTTCAAAATCAAACGAGGAGTTCTTGGTATCTATGAATGGATAATGTTTAAGTACATAAAAACTTCTTTTATTGCCATTATTATTTCGCTAGTATTTGAATTAATAATTCATCAATCAAATCGCGAAATTGATTTTCAATTGAGCTTAATTAGCTTTGTTTTTCACTCCTTAAACCTAATAATAGCCATTGTATTAGCTGTAAATTATCAAAACCCGACTATTTCTAGAATTGATAACTTAAAAAAGGGAATTTTAATAAGTATTATATTCTCCTTATCGATAAGTTTTTATTTCTACAGTTACCACAAGTGGATAAATCCGGAGTTTTTAGAAAATAAAAAACAATCGCTAATCGAATTATCGGAAAATCCTGAAACTATACGACAAGCGAAACTGAATATAAATTCAAATCCAGACTTTTACAATGGAAAATCTGCACAAGACCTATTAGAAATGCAGCAAGAAAATATTAATGATATGTTAAAACCAGCAAAAGTATTTCCAATTAGTTTGTTCTCATTTTTATTTTTAGGGATGATATCTACCTTAATAATAAGTCTTTTAACAAATTTATTTCAAAAGAAAACTTAAATTATTTTATTGGCTATACTATCGAAATCTAAACCGTCAAAATTACCACTGCTCATCATTAAAAGATTAGAATTATCCCAATTTTCTGAAAACAATTGATTTTGTAAATCATCAGACGAAGTAAAAACTTTAACATTAGGAGTTTCAAAAGCATTATAAACGTCTTGCTCGGTAATATTTTCAAGTCTTTTATGCTTAATTGTTTCAAGATTGTAATAAACATAAGCTATATCGGCTGCAAGCATACTTTGAGAATATAATTTTAGAAACTCTGCGTTCAAACTACTAAAAGTATGTAACTCCATACAGGCTACTAATTTTCTTTCTGGAAATTGATTTTTTAATGCGTTGGTCGTTGCCTTTAATTTGGAAGGTGAATGCGCAAAATCCTTGTAAAACGCAGAGTGATCATTGGCCTTTACCAATTCCATTCTTTTAGATGCTCCTTTAAAATCCGATACAGATTGATAAAAGTCTATTTTATCAATTCCAATTTTCTCGCATACTAACTGAGCAGCTTTTAAATTTTGAAGATTATGAATTCCAAAAATTTCTATTGGATGTCTGTTGTTTTTATCATCTATAAGTAATGTATTGGATTGTTCTATTATATGATTGTGAGTACTGTAGGGAATTAATTGGCATAAATAGGTATTTGAATTGACCATATCATTTAGGTTTTCATCTTCTTCACAAAATATTAAAGCCCCTTCATCTTGAATACTTTCAGCAAAAATATGGAACTGTTTTATGTAGTTTTCAAATGTTGGGAAAACATTTATATGGTCCCAAGCAATTCCACTTATTACAGCAATATTTGGTCTATAGAGATGAAATTTAGGTCTTCTATCAATTGGAGAAGATAAATATTCATCTCCTTCAATAATTGCTATTTTAGAAGATTCGGATAATCTGACCATACAATCAAAACCTTCAAGTTGGGCTCCAACCATATAGTTATGGTCTATATTATTTTTATTCAAAACATGAAGAATCATGCTAGTAATTGACGTCTTTCCATGGCTACCACCAATCACCACTCTTAGCTGATTTTTAGTTTGCTCATAAATAAATTCTGGATAAGAAAAAACTGGAATTTGGAGTTCATTTGCTTTTAACAATTCAGGATTGTCAATTCTTGCGTGCATTCCAAGGATTACAGTATCTATCTTGTCATTTATAAGAGCTGGGTTCCAGCCAATTTTTTCTGGCAATAGTCCATATTTTTCTAATCTTTCTTTGGATGGACTAAAAATCTCATCGTCAGAACCTGTCACCAGTTCTCCTTTTAAAAAAAGTGCAATTGCTAAATTATGCATAGCACTACCTCCAATAGCTATAAAATGAAAATGCATTAAATAATTTTATTTAAAAATGTAATAAATTAAAACATGAAGTTGGAAAACTTGGATAATTTATAAACACTCGAACATTAAAATTGAATTATATTTATAATAAAAAAAATTGGAAGCTCCTCTTATACCGCTTGCTGAAAGAATAAGACCTAAAGGTTTTGAAAATTTTATTGGCCAAAGTCATTTAATTGGGCCAAATGGACCAATTAAAAAAGCTGTAAATAACGGAGCTGTTCCCTCCATGATTTTATGGGGACCTCCAGGAGTTGGTAAAACTACTTTAGCTGAAATTATAGCCAATGAATTAGATAGACCTTTTTATTCTCTATCTGCTATTAGTTCCGGGGTAAAAGACATTAGAAACATCATCAGTAATGTGAAAAATCAAGGAATATTTGGAAAAGGAAATGCACTACTATTTATAGATGAAATTCACAGATTTAGCAAGTCTCAACAAGACGCTCTGCTTTCTGCTGTAGAAAAAGGGCAGATAACTTTAATTGGAGCTACTACTGAAAATCCATCTTTTGAAGTCATTCCAGCATTAAGATCTAGATCTCAAGTATTTGTATTAAAAAATCATAGCAAAGAAGATTTATTAAAGTTTTTAAATCTGGCACTAATGGATTCAGCAATTGAAAAGAAAAAACCAGTTCTTAAGGAAACTGAAGCTCTTTTAAGAATTTCTGGAGGAGATGCAAGAAAATTACTAAACGCTTTTGAATTGGTGGTCTTAAATCTAGACGAAAATACAGTTGAAATAACCAATGAACTAGTGCAACAATCTATACAACAAAATATAGCTCAATATGATAAAAAAGGGGAAATGCACTACGATATTATATCTGCTTTCATAAAATCAATTCGTGGAAGCGATCCTAATGCAGCAGTTTATTGGCTAGCCAGAATGGTAGAAGGGAATGAAGACCCCAAATTTATTGCTAGAAGATTAATTATTTCTGCAGCTGAAGATATTGGGTTGGCCAATCCAACAGCACTAGTAATGGCAAACAATTGTTTTGATGCTCTTCAAAAAATTGGATGGCCAGAAGGGAGAATTGTTCTCTCACAATGTGCAATTTATTTAGCTCTTTCTCCTAAAAGTAATTCGGCATATTTAGCAATAAACAAAGCCCAATCCATTGTTAGAGAAAAAGGAGATTCTAGTATTCCTTTATCGCTTAGAAACGCACCAACTAAACTTATGGAAGAGTTAGATTACGGAAAAGACTATTTATATAGTCATGACAATTTAGACAAACTACATTTGCAAGAATTTCTTCCTGATGAAATAAAAGGAACTTCCATTTATAAACCAAAGCAAAATAAAAAAGAATCAGAGTATGGTAAGCTAATAGAAAAAATATGGAAAGGGAAATACTAATGATTAAAATAAAGATCTAATAACTTGAATTGACTAATTTTAGTTCGTGAAAAATATATATTTCATTTTAATAATTGCAACCATCATTTCCAGCTGTAAAAAAAACAGAAACTCAGTTTCATGGAATACATTTTATAAGTTGCCAATATCTTCTGACACATTAAATCTAAATAGCTTTATAAAACAGGACAAACTTTATTTAAGTGATGATGGAACCTATCTATCTTTTAAAGATACATTTGAATTATATGAATTAGGCAAGGATATAATTAACCAAAGTATTCAATTAGATTTTGTAGACAGTATAAAAATTCCTAGCATACTTTCTGGAATACAATTTTCCCCAGGATTTCAAATCCCCTACCAGTTTACGGAAAGTCATTATTTTGATTTTAGTTCTATCGAATTGAAAGAATTACAATTTGACTCTTTGATTTTTGATTATACTGTGGAAAGTAGTATTGGTGGAAAAATAGATATTAACTTATCCATATTAGATGCATTAAATCCAATTGGCAATAATTTTAACGCACTTATATCAACTCCAATTTCTCAAGGAGTTTCTACCGGGAAATTAAACTTGAATGGTTTTAAATTTGATTTAACTAAAAATGGTACTGTATTTAACCATATTTCCACCCTATTTACAATTGGAATATCTTCGGATAATACCCAAGATTTGGTATTTCAAAACAACGATTATATTGTAATTAAATTTGAAATATCTTCCTTAAAAATTGCTTCTGCATTAGGTTATTTAGGCAGTGAAAATATTGTAGATACTACTGAAATTAAAATTCCATTCATGGAAAATCTAAAGTCAAAAAACTTTGAAATAAATGACTCAGAATTTGAAATTTTAATTAAAAACGGGATTGGGATAGATGCACAATTAAAATTGAATAAAATTGATTTTAAAAAAGAGAACCAAGTGGTAACTTTAGACCACCAATTGATAAATCAAAATATAAATATCAATAGAGCTTTAGATTTAGGACACGATTTTCAATATAGTGAAATGAATATTAATTTCAATAATAGTAACTCAAATCTTCCCCAATTGATATCTATGTTTCCAGAACAAATAAATATCGACTATCAACTACTTACAAACCCACTAGGGAACCAATCTGGATACAATGACTTTATATATCAACAACATCCACTTTCTTTAGATCTTTCAGTAGATATTCCATTAAAACAGAACCTTGATTCTATTGTATTTTTAGATACTTTATATTATGAATTACCAAAAAATATAGCTGTTAACGATGCATTAATAAAATTGGATTTTACCAATGAATTTCCCTGGAAATGTTGTGCCTATTTAAAACTTATGTCCGGCGAAATTCTAAACTCCTCTCCTATTTGTATCAATCATTGTCAAGTTGATAATTTAGGGAATTTTGTTCAGGCAACAAACTCAATAAATGAACTGGATTTGGATAACGATTTTCTAATTGAACTTCAAAATGACAATAGGATAATAATAGAACTTGTAATTTCTAGTCCTGACTCTTCAAACTATTTTCCAATTCTTGGAAATCAGAGCCTCTTTTACAGTATAAATATGGATGTAAATTCAAAAATTAACTTGAATTGAAATATTTAACCATTTTATTTATAATAATCGCCCAGATTAAATGCTACTCATTAAAAAAGGATTCAATTTCCAAAAAAACAACTAAAGTTGAAGTAATTAGTTCTTTTTATGGTTCTGTTGGCTCCACCCATTTACCAGTGAATTTTTTCAATAAAATATACTTTGGCGGATTTATTGATAAAAGTGAAAAAGGAAATTCTTATTCCATTGCTAAAACTCAAAGATCAGGTTTTGAAACTGACATGAACTTTGGTGTAAATATATTCCAAGAAAATAGTGAACTAAATGGATGGTATTTTTCTTTACAAAAGAAAATAAGTGCAGCAGGAAAATACCAACAAGGTTTATACGATTTAATTTTTAGAGGAAATGAAGACTTAAATCAACAAATTTCTATAGGAAATACTAATTTTCATTTTAGAAATCACCAATTAATTAATTTTGGAAAGTTTTATAAAAATTTCTCTCTTGGGTTAGTGATTGGTAATATTCTGCAGGAATACAATGGTAGTTTTGGAGAAAATGATTTAATTGATTTCAATAGTAACTACAATTGGAATGTTGTTGTAAATCCAAATATTTCTTTTATTAGAAACAACAATAGTGCTTTTAAAAAAAATGGAAATAGTCTTGGACTAAATTTTAAAATAAAAGATGATTTTAAGTCGACTGATTTAGAGTACGAACTAGAAATAAAAAATTTAGGAGTAATGTTTCTTCACAGTAATATTGAAACTATTAATTACGATACATCATTTACTTATTCTGGGTTGTCATTTGATCAAATAACCAATATCAACAATTTGAGTAGTGAAATTTCAACACCATTTCAACCATACACTTCTAGTAATAGAATTATTTCTAGTACTCCATTTGAAGTTAAATTCAATGTTGTAAAATCTATAAATAATTTAGAACTATTTGCAGGAACATTTTATAGAAACAATTCACAATATTTACCTAATTCCTACTTTGGATTTAATTATAGAAATAAAAAGAAATTAAATTATGGATCTAATTTAAGTTACGGTGGATACAATAAGTTTCAGTGGGGAATAAATACCTCCTACAGTACTGAAAAAATAAATGCTCAAATCATTCTTCAAAATTGCATAGGGTTAATACCTTCTTTAGGAAAATCTTTAGGAATTGTTTTAAATTTGAATTGGAAAATTAAATGAAAAAAAATATTTCAATATTCTTTTTAATGGTTTGCTTTTTGAATGTAAAGAGTCAAAGCACCTTCTTTCAATCTTATGGAGGAAATGGAAACGACTATGGAGAAAATATAATTTCTTGTGCGGACAGTGGATTTGCAGCAATTGGGGCAACAGAAAGTTATGGCAATGGATTAACAGATTTATACATTATAAAAACAAACAATATTGGAGAAGTAATGTGGCACAAAACATTTGGTGGGCCAAATATTGATTATGGAAAGAGTATTATTGAAACTGCTGACTCGGGTTTTATTGCATGTGGATACTCCAATAGTCAAAATTTAAATTACGATGTTTTTATCGTTAAGATAGATAAAAATGGAGCTTTAGAATGGTCTAAAAGATATGGGGGAGCAGATTGGGATTTTGGGAACAAAATAATTAAATCTACCGTAGATTCTAATAATTTTTATGTGGTTGGACAGACCTATAACTATGGAAGTATAAATGGAGATGGGTTTGTTCTAAAAATTAATTCTCTTGGAGACTCTCTATGGATGAAGACATATGGTGGTAATTTAGAAGATAAGTTGGAAGATATTGTCCAATCTGAAGATGGCAAATTGTTTTGTATTGGAAGTAGTTACAACTTCAATCTTGAACCTACTTTATGGATTACTAGCTGTAAAGAAAATGGAGATACTTTATGGAATTTTTACAGTGACAGCATATTTAGTAATGGAAAGTCAATCACCAAAATAAACAATCAAATTATTTTTTGTGGAAGTACTCATCCGATGCAGCCAACCAATATTATACCCAGAACTTATTATTTAGTTGGAGGAATTGACACTGCAGGAAATCATCTTTTTTATGCAGATTTCAATTATTACTCAGAGAGTGGACAATCCTGCGTAGAGGTAATTAAAAAACCTAGTTCCAATAACTATTATCTAATTTCAAATATTCACCAATTTTCAAATAATAAGATTTTTTATGCAGAATTAAATAACCAATGGATTCAAGTAGGAACTTCTAACATTAATGGAAATATAAATGATATCGCAAATGGATTAGATACTCTCTTATATAGCAATGGATTTGTAGCAATTGGCAATACTCAAGAAACTAATAATGGATTTACAGATATATTCATATCCAAGACAAATAACGGGTTATGGGACAGTAATTATGACAACAATCTCTTACTTAGCAATAGTGAAATTAATTTTAATAGGACAGGAATTTATCCAAACCCTACCAAAGATTTTATAGAATTTAAAAATATTAAGACTGGAAGTAAAATTTCAATATATAGTTTAAGTGGGGAATTAGTTGAAAAATATATTTACAACAGTTACAAACACAGTTTAGAGAATATTAAAACTGGAATTTATCTACTAGAAGTACAGCAAAATCTAAATAAAGAGTACTTTAAAATTATCAAACTTTAAACATTGCAAGAAAGTAATATTCTTTATTTCTATTGTAAAGATCGTTGAATTTATCTTTTTGCAAAGGGGAAGATTCACCAATAAATCCTTTTAAAGTGAAAAGAGAATATTTAGAATTTTCAAAAAAATCAAAAATATCTTCTGAGCTTGTGTTGTAATAATCAGAAGCTCCTAATCCATGCTCAAAAATAATAACAGGATGAAATTTTTCAATAACTTTTTCTGCCCCTTTTAATACGCCAAACTCTCCACCTTCTACATCTATTTTTATTAGGTCAACTCTGTTCTCATTGATTAGCTGATCGTCTAAAGTAGTGGTCTTAATTTTAATCTTACTTATCTTTTCTTCTTTTGGATAAGATCTCTTTTTAATTCCACTATATGCAGGATTGGAAACAACATGATGAAAATCAGAATTTCCAGAATTATCAGAGATAGCAAAGTTTTTGACCACACATTTGTCTTTGTATTTTACTTTTAATTCATCGTATAAATATGGAATAGGTTCGTAAGCAAAATGACTACCCATTGGAGAAAGCTTTAAAGCTTGGTCTAATACTTCGCCCTTGTGACAGCCAACATCTATAAAAGTTGATTCATTTTCCAAAACAATTTTCATGATTTTAAATGTTTGTACATCATAACGCATGTTATGGGTAAAGGGAAAAGTATTTTTAATTGTATTTTTAATGAAATCTAAAACCATTTAATAGATAAATTTAACATTATTCAATAATAGTAAGTTCAGTTCTTCTATTCTTGGCTTTATTGGTAATAGAATTATTTTCTTCTATAGGTCTTGTTTCTCCATAACCTTTAAACGAAAGTCGATTTTGATCAATATTATTTTCTATCAACCAATTTACTACAGATTTTGCTCTGTTTATAGATAATTCTAAGTTAAAATCATCGTCTCCATCACTATCAGTATGACCACTTATTTGAACCTTCAAATCTGGATTAATTTGCATTAATTTTAAAACTTTATTGAGCTCAACTAAAGAAGATTTTTTAAGACTAGACTTACTCTTTTCAAAGAAAATATTTTCTAAAATAAAAGTTCCTGGTTTTACTTTTTCTAATTCAATTATTAAAAAACCATCCTTTGAAAGACTCAAATTATCTCTATAAATATTTCTAGAATAAAACATATAACCTTCTTTTTCAGCATGTAAAGCAAAATCAATGTTTTTTGGTACTGTAATTAAAAATTCACCATTTCCAGGTTTGGATTGCATTTGAGAAATTAAATTGTCTTTTTCAAGATCTGACAATTCAAAAGATGCTGTCAAAGCTAGTTTGGTGTCTGCATCAATAATTTTTCCTTTTAAATAGGTAATTGGCTGTGGTTTAAATTGATCGTTTAATATAAAGCTATATAAATCTAAATCTCCAAAACCACCATCTCTGTTGGATGAGAAATAACCTAAATCTCCTTTAGGTGAGATTAATATAGAATTTTCATCTACAAATGTATTTACTGGATATCCTAAATTTATGGGCTTAGACCATGAATCATCTTCTAACTTTCGAGACATATAAATATCTAATCCTCCCATACCTGGATGACCGTTGCTTGCAAAATATAGCGTCTTTCCATCGGGGTGAATCTGAACAGATTCTTCCCTGTATGGTGTGTTTATATTGGAAGATATTTTTTTAGGATTAGACCATTGTCCATCCTCTGTAATAGTAGTTACATAAATATCTTGATTATTTGGATTTCTTCGTTGTCGGTCGTAAGTCATTCCTCTAATAAAATAAAGTGTCTTTCCGTCAGAAGAGAAAGATGGCTGGGTTTCCCAATGCTTTGAATTAATTTTTGGTCCTAGATTAACTGGTTTCGACCAGTTTCTCCCATTATTTTGGCTATAAAATAAATCACAACTTCCATAGCCTTTTCTATCTCCACCGTATTGATAATCTCCTTTTGCCCCAGTTTCACAACCCACAAAAATTATGTATTGACCATCAGAGCTAAAAGTAGGCGCCCCTTCATTATATTTGGTATTTATGGCATTGCTTACTAAAGAACTATTAGACCAATTGTTACTTGGTGTTTTCTTAGAAACAAAAATTTCTTCTTGTCTTCCGCCTGGTGCAGATAAATCATTTACTCTTCTTGTGAATAAAAAAGTAGAATCATCGGCAGTAATTGACGGAAAATATTCTGGTAATTCTGAGTTTATGGAGCTTCCTAAATTTATTGGATCAAAATCTACTGGATTTTTAATAGCTTCTATTGCAAATTGACAATTCTCAATCATTTTATCAATACTACCCATATATCTTTGATCTGCCAATGGAGAGTTCTTATATCTCACTGCATTTTTAAGACACTTTTCATAGCTGCCAATAGCCATATGCATCCCTGCTAAATAAAAATATTCGACTAAAGGAACTATTGGATTTACAGCCATCATTTTTTCTTTGTAAAAAATAGCAGAGTTAATATCTCCCATTTTAACTTTAACCTGGGATAATAAGATATATGCTTCTGAGAATGTAGAATCTTTATCCAAGGATTTTAGAAGATATTCTTCTGCTCCAGTTAGATTTCCTCTTCCATTTAAAGGACTAATATCTTGGTAACATGCTATGGCTTTTTCGTAAAGCTTAATTGCTTTTTTGTTGTAAGAAGAATACAGTGCACTTTGACTAGAATAAGAATTCAATAAAAAAAATGTAATAACAAACAATAATAATCTATTCATAAACTAAGATATATTTAAATATTTATGCGACTGAATCGATAATCTCCACCTAGGGTTTTCTTCCAAAAATGCAAGAATAAATGGAAGGTTTTTATCTTTTTTTGACCATTCTGGTTGAACATACAAATTGCAATCTTTATTTGTTAATTTTTTTTCATGTTCTAGAGCCCAATTAAGATCACTTTTTTGAAAAATAATAACTTTCAGTTCATCCGCTAATTGATATATTTGAGGAATTGGATCTTTAAATTTCTTAGGACTAAAACATACCCAGTCAATATTATTGGGCAGTGGATTGGTTCCTGCTGTTTCAATAGCAGTATAAAAGTTTTTTTCTTTGAGTTGGTCTACTAGGCTATTTATATCGTGTAGAGTTGGTTCTCCACCCGTTATAACAGCAAACTTTGCTTTGTAATTTAGAGATTGACTTACAATGTTTTCTACAGATATACTAGGGTGTAAATCCGAATCCCAGCTTTCTTTTACATCACACCAAAAACATCCTACATCACAACCTGCTAAACGAATAAAAGTAGCTGGTTTTCCTGTATGAAATCCTTCTCCTTGTAAAGTATTAAACAATTCCATTAAAGGAAGCTTATTCACTTTATTTTCCATCTTCAACTTTCTCACCTGCTTCTTTTTTCTTTTTTAGTTTTGCTTTTTCTCGTCTTAATTTCCAATTTAATTTCTTTCTCCCTTTTCTTGAGTTACTGGCCTCAATGGATGACTTGTTTTTAACCATATCATTAAACTTAATTTCTTCCTGATGGTCTTTAACAACCCCAAACCTATCGAATTCTAAAACCATCCATAGATTACCGTTACTAAATAAACCAAAATCAGTTTTATTGCCATTCTCTTGATAATGCTCCCACTTTCCGTTTTTAAGTCCATCCTTCCATTCTCCTTTTTTTTTTAATTGGCCGTTTTTATAAAAGAACTCCCATTTGCCAGTTTGCAATCCTTCATCCCAATGTTTCTCAAATGATTTTTGACCATTATCATAAAAACTCAACTCATCACCATCAACAATACTATTTTTATAAAATTTGGACATTTTCAGAATACTATCTGGATAAAAAGTAGTGTAAGAACCATGGAATTTTCCCTCTTTGTAGTTAATGATTTTCTTTGGTTTTCCATCCTTGTAATAATAGGTTTGAGTCCCATCTAACAAATTGTCTTTATAGGACAATGATTTTGAAGGTTTGCCATTTTCATGAAAATACAGCCATTGTCCTTCTCTACTTCCCATATCGTAGGTATTTCCCCATGCAACTTGACCATTCTCATACCAGTATCCCCAAGTTCCATTTTCGACACCTTCTACATAACTAGATTTCACTTTAACTTTTCCATTTTTATGGTAAGTGAAACACTCTCCATTTTCCTTACCTAAAATAAAGTTGGTTTTTCTTTCTAGTTTTCTGTTATCGTAATAAGATACACAAGTACCAGTATATGGTTTTCCAGACCTTTTGTGAAAGACAATAGTAGATCCTGGAGACCATTCCAAGTCTTTGTTACAGTCCAAGGCTTTTCGTTTAGAAACATATCCAAGGTCTCTAGTCTTTTGCCCTCCTCTAACGCTAAACTTTGGCTCCTCTTGACTATGAATAGAGAACCATAGAAATAAAGAGATTAAAGACAAGAATGCTTTCATATTTTAAAATTAGTTGTTTATATATAAAATACGATAAAAAGCTACATATATTTGTGGAATGAGTAACGATTCGTATAAATCTGAAAGTATTTGTGCTATTTCAAGCCCACCAGGAATTGGAGGTGTTTCATTGATAAGAATTTCTGGACCTGATTCTTTTTCCATAGTAGAAAAAATATTTTCTAAATCGCTTAAAGACATTAGTGGTTACCAAGTTTTATACGGGAAAATAATCGAAAAAAAGCAAATAATAGATGATGTGATAGTTACTGTTTTTAAAAACCCTCATTCGTTTACAGGTGAAAATACAGTAGAAATTAATTGTCATGGATCTACATTTATACAACAAAAAATAATTGAATTATTAATTAATAATGGTGCAAGACTGGCTTTGCCAGGAGAATTTTCTAAACGTGCTTTTTTAAATGGCAAATTAGATTTAAGCCAGACTGAAGCAATCGCAGATTTAATCAATTCTAAGTCCAATGCTGCTCATGAAATTGCCATAAAACAATTGAAAGGAGGGATTTCCTCTGAGCTAAAGATCTTAAGAAATAAACTAATTGAATTTGCTTCGCTTATAGAGCTAGAGCTAGATTTTTCAGAAGAAGATGTTGAGTTTGCAGACAGAACGCATTTAAATCAATTAATTCAGGATTTAATAACTCATATAGACCAGCTAAAAAAATCTTTCCAGTATGGAAATGCTATTAAAAATGGAGTTAGTACAGTAATTGCAGGAAGACCCAATGCAGGAAAATCTACTTTACTTAATAATATTCTCAATGAAAACAGAGCTATTGTTTCATCCATTGCTGGAACTACAAGAGACACTGTAGAAGAAATAATTACTATAAATGGCATAGACTTTAGACTTGTGGATACAGCAGGTATTAGAAATACAGAAGATGAAATTGAAAAAATTGGAGTTGCTAAAACCTTAGAAAAAATCAATCAATCTTCCTTAGTTATTTATATTTATGACTGCTGTTCAACAGCTCAGAAAGAGGTCATTGAAGATTTAAGGAAATATGTTGAAAATAAAGTTCCTTGTTTGGTAATTGCCAATAAGATAGACTTGGTAAAAAGTTCTAAAGATATTCCCAAAGACCACTTAACAGTTTCTTTAAAAACCACTCCAAATACATTGGAAATAAAGGAAAGTATTTTTGAACTATTTGAGAGAAATAATGTCCATAACGAAAGTGTAGTAATTAGTAATATGCGACATTTTGAAGCTTTAGAACTAGCTTATAATGA
>ENA-UOXV01000876-UOXV01000876.1-marine-metagenome-genome-assembly--contig:-NODE-876-length-43361-cov-7.590588_pt1 | contig 43361 bp, 38 predicted proteins | sample MGYA00238165_ERZ766961 | MGnify/ENA primary metagenome ERZ766961 (study PRJEB28924, sample SAMN03173240) | marine metagenome | biome: Marine; feature: Water; material: Subsurface seawater | place: North... | reverse complement strand
CCAAAAATCTGGAAGCTGGATATCTGATCGCGCAACAGAATACGCTGCTGGTCCCCGCTCCATTTTTTGATCCCAAGGCTTAGTGCTGGACATGTAGCCTTGGAATCCGCGACTATTTCCAAGGTTAGGGAGATGATCATGGGCTTTCCACGTCATGCCGTTTTGGCTTTGGTTTTGATTGTAGTACTTGTCGGGTGTTCGCGCGAAAAATCCGTCGATAAGAGTAATATTATCGCAGCGACACCAAGTGCAATTACGATCAAGTCATCACGATTGAGCGAACCGATTGAAGCGGCTCAGGCGCATTGCGCGACGCATGGCAAAAAAGCTGTGTCGCGAGGGGGTGTCCCACTTGGGAGTCCAACCATCAACGTGATGTGGGGTTTCGACTGCGTTAAAGAGTGATCTAAAAAGCTTTTTTAAAAGTACTCCTTACGTCTATCTGATCCAAAGAAAGTATATGACTGATCAAAATCCCATCATCGTATGGTTCCGCCAAGACCTGCGCGTATCCGATAATCCTGCGTTCATGGCAGCGGCGGATAGTGGTCGTCCTGTTATTCCCGTTTATATTCTGGATGACGACACGCCGGGTGATTGGATGCCGGGCGGTGCAGCTAGATGGTGGTTGCATCATTCGCTTGCGGTGCTGGGGGAAACCTTGGAATCGATGGGTGCTTCATTGGTGCTTCGTCGCGGCAACGCCAAGACCGGCATTGCTGATCTTGTTAATGAATGTGACGCCGCTGGCGTCTACTGGAATCGCTGCTACGAGCCTTTTGCCATCGCCCGTGACAAAGAAATCAAGGCATCACTGATAGATGCGGAAGTAGATACTAGAAGCTTTAATGGATCTCTTTTGCACGAACCTTGGACAATCGAAAAAAAGGCGGGTGGCTTTTACAAAGTCTATACGCGCTACTGGCACGCGTGCCGCGATAAGGGTGAGCCTGCGCCACCAATCGATGCACCTGATAAAATTTTTTCGGGTGCGGGTACGATTACATCCGATGATTTAAATGATTGGGAACTTTTGCCGACGAAACCTGATTGGGCACAAGGTTTCAGGGATCGTTGGGTGCCGGGAGAACACGGCGCTCAAAAGCGCCTGGATACGTTCTTGGACGAGGCAGCTGAAAAGTATATCGATCAGCGGAATCTACCAGCTGTATTGGGGACATCAAACTTATCACCATTTTTGCACACGGGAGATATTAGCCCCCGTCAAATTTGGCAGCGCACGATTGATAAACTTGGATGGACGAGCCAGACCGAAGCGTTCTTAAAAGAGATCGTCTGGCGCGAATTCGCTTATCACGTCTTTTATTATCTGCCTGATCTGCCAGAAAAACCTATGAACCCAAAGTTCGCGAGTTTCCCTTGGGTTGATGATAATGACGCCCTGAAAGCGTGGCAATCGGGCATGACGGGCTATCCCATGGTTGATGCGGGGATGCGAGAGCTATGGCATACGGGGCATATGCACAATCGTGTGCGCATGATTGTCGGATCGTTCCTCGTAAAGCACTTGTTGCTGCCTTGGCAGGATGGCGAAGCGTGGTTTTGGGATACTTTGGTTGATGCCGACCTGGCGGTGAACGCGTTTAGTTGGCAGTGGATCGGCGGTTGTGGCGCGGATGCGGCGCCATATTTTCGGATATTCAATCCGATCACCCAGGGCGAGAAATTCGATGCTGATGGTGAATATGTTCGAAAATATGTGCCTGAAATCGCGGGCCTGCCGAACAAGTATCTTTTTTCACCGTGGGAAGCCCCCGCTGACGTGTTGCGCGATGCAAGTGTGGCGTTGGGCGATACTTATCCAGAACCAATTATCGCGCACAAAGCGGGCAGGGAACGCGCCTTAGAAGCCTTTAAGTCATTGCCAAAGGCAGAGGCTAATTAGGCTTGGGTGAACCAAAGCACGCCCTCGGTAATCATCAGGCCCCATCCGATAAACGTTAGAAATATCGCAAGGCTCGGTTGATTGGCGACACGCTTAAACGGTGAGTCGGCCTTATCGTTATCAAAGACTTCTTGGTAGTTTTTATCGCCACGTCGGTGCTTGATCGACCGCATGGCCTCGCGTTCTACAAGGTCGAACCCTTCGCGGATGGCGGTGAACTCTCGGTAGACCGGAACAACCACACCCAAAAACATAAACAAAATACCGCCCAGGCCGTACCACGGTGTCACACCAGCTTTCGCGACGCCCCCCAGCGCCGTGCCACACAGCACAAAGCCAATCCCATTAATGGCGATCAACGTGTTTAGTTTTTGGCGACGTGTCATTTTGCTCGCGTGTTTGGTTTGCGCATCATCAGTGTCGTCCAGCCATCTTTTGACCAACGGTCACATAGGGTCAATCCGTGGGCGCCGTACTTTGCGACAACCCATGGTGCATCGCGGGTCATTAGTCCGGACAGAATAACATGTCCACCCGGCATCAACGCGGCGACCGCATCGCCTGCCATTCCCATCAATGGGCGGGCCAGCACGTTGGCGACAATTAAGTCGTACGGCGCACTTCCTCGAATAATACTATGCCGAAAGCCATTGCCACAGACCGTTTTGATTCTGTGCGACAAATGATTGATCTTGGTGTTTTGGATGGCGACACGAATGGCCTCGGGGTCTATATCTGTTGCGGTGATTTCAGCCGGCCATAATGATGCTGCCGCGAATGCTAAAATCCCGGACCCACATCCGAGATCAAGAATACGACCAACGTCGCGGCGCTTTGCTAAAGCTGCCATGGCAATCAGGCATGTTGCTGTCGTGGGATGAGTGCCAGAGCCAAATGCCGTGCCTGCATCAATCTGCAGCGATGTCGCCGCATGTGGATACTCTCCTTCGAAATGGCTGGGATAAATGAAAAACCCTGCGACGTGTATCGGCTCAAAACTGCTGAGGTTATCAGCCAGCCAATCGCGAGGGGTCAGAAACTCAACCTTGAGTGCAGGAACGGGGAGATCGAACACCGATGCGGTCACCGCGAGGCCTTCATTCAGCAACGCTTCATCGGGTTCGCGGTCGGTGTAACCCTCGACACGCCATTCCGTACCGTCGTCACCAAACGAAGATACGGCAACACAATTGCCACTCATAAGTTCTTCGAATGCCAAAACAGCCGCTTGTGGGACAGTGACTTCGAGCCGCCAAAGCGGAATAGGATCGTCAGAAACCATCATGCGAGTGAAACGAAGTTGGCCATGACACGTTTTTCACCAGCTTTCTCAAACTCGATATCTAATTTGTCGCCGTCGCTTGAAATGACGTGGCCATATCCAAATTTCTGATGAAAAATACGGGCGCCGACATCAATACCCTCACCATCGCTGGTGGGTTTATATGATCGACTGCTGCCCGCTTCGATCATGCGACGACGGGATCGACCCATGCCGTCAACGTCAGAGAACGGATCATCTGTATGAACCGAGACCGTGTCTTGGCGCGCATAAACACCGGTTTCTGATTGGGCATCAATATGCTCAGCAGGCAGTTCGTCGACAAAGCGCGACGGCATGGTGCTTTGCCATTTTCCGTAAATGCGACGATTGGCGGCAAAGGAAATCATCGCGCGTTTTTTAGCACGCGTGATGCCGACGTAGGCAAGTCGGCGTTCTTCTTCTAGTGACGCGAGGCCACCCTCGTCTAGGGCACGCTGGTTCGGGAACAAGCCATCTTCCCATCCCGGCAAAAAGATGGAGTCGAATTCCAGTCCTTTGGCACCATGAAGGGTCATAATATTGACCTTGTCGTGATCGGCGCGATCATCGTTCTCCATAACCAAACTGACGTGCTCTAGGAATGCGCCCATGGATTCAAAATCCTCAAGGGCCGCAACCAGTTCTTTCAAGTTGTCTAAGCGGCCCGGCGCATCCGGCTCCTTCTTCATTTTCCACATGTCGACGTAGCCGCTGTCTTCAAGCACTTGGCCACATAATTGTGAAGGTGGCAGCACAGCGGCTAAGTCGCGCCAGCGCTCAAACATCGCCAGGGCATCGGTCAGGCTCTTGCGCGCCTGTGGTCGCAACTCGTCTGTTTCGTTCAGGTTTGCAATAGCGCGCGTCATTGAAATCCCTTGGGACCGTGCATAGCCGTGAATGGTTTGAAGGGTTGTCTTGCCGATACCGCGCGTTGGCACGTTGACGATGCGCTCAAACGCTAAATCATCATCGGGCTGCGCAATAACGCGCAGATAAGCGATGGCATCGCGAATTTCTTGGCGCTCATAAAACCGTGGGCCACCGATGACACGATAAGGGACGCCGATGGTGATCAAGCGTTCTTCGAACTCGCGCGTTTGGAACCCCGCGCGGACCAAGATGGCCATATCATTCAGTTTGCTGGTTTTCGATTGAAGTGCCTCAATCTCGTCGCCGACCATGCGGGCTTCGGCTTCGCCGTCCCACACACCGCGGACTTTGATGGGCTCGCCTTCGTTAACATCGGTCCAGAGGGTTTTGCCCAGGCGGCCTTCGTTATGAGAGATCAATCCAGAGGCCGCAGCCAAGATATGTGGTGTGGATCGGTAATTGCGTTCCAGCCGGACCACGCGCGCGCCAGGAAAGTCTTCTTCGAATTTCAAAATATTGCCAACCTCGGCACCACGCCAAGAATAGATCGATTGATCGTCATCGCCGACACAGCAGATATTTTTATGTTCTTGGGCGAGCAATCTTAGCCACAAATACTGCGCGACGTTGGTGTCTTGATATTCATCGACCATCACGTAGCGGAACCGTCGCTGGAATTCTTTCAAAACCTGTGGCTGCAACCGGAACAATTCCAAACACAGCAACAGCAAATCGCCAAAGTCTGCAGCGTTCAGCGTCTGTAAACGCTCTTGGTAATCTTTATAAAGTGCCAATACCTTGCCGTCGCCTTGACCAGATTCACTGCTTGGAACTTTGTCCGGCATATAGCCACGATCTTTCCAGCGTTGAATGATCGAGGATATGGCGCGGGGTGGCAGTCGCTTTTCATCGATGCCGTGAATATCGATCATCTGTTTGATCAGGCGGACTTGATCATCGGAATCTAGGATCGTGAATTGGGGTTTCAGGCCGACGGCTTCTGCGTTCATTCGAAGGATTCGCGCGGCAATCGCATGAAAGGTTCCGACCCACCAGCCTTCAACCGGGCGACCGACAAGGCGCGAAACACGCTCTTTCATCTCGCTGGCGGCTTTGTTGGTAAATGTCACAGCCAGAATCTCGCCCGTGCTGGCGCGATTTTGCATCAGAATATGGCTCAGACGCGTGGTCAGAACTCGGGTTTTCCCGGTGCCAGCCCCTGCAAGGACAAGCACAGGACCTTCGACAGCTTCAACGGCTTCGCGTTGGCTCTCGTTCAGGCCCGATAAATAATCTGGGGCGCGGGGTGGCGCTGCTGGGGCAGGCTCGTCTGATAATTCAAAGGGATCGTTCATGACGTCGTTATAGCACGCGGGTAAATACTGTCATCGTCGGTTCGCCTAGCAAGCGCTACTGATTGTGCTCTTCGTGGCGAACCTTAAGCAGAGCGCGGTTATACGCGGTCATGACATCGCGGTGATGAACACATCCAGAGAATTTTTGCGTGTGGGGATCGCGAATAACAGCAATATGATCTTCGCCCGATTCGCGCATGACCCGCATCGCATCTATCAAATTATCTGATTCTTGTAAGATGGGTGGATGAACCCGCGCGATCTCTGATGCATCGACAGCTTGGTCACATTCCTGATCGAACAATGTCTCACCGCAATCGTGAAGCGTGATGGTGCCAAAAAGCTCACCAGTCGATTTGACCACGAAAAGTTCTCCTGTGGTCGACGCGCTTAACTTTTTCCGGATGTCTTTGATTAAGGTTTCGGTGCCAATGGTTTCGGCCGCAATATTGTTACTGTGATCTAGAATGTGTCGTACCTTAATCGCATTCATAACTTCATGTTCAAATCCATCACGCAGGTCGATGCTGCGCTTTTTGAGTTGAACGGCAAAAAATGATTGACCGTATAAGTTGTGCGTTAGTTCGGTCGATACCACGATGGCCAACATAACGGCGAGTGATAACTGATAATCGCCCGTGATTTCGAAAATAATGAGAGTTGTCGATATTGGTGCGCCTAAGACGGCGGCCGCGACAGCACCCATGCCGACAACCGTATACACGCCGACACCGGATGCCAGTTCTGGAAACACGCTGGCGGCGATCAATCCGTAACTTGATCCCACCGCGGCACCGACAACGAGCGCTGGCGAGAATATGCCGCCCGAAAACCCAAATCCCAGACAAAGTGCGGTGCAGATGATCTTTGCAATGCCGATCATGATCAGCAATTTGATTTCAAACTGACCCAGGATGGCCCATTCGACAAAGCCGTATCCGACGCCCATGACCTGTGGCAACCAAATTGCAATGATGCCGACGATCAGTCCCGCCATGGCTGGTTTCATCCATAGGGGGGCCTTTACCCGGTTTGAAAGATGTTGGGCCGCGAAAATACTTTGCATCAACACAATTGCAGCGACCGCAGATACGATGCCAAGGCCGATGAATGCGGGAAACTCCCAAAATGATGAGATGTGGTTATCGCCAAGCAAGAACGCGGATACTTCCCCGAAATGGATATGCGATAGCGCCGTACCTGCGACACTGGCAACAACGACAGGGGCAAAGGTCTTCAGTGCGTACTGGCCGACGACAACTTCTGTTGCGAAAAGCGCCCCTGCGATCGGTGCATTGAATGATGCGGAAACGGCAGCCGCGACACCGCAGCCCAAAAGCGTTCGCGCCAAGGATCGTGATAAATGTAATCGGCGTCCAATCCAACCGGCGAGGGATGCACCCAAATGAACGGCGGGGCCTTCTCGACCAACCGATGCGCCGGAGCCCACGGATATCGCGCTGTTGATGGCTGATACAAGGCCGACGCGCGATGACATTTGGCCAGCCTTCATGGCGGATGCTTCAATAACATCAGCAACCCCTTGGTTGCGTTCGTTCGGCATGAACTTCCAGGTGATCAGACCGACAGCCAAACCACCGATGATGGGGGCCAAGACCAGCCGCCAAGCGGGCACTTCTATTTCATAGCGCGACAGCATGTCTGTTGTGACGGAGAACCAAAAAAGCTCAATCGCTTCGATGGCTTCTCGGAGCGCGATGACTGCAGCGCCGGATAAACAACCAATGACAAGCGCCAAGGCAACCAAAAGCAAATGTTCATTGCGAATGATAGAGCGAAACGCGGACTGAATGCGTCCAAAGGTAATGCGCGAATCCGGCATGCTTGCGCCTTGTGTTGAGGTTCAAGCATAGCCTTGAATTCGTTAATGAAAAGGCCAACGGCGCTTTAAATGGGCATCGTCGATACTTATTCGGAAGAAACTAGAATTTAGCGGCGTCTAATGAGTATCCAGCAGAGCGTACCGTTCGGATCAAATCCGTATCATTCGTACCATTCAGGGCTTTACGCAGCCGTCTGATATGCACATCCACGGTTCGAAGCTCGACATAAATATCGCGACCCCAGACACGGTCTAGCAGTTGCTCGCGGCTGAAGACCCGGCCCGGCTTTTCTAGCAAGGTGCGAAGCAGACGGAATTCTGTCGGGCCTAATTTGACGGCACGCTCACCACGCATCACACGATGCGTCTCTAGATCCATGGAGATGTCTTCGTAATCAAGAGAGTCGACCGCCTGTTCGGGATGCGCGCGGCGAAGGACCGCTTTGATCCGCGCCGTGAGTTCTGCCGGTGAAAACGGTTTGACGATGTAATCATCAGCACCTGTTTCCAGGCCACGGACGCGGTCACTTTCTTCGCCCTTTGCCGTCAACATGATGACAGGGGTTGTTTTTGTGGCCGTGCGTTGGCGCATTTGCCGACAAATTTCGATACCAGACATGTTGGGCAGCATCCAATCTAAAACGACCAAATCCGGATCATCGGTATCGATGGCCTCTAGGCCGCCTTCGCCATCACGGGCGACGGATACATCGAATCCTTCGCTTTCAAGGTTATACCGTAGCAGTTCAACTAATGATGGGTCGTCTTCGACGATTAAAATACGGGACATTTCAGACATCTTACTCTCTATAGCCTTAATCAGTCATCGCCACCGATGACTGTGTAGCTTGATTCGTCGCCCTTGGGTCGTGGTTCTTCGGGAAGTTTGCCATGCACGAGGAAGTAGACATTCTCGGCGATATTGGTCGCATGGTCGCCGATACGTTCAATGTTTTTGGCAACGAATAACAAGTGCGTGCATGCCGAAATGCTGCGCGGGTCTTCCATCATATAAGTCAGTAACTCGCGAAACAGACTTGTGTGAAGGGCGTCGACCTCTTCGTCGCGTTGACGAACATCTTCGGCGAGATCCGCATCGCGTTGCAAATAGGCGTCCAGCACCGTCTTGATCATACCCTGAACGACAACACCCATCCGGGAAATTGTTCGGCTTGGGCCGACAGGCGGCGTCTGCGTAATGGCGACGGTACGTTTTGAGATGTTTTTAGCGTAATCACCGATCCGCTCGATCAAGCTCGCAATCCGAAGCGCTGTGATAACAACCCGTAAATCATCAGCCATCGGTTGGCGCAATGCCAACATGGAAATCGTGTGCGCATCGACCAAATGCTCTAGCTCATCAATACGGTGATCGTTACCGATGACACGCTCAGCCAGTTCGCTATCACGTGCGATCAGGGCTTTGATTGAGTCGGCGAACTGATGTTCAGCCAAGCCACCCATTTCGGCGATAAAGTTATCCATTTGACGAAGATCTTCGTCAAATGCGGAAACTATGTGATTGCTTTCAGAAGGCATATTCTTGTCGCTCCCGTTCAGCCAAATCGGCCAGTGATGTAATCTTGTGTGCGTTTGTCGTCAGGTGACGTGAAGATTTTGTCGGTGTCGCCGACCTCAACCACGTAACCCAGATGGAAAAATGCGGTGCGTTGCGAGACCCGTGCAGCCTGCTGCATGGAGTGCGTAACGATCGCGATGGTGAAGTTCTGACGCAATTCGTCGATCAATTCTTCGATTCTAGCCGTTGCGATAGGGTCAAGCGCCGAGCATGGCTCGTCCATCAAAATCACTTCGGGTTGGACGGCAATGGCGCGGGCAATACACAAACGCTGTTGTTGGCCTCCTGATAACCCGGTTCCAGGTTCATCCAAGCGATCTTTGACTTCTTTCCAAAGGCCCGCCTTTGTCAGGCTCTCCTCAACAATTTCATCTAATTCAGTCTTGCCTGCAGCGATGCCGTGAATTTTTGGCCCGTACGATACATTTTCATAGATTGATTTAGGGAACGGATTTGGTTTTTGAAAAACCATACCGACTTTTGCCCGCAAGTGAACGACATCGAGTTCATCCGAATATATATCCATGCCATCAAGTTCGATGGAGCCAGTAACTTTACATATATCGATGGTGTCGTTCATACGGTTTAGGCAGCGGAGGTACGTCGACTTGCCGCACCCAGATGGCCCGATAAGCGCAGTTACTTCGTTGGCGCGAATGTCCAAATCAACGTCAAATAAAGCCTGCTTGTTGCCGTAAAACACATCGACGTTCCGCGATGTGAATTTTGCGTCTTGAACGACATCTGTGATTTCAGCGCCAGACATAGGCATCGCAGATTTCGATTCCGGAATGTTTGTGGATACTTCGCCCATTATGGCTCTCCTACCAACGACGTTCGAATTTCTTGCGTAGCAATACGGCTAACGCATTCATGAATACCAAGAAGCCCAGCAGAACCATGATCGCAGCGGACGTTCGTGCAACAAAGGCACGTTCAGGGCTATCTGCCCACAAGAACACCTGTACGGGCAATACAGTTGCGGGGTCAGTGATGCTGCCTGGGACGTCAACGATAAAGGCAACCATGCCAATCATGAGCAGAGGTGCGGTTTCACCCAACGCCTGTGCCATGCCGATGATGGTCCCCGTCAGGATGCCGGGCATCGCCAGCGGCAGAACATGCTGTCCGACCACTTGCATTTTAGATGCGCCTAAGCCCAATGCCGCTTCACGAATGGATGGCGGCACAGCTTTTAGCGCGGCGCGGGATGCGATGATAATGGTTGGCATGGTCATCAATGCCAGAACCATGCCGCCGACGAGTGGCGCCGATCGCGGTAACCCAAAGAAGGAGATGAACATCGCAAGGCCGAGCAATCCGAAAACGATCGAAGGCACCGCTGCCAAGTTATTGATGTTGACCTCGATAATCTGCGTCAGCTTGTTCTTGGGCGCGAATTCTTCGAGGTACACAGCGGCTGCCACGGCGATGGGGAACGAGAGCATCAAAGTGACTAACATCGTGAAGAATGTGCCTGCCGCAGCGCCTAAGATACCGGATAATTCTGGATCACGAGAATCTGCATGCGTAAAAAATGTCGTATTGAAGCGGGTTTCGATCATGCCTTTTTCAACCAAGGCATCGAACCAGTCGAGTTGTTTGTCCTTAAGACGTCGATCATCTTCGCCGACGTCGCGTGAAATCACGCCCTTGTTATAAAGATCAAAGTCTGCGGCCACGGGCACTTCTAGGATTATAGTCTTACCGATGAGGCCCGGGTCTTCGGTCACAAGTCGCTGGATTTCAAATGTGGCACCGCTGCTCAGGATTTTCGTGAGATCACGCTTGTCGCGACGGGCTGTGACGTCGGGGAAGAGTGCGCGGAAATCATCAAAAACGAGTTTCCGATAATTGGCGGCTCTGATGACGGCTGGGTCGCGTTCTTTCGTTGGATCAATAATCTCTTCAGAGACGTCGATCTCTAGTTTGATCACGGTTTCCGAGAATGCGGGCAGACCATTCGAAATGATCGTGCCAAACAGGATAGCAATAAAGCCCATTGCGATGGCAATTGCGGTAATGCCGTATGCCTTGAAACGTCTTTCAGCGGCATATCGTTTTTTGAGGCCGCGCTTGACGGCATCTGATGCCTTGGCAGCGCGGTCTTGGTTATGGTCGGTGGGGCGGGGAGAACTGTTCATTACGATATCAGTCATACTGCTCTCGGTACTTGTTGACCACCGTCAATGCGATGATGTTCAGGCACAATGTTACACAGAACAGCACCAAGCCCAGGGCGAAGGCCGCCAAGGTTTTGGCACTGTCGAATTCTTGGTCACCGACAAGTAGGGTGACAATTTGAACGGTGACGGTGGTGACGGCTTCGAACGGGTTCGCCGTCAGGTTTGCACCAAGGCCTGCAGCCATGACCACGATCATGGTTTCACCGATGGCGCGGGAAATAGCCAGCATGAACGCCCCGACGATACCTGGCAGTGCCGCGGGTAAAATCACGCGCTTAATGGTTTCAGATTTGGTGGCACCTAATCCATAGGACCCTTCGCGAAGGCTTTGTGGTACGGCATTGATCACATCATCAGAAAGAGATGATACGAACGGGATAATCATAATGCCCATCACAATACCAGCTGCCAGCGCACTTTCAGATGAGATGACCAGGCCGAGATCAAGGCCCGTGTCGCGCATCAATGGGGCAACGGTGAGGGCGGCAAAAAAGCCGTAAACTACCGTTGGTATCCCGGCCAAAATTTCCAGCAACGGTTTGACGGTATTGCGAACTTTGGTGGGCGCGTACTCGGCCATGTAAATGGCGGACAGCAGACCAACGGGGCCTGCTATGCACATCGCCAAGAATGAAATCAAAAGTGTACCAGCAAACAGCGGAATGGCACCGAATGCGCCGCTTGAGCCCACTTGATCAGCGCGAAGTGCTGTTTGTGGGCTCCATTCCAGGCCGAATAAAAACTCTGCCGGGGAGACTTTCTCAAAAAATCGCAAGGATTCGAATACCAGTGACATGACAATTCCGACTGTTGTCAGAACGGCGATGGTCGATGAAATGATGAGCAACACCAGTAAAATGCGTTCTACGCGATTGCGTGCCCGAAAGCTTGGTGTGATCCGGCTACGGAAGAACGCGATTGCTGCGATGGCGATGGAAAGGATGACGCCAAAGCGCGCTAAATCGCCAATTGCCACCAGACTATTGAACCGATCTGCTGTTTCACGCAGATCAGACGTAATCTCGCCGGATGTAATGTTGCCCGATGCCAGGTTCCGGATGTCATTCATAATCAGCGATAACTGGGCTGGATCATCCGATGTGACAGAGGCGGGCAAGCTGGATTGGATGATCGATTCGACAATCGGGGTTTGCATCGTTGTCCACACTGCCAGAACGAGGATCGCTGGCAGACCACACCATAGTGCCACGAAGTAGCCGTAATAATGAGGACGCGAGTGAAGAATTCGCGCATTGCCATCGACACTTTTAATGGCACGAGACCGGCCCAAATAGTATCCGGTAACAGTTAGACCAATCAGTGCGATGAGAACCAAATAAAACGACATGTCGTGGCGTGTCCTAAAAGAGAGCGCTTGGCGGAAAAACTATTCGCGAGCCTATGAAATAAATGAGGCCTGAGTATTAATGTACAAATGAAAATGCAAGTAGATCGTTGTTAGGAGAAACAAGTTGGCCCCCGGAGAATGCCGAGGGCCAAATCGTTCATTAGAAGCTGATGTTGTTCGCCATCTTTTCGCCGTCCATACGGAATTTTTTCCGCTCGGCTTCTGGCATTGGGATCAGACCGCGGTCGGACAGATACCCTTCTTCACCAGAGGCTTGCTCTGACGAGAATTCGGCAACGAATTCTTTGATGCCAGGGACTTTGCCGACGTGTGCACCCTTTACGTAGAAGTAAAGTGAACGCGATACTTTGTATTCGCCATCGGCAATGCTCTCGAATGTTGGTTCCACACCCTCAACGATGGAACCCTGAACTTTATCAGCGTTTTGGTCGAGGAACGAGTATCCGAACACACCGTATGCCAAAGGATTGGCTTCGAGTTTACGAACGATCAAAACATCGTTCTCGCCAGCTTCGATATATGCGCCATCTTCACGAACGCCGTGACAAACAGCTTTGTATTTCTTCTTGTCGGTTTTCTTCATTGCTTTGATGAAGTCAAAAGTCTTGCAGCCACCTTCGAGTGCCAACTCAGCAAACGCGTCACGTGTGCCAGAGGTTGGAGGAGGGCCAAGTACTTCAATTTTTTTGTTTGGTAAAGAAGGATCAACTTCGCTCCATTTGATGTTGTCATTTTCTTTCAAGCCGCCTTTTCCATCAGGAATATTCTTTGCGAGTGCCAAGAAGATTTGCTGTTTGGTGAATTTAGCCTGCTCAGCAGATTTTGCATTTGCGATGACGATGCCGTCATATCCGAATTTGATTTCGGTGACGTCGTTTACGCCATTTTTGCCGCAAAGCTCAACTTCGGATTGTTTGATCCGACGCGATGCGTTGGTGATGTCTGGGTGCTCAACGCCGACACCAGAACAGAACAGTTTCAACCCACCGCCGGAGCCTGTGCTCTCGATAACGGGGGTTTTGAAATTCGTGGTTTTGCCGAAACGTTCAGCAACAACAGTGGCAAATGGGTAAACGGTGGATGATCCGACAATTCGGATCTGGTCGCGAGCTTCTGCCGCTGAACCACCAGCCGCAACAACACTTGCTACGACGGCAATGCCAAGAAATTTACGATACATTTGGTAACTCCTGCTTTCATGCAAAGGAAAAGTAACTCCTAAAAATCCAAAGCGTCGATCGGACAAGTGATCGTTTCGATTGCTTCGGTGAGCGCAACCTATGTGCCAGCGAAGACCCATTTATGACGGAAAGACTACAGATTTATGACATATCCTACGGATGTGTGGGCTATAACAGTAACCCATTGAATTATTTAGAATTAAATCTCGGCAGGAATTGCAGAGGCCGGCGCAGCATTTAAAAAAACAGTGAATGTGCTGCCTTTTCCGAGTGTGCTTTCAACGGATAAGTGACCGCGGTGGCGACGGACGATGTGTTTGACGATCGCCAAGCCCAGGCCTGTGCTGTTGAGGCCGGTTTCAGCCATGCTCGACCGTGCCTTATCGACCCTGAAGAATCGCTCTGTCAGGCGCGGGATGACATCTTTTGGAATGCCCGGTCCGTGATCCGTTACACTGATAGACACGCCTTTATTTGATGTTCCGGGCACACGTGGTGTTTCTGCTAGGTGGATATCTACGACCTGATTCTCTCCGCAATACTTGATGGCATTTTCGATGAGATTGCGGAACACTTGGTTGAGCTGATCGGGATCTCCAATGGCGAGATGAGTCTGTGAAGGGCTTTCAAAGTTGATGGACACGCCACGTTTTGATGCCTGTTGTTGTAAGACCTCGATCACGGCCGTCAGAATATTTTGAATGTTGACGGATTTTTTCGGCGCGACGTGCACATTGACCTCAACCCGTGACAAGGACAGAAGATCTTCGATCAGTCGTGACATGCGTTGCGATTCGCGGTGCATGATATCTAAAAACCGTGTTCGTGCGTTGCTATCGTCACTGGCGGGGCCGCGCAATGTTTCGATAAACCCGATCAGTGCCGTTAGCGGGGATCGCAGCTCATGCGAGACATTGGCCACAAAATCTACACGCATTTCCTCGGCTTTTTTAGCCGCAGTGATATCGGTTAAGACGATTGTGGCAACGGAGCCGTCTTCGAGGGGGGCATTTCGAATACGCTCCGTGCGAAACGCCAAATGCCTGGGAACAGGTACGGGCAAGACGATTTCGCCCGACATTTCGTCATTGCCGTCCAGAATAAAATCAATCGCATCCAAGACGTTAGGATGCCGCAAACTAAGGGCTAAATCTCGACCCAACGCGGCCGCACCTAGCACATCAAGCGCCGCGCGATTGGCATGAATGATGCGCCGCTTGCCATCAACGACGATCACAGATGTCGGCACGCAATCTAGGACTTCTATCGGGATTGATGTGTCAGCCATCGAAAAAGGCCTCAAAAAATTAATGCGTAAATTGCACGTTTATTTTAACTTGTGCGGAATTCCCATAACACGTCCCAACTTGTCGGGTCGTGGAAATTCGCCATGACGCGCGGAAATGTCTTTTAGTTGTAACATTATTGGATCAGGGAATGGCCCAACTCGGCGTGTGTTTAAGTTCACATGTAGAATCATCAATTCATTGGTGGCGGCAAGTGCGCCATCTGATTTTCTATACATGCGATGGAACAGATGAAGCCGTTTATCGTCGATGCCGATCACTTGAGATGAAATTTCGACGATATCGCCTTCCATCACTTCATCATCGTAGGTGACATGGGCCTCAGCGACAAAGACCGAGCTGCCCGTCGCATTTCGTAGTTCATGATTCATGCCGATGGAGTCTAAAAACACGTCCGTCGCGTGATCGAATACCAGCACATAATACGCGACGTTCATGTGACCGTTGTAGTCGACCCAATCTGAAATCACCGTTTCATGATGGATAATCGGGGGATTTGTGGTGCTCATAGATGTAAGACCCTTATAATCATATTACTTCTGTTAGCGGATCAGCCGATTTTTGTCGACGCGATAAGGAGCATCACGGTTTTGCTTAAGATCGATCAATTGGAGCGAACGGGATTGCAGTCGATCAGCTTCGACGTGCCAAGTGGCGCCTGTATTGGCATTCGCGGCCAATCGGGGGCGGGAAAATCCCTGCTGTTGCGGGCCATTGCCGATCTAGATCCAAACACAGGTCGTGTTTCATTAAACGGCAAAGATCGCAATGACGTTGCTCCAAATGAGTGGCGACGCGATGTCTGCTATGTGCCTGCTGAAAGCGGATGGTGGCTCGATCACGTCGGAGACCATTTTGAAAACCCGGATATCGCTGCCGGTTATCTTGTGCGATTGGGGTTTGCCGATGATGCGATGGCGTGGCGTGTTGACCGCTTATCAACGGGCGAACGTCAACGTATGGCTTTGCTGCGTGCCATGGTCCAAGGCCCTAAAGTGTTGTTGTTAGACGAGCCAACATCGGCACTCGACTCCGAGGCAACGGCTAAAGTTGAAAGCCTGCTTCACGAAATGATTGGTAGCGGTGTAACTGTGATTTTGGTCACGCATGACAAGGCACAAGCTGCCCGAATGTCGTCGGAACGATACCTGATCGAAAAAGGCGCGCTGCATCTCGAAGGTGCGGCGTAATGGCTGAATACATCGCCCTGAGTTATTGGGATATCGCCATCGCGGCTTCGCTGCTGTGTATCAATGCTGGATTGTCGATTTACTACAAATTGGGGACTGCGAAACGGCTGGTCATTGCCGCAACGCGCATGGTGGTTCAACTGACGCTTGTCGGTCTGGTATTGAAGGCATTGTTCGCGAGCGTGTCTCCTTGGCTGACGTTGCTGGTTGCGGTTTTGATGATCGGCTTTGCCGGACGAGAGGCGATTTCACGCCAAGAACGATCTTTTGTGGGGTTCTGGGGTTATGGCCTCGGCACCACGTCAATGTTACTGGCCGCAGGGACAGTGACGATTTTTGCCTTGGGCACCCAGTTTCATGCAGATCCCTGGTATGATCCGCGTTATGCGATACCGATTCTGGGTATGATTCTTGGCAATACCATGACGGGGGTTAGCCTGGCACTCGACCGTTTGTTATCCGAGGCAGATGCCGGGCGCATGAAAATAGAGGCTCGGCTTGCCTTGGGGCACACATTTCGGTCTGCAATGCAGGTCCCCATCAAAAATGCGATGCGCGCGGGATTGATACCCACTGTAAACGGTATGGCTGCTGCAGGTTTGGTGTCTTTGCCAGGTATGATGACGGGGCAGATTTTGGCGGGCGTTGAGCCTGTTCAGGCCGTGAAATATCAGCTGTTGGTGATGTTTTTGATCGCGGGCGGCACGGCGCTGGGTGTATTCGCATCGACGATGCTTGCCATGCATCGGTTAAGTGACGGTCGACAACGGCTTCGCCTGGATAGATTGAATGCCGTTAAAAATTAACAATCCCCCGGAAGTGCCCGAAATTGTTGGCTCTTCGGGGTCCGGCGTTGTAAAAGCGGCGCACGGATTTATTTAGTTCAGGGAGACCGCGCAGACATGCAAGCCGCCGGTCCAGATAATCAGCCCATCGCCATTTCTGTCGTGGTGCCCGTGAAGGACGAAGAGGAAAATGTTATTCCTCTCGTGACCGAGATCGTTGCAGCTTTGGACGGTGTTGAGAGCTTTGAAATTGTCTACGTCGATGACGGGAGCGGAGACCGCACACCGGCTATCCTCAAAGAGGCAAAGCAGAAATTTCCCATGCTCAGAAGCATTCGTCATAAGAACGGTGCTGGCCAATCGAACGCCATCAATACGGGTGTCCATGCCGCGCGTGGTGACGTGATTGCGACGTTGGATGGCGATGGCCAGAACGACCCCGCCGATATTCCGGCCCTGCTAAAGAGATATCGCGAAGTCTCGGGCCCTGAAAAATCTTTGATTATGATCGCTGGATGGCGTGCGAAACGAAAAGATACCTGGTTAAAACGGATATCATCAAAGGTTGCCAATGGCGTTCGGTCCACATTGTTGGGCGATGCCATGCCGGATACCGGGTGTGGTCTTAAAGTCTTTCCCCGCGCCATGTTTGTCGGTTTTCCGGCCTTTAATCACATGCACCGCTTTATGCCCGCGCTGACGATCCGTGCAGGCGGCAAAGTCATTTCGGTCCCCGTGAACCATCGCCCGCGGGAACGCGGCCAATCCAAATATGGTTTATTCAATCGGCTTTGGGTCGGGATCGTCGATATCTTTGGCGTCATGTGGTTGAAGTCGCGTCCAGCCCGGGTTGAAATCGATACAGAGGAAACGTCTCGTTCATCATGACGGCAAAGCTAGTCATTCGCAGTATTGCTTTGTTTGCGCTGTTGATCGGTATCGGCTTGCTGATTAAATCAACGTCGCTTGGCGATATGTTGGACAAGGAATGGATCGACCAAGCGGTACGTGGGCATGGCCTTGAAGGCGAAATCCTGTTCCTGGGCGTCGGTATCTTCTTTACAGCCGTTGGTTTGCCTCGCCAAGCGGTGGCATTTTTGGCGGGGTATGCTTTTGGTATAACCCTCGGTACCGCAATTAGTGTCGCCGCTGCCGCACTTGGGTGCATCGTCACTTTCACCGTATCGCGTTATCTGGTGCGGGATTTGGTGATACACCGGTTCCCAGAGAAACTCCGCCGATTTGATGCGTTCCTTAGTGAAAACACTTTTACGACGACGATTTTGATCCGGTTTTTGCCTTTGGGATCGAACGTTCTGACCAACATGCTGGCAGGTGTCTCAAGCGTTAAGATTTTTCCCTTCGTGAGCGGTTCTGCCGTGGGCTACATTCCTCAGATGCTGATTTTTGCCATTGCTGGGTCCGGGTTTGCCGTAGAGCCGAATTTACGCCTGGGTGCCAGTGTTGTGTTATTTGCGGTTTCGGGTGGGCTTGGCCTTTGGCTGTATCGCCGCTATCGCGATAGCCACCATTTGCAAAATGCAGGCGTGGTCGATGCCGATGATGTTGGCCCGAGCGAGGCCGCGGGAAAGTAATGGTGAAAAGTTCACTTCCAATTTGGCTTGCCTGCTGGGCATTGGCGGTGGCGTCGGGAATCGTGTTTCGTCCACCGCTTCCCGTTGATGAGACACGGTATCTTGCCGTCGCTTGGGAGATGTGGATGCGGGGTGACTTTATCGTCCCGTATTTGAACGGCGAGCCATATCACCACAAACCACCATTGTTATTCTGGTTGATGACCGCAGGCTGGTCTGTATTCGGCGTTAACGAATGGTGGCCGCGCCTGGTTGCGCCTTTTTTTGCCGTTGCGACCCTTTGGGGCAGTGTCCGACTTGCGTCATTGCTGTGGCCTGATGACAAGGTGACTGCCCAATTAACGCCGCTACTTCTTGTAGGGACTGCGTTTTGGGCGATTTTCCAGACAGTGACCATGTTCGACATGATGCTGGCGACATTCACTGTCTTGGCGCTGCTTGGCATCATCACGGCATGGCGTGATGGCGGATGGTCTGGATGGTTGCTTGTCGGGCTTGCGATTGGTCTGGGTGTATTGGCCAAGGGACCCGCGATCTTATTGCATATTTTGCCAGTTGCGTTGCTGGCACCATGGTGGGGACCAAGGCTATCCAGCGGGCCAGATCAGCCCTTGGTCAGTTGGAAGCAATGGTATTTTCGCCTGTTCATCGCGTTTCTGATCGGTGCCGCGATTGCCTTGGTATGGGCTATACCGGCGGGCATTCAGGGCGGAGAAGAATACCGGAATATGATTTTCTGGGGGCAGTCGGCAGGACGTATTGTTCAAAGTTTCGATCATGCCCGACCGTTCTGGTGGTATTTGGCCGTTATTCCACCTCTGCTCCTGCCATGGCTTTTGTGGCCGCAACTGTGGCAGAGTCTAAGGTCTAGGTTTGATATAGCTGATGGCGCCTTTCGGGTGCTGATTGCCTGGGTCATTCCTGCCGTTTTCGTATTCTCGCTGATTTCCGGCAAGCAATTGCACTATTTGCTTCCAGAATTCGCAGCTTTTGCGCTTTTGTTCGCTCGGGTTCTCTCGGTGCAGGCGGATACACCTGTTCCCAAGATGAGTCGCGCTTTAATGGCGAGCTTTTTTGCCGTTTTATGTGTCCTACTTTTGGCGTTCCCGCACTTATCGGATTTCATCAAGAACCCGCAGCGCTTCGAGTTGCTCAACCCCTATTGGGGCGGCGCCTTATTGATCATGGTGGTTTTGATTTGGTTCTTGGCGGGGCGCTCTGTTACGTCGGCAATCAAGGTGGTTGCCGTATGCATGGCAGGTCTGATCTTGATCACGCACTTGGTGGCAAAGGATAAATTAGCCCAGACGTATGATCTGAAGCCTATCGCAATGGCGCTCAAAAAATATGAAGATCAAGGGTATGCGCTCGCCAATTTCGGCACCTACCATGGGCAGTATCAATTCCTGGGACGATTAAAAACGCCGATGGCGCAAATGGGTATAGATCACGACATTACCAGCGCTCATATCGCAGCGACGCCCAAGGGTGTTGTGGTGGCGTATTATTACCGAAGTAAAATGCCCGAATTTCCAGCGGATGCGGTTCCCCTGGAAGAATTCCGATTCCGTGATTTCAGCGTGAAAATTTGGTCAATCGACCTATTTCGGAAATATCGCAAGCTGGGTAATCGCTCTTAACGCGGGACGTCGTGCCGATCAGACGCCAGGCGTTTTCCCGCTATCTGCGATTTGACTGGATCTAATGCGTCGTTCTAATTCACGGCGCTCCAAGTCTCTGCGATCTTCCGCTCGACGGTCTTCTCCATCCCAGCCCTCAACTTGATCAGCTGAAAGTTGTGCCCGACGGCGTTCTTTCCCTCGCCGTTCGTCTTGGCGGCGATCATGATCTCGTTGCCGTTCGCTATCCATCGGCCAGAAATCATCAATTGCTTGTGTTTCCCACTCGGCGTCGTGGGTGCGCCGTTCTTCTGCGCGGCGCTCTTGTTCAGCGCGGCGGTCATCTTTTCGTCGATCAATGCCGTCCCAGCCTTCTACGGCTTCGGGAAGGGCTTGGTTTTTTCGACGATCCTCGGCACGGCGATCATCACGCCTGCGCTCATCTGCGCGGCGTTCTTGTTCGCTTTGTGGATCGGACGGTTCTGTCACGATCTGAACCGGTATGTTGGAATTTTGAGTGAGAGGCCAAGCGTATTATCGAAGCTATGCCTCAATTTTCGGCAGATATACGCTTGTAGTAATCCGGGTCCAAAAGAACGTTCTCTGCGAGGGTACGCATCCGGCTCATGTAGCCTTCTTGAACGACTTTGTAGTGGGGCATCGGCGCAACTGAACTGCCGCGGCCTGAAACGACCCATACGGTTTTGGGGTCGTCCGACTTCACGAAACGATCGCCAACCTCTATTTTGTTTTTGTTTCTTCTTAGCAAGGATCAAAGCTCCGTTTGATTCACCACCATTAACGTAACCGATACGACTAAGCGATGGTATATTCAAGACTAGAAATTGCGATATTGCGATCACGTCTTCTTTGTTTGTGCCGTCTTACGTCGCGCTGGTTTTTTTGCAGTTTTTGCAACCGTTTTTGTGGCGGGTTTCGTCGGTTTTTTGGCTTCAGCATCAGGGCGCTTGATCAGGCCACTGGCTTCCATCTGACTGACGACGCTTTGCATTTGTGCATAAAGATGCAGGAAACCACGAACTGATAGCGCGATATGCCCGGCCACGACGGCTTCGATATTCGCATTGTCTTCGTTTGAGCGCTCGCTCGCAAGCGTGATTCGCGCGACGTTCCCACGTAGGGCGACGGCGCTAGCACGATCTGCATATATTTCCGGCGCGACTGGATTCGCGATGGGTGCTGTTGGTTTCTTGGCCATGGGTCCCTCCTCAATTGTATTCTTGATTATGCATAGAACTTAGCGGCCCACCATCGGCAAAGCGTTTAATAACGATTTTCCGCATTTTTCCTTGGCGCAACACGGGACATGCAGCGCCCATCTTCGTATACTCGATTCGATGACGCATCCTCCTTCTATCAAACAAACCTTACCGTTCGATGACGCCCCTGCATTGATTATGGGGACACGGGATGCGGTTTTGCTTAGTCGTGACGGCGAGATCGACCAACTATCGCACCGCGAATTGGGTCGAAAGCTGTCCGATGGAATGAGGCCGCTCGTATGCCATCGCCGCGCGGTGGCGGCCAGGGCGCGGCTTGGTGATTTCCAGGCCTTTGATTTACTTGAATTATTTGCCTTTGTGAGGCCGGCGCAGTTTTGTTTGCCGACCCCACGGGGCATTGCGGCGGTCCTGGATTTAGCCATTCCCGAGACTCCCGAACAGATGGCGCAGATGCTTTTTCACGCTGCAGAAGTGCTTTTAGAAGAAACACAGACCAAGCCCGTTGAAGTTACCAATATCGCTTGGTCGATGGCGCGCGCTGGCTGGCAATGGGCGCCTGCCATAATCGGTGCCATGGGCGGCGGCGAAGCCCCCCATACATCCGCGTTGACGGGGGCGACCCAGGTTTGGCGCAGATTACCGGATTGGGAGGATCAGCCGCGCGAGGTGCCCCCTGGTAATATAAGCGTGCCGCCCGCCGAAGCATTGACCCGGTTGGGTATGTTGTTGGGACGGACATCGGAACGGCGACCACAACAGCAACGCTACGCTGAAAGCCTATCGTTTGCGTTTCAACCCCGTGAACGCGAGGACGAACCCCGCGTCGTTATCGCCGAAGCGGGAACCGGCGTTGGAAAAACCCTTGGATATGTGGCTTCGGCCAGCCTTTGGGCAGAACGAAACGAGGCCCCCGTCTGGATTTCGACTTTTACGCGCAATCTGCAGCGTCAGTTGGATACAGAGCTTGATCGCCTTTATCCCGACCGGGAAACAAAACGCGAGCGGATCGTGGTGCGCAAGGGTCGAGAGAATTATGTGTGCCTATTGAACTATGAAGAATCGCTGGGGCGGTCCAGTTTGGCGAATGGCCCCGATGCAATTGCATTGGGCTTGGTCGCGCGCTGGATCATGGACACCCGTGATGGGGACATGGTCGGGGGGGATTTCCCAGCGTGGCTTATTCATCTGTTTGGGCGAGAAGCCACAACGGACCTTACCGATACGCGCGGGGAATGCATTTATTCTGCATGTCCGCACTATTCTAAATGCTTTATCGAACATAGCGTACGCCGGGCGCGTCGTGCCGAATTGGTGGTGGCCAATCATGCGCTTGTTTTGATCCAAGCGGCTTTATCCACAGACCCTGAAAATCGGCCACTTAGATATGTGTTCGACGAGGCTCATCACTTGTTCGGTGCGGCAGATAGCGCGTTTTCGGCACACCTTTCGGGGATGGAGACATCCGAGCTCAGACGCTGGTTGGTTGGTGCGGAAGGGGGTAGTCGTTCAAGATCACGGGGGCTTAAGTCACGGGTTGAAGAATTGATCGCTGGTGAGATTCAGGCAGAAAAAGCCTTAGACGATGCCTTGCGTGCTGCCCGTGTGTTACCCGGACCTGGATGGCATCAACGGATTACTGATGGACGGTCCGAAGGCCCCGCCGAAGTGTTCCTGAGCATGGTAAAGGCACAAGTCTATGCACGAAGCGCTGATGCAGATGGGCCTTATGCGCTAGAAGCAGAACCTAAACCGTTAATCGATGGCTTGGGCGAAGCGGCGATGACACTCGAAAATGCTTTGGCAGAATTGTCGAAGCCGATTGGCCTTTTGATGGCATCCTTGCACAAGATGTTGGTCGATGAGGCCGAAGTCTTAGAAACATCGACACGGGTGAAGCTAGAGGCTGTGACGGCATCACTGGAACGCCGCGCGCTGAACCAAATATCCAATTGGCGGGCGATGTTGGGGGCATTGAATGCCGACACGCCGAGCGAATTTGTCGACTGGTTCGGTGTTGAGCGGATTTCGGGTCGTGACTTTGATGTTGGGTTTCATCGTCATTGGATTGATCCGACGAAACCGTTGGCTGATGAGGTGTTTAAGCCTGCACACGGGGTTGCCATCACATCTGCGACGCTGACAGACCGCACAGGTGATCCAGACTTTGATTGGCAAGTCGCCGAGGCACGAACGGGCACACATCACCTGCCCACCCGGCCGCTTCAAAAGGCTGAAGCATCGCCGTTCGATTATGAAAAGCAGCTTCAGATCATCGTTGTTGGAGATGTTCAAAAAGGCGATATGGACCAAGCAGCATCAGCATACCGGGAATTGTTTAAAGCCGCTGGTGGCGGGGGGCTGGGCTTATTCACAGCGATTTCCAGGTTGCGTGCGGTCGAAAGCCGGATTCGTGAGCCGTTGGAGAATATGGGTATCCCCTTGCTGGCCCAGCACGTTGATCCATTAGATACCGGTACGCTGGTCGATATTTTCAGATCCGAGGAAAAAGCCTGCCTGTTGGGGACGGATGCCGTTCGGGATGGCGTTGATGTACCAGGAAAATCGCTTCGGGTTATCGTCTTTGATCGGGTGCCATGGCCCCGTCCGGATTTGCTGCACAAAGCGCGCAGAAAAGCATTTGGTGGCAAGACCTATGATGAAATGCTGACGCGTTTAAAATTGTCACAGGCCGTGGGGCGATTGATCAGGAGGGCATCTGATAAGGGGGTCTTTATAATGTTGGACCGTGCCATGCCTTCACGACTTGAAAGCGCGTTCCCTAGCAATGCAAAAGTTGATCGTGTCGGATTGAAAGATGCAATTGCAATCACGCGGTCATTTCTGAACCAGGATGATTAATGGCGACTGGGTGAGATAATTCGCGCGAGCAACCCGCACCCAAAAAGCCCTACAGATACCCACAGAAGCATGGGGTCGTATTCAGGGACATCGGCGAACAGGGCAGCCATTCCCTTCAGGGCACAGGCATCCGTCGTCCAATAGAAACAATCGCGGGCAATTTGAAAATCCTGGCCAAGAATATCATAGAAGAATGATATCCACCAAGCCGTGGCACCGACAAAGCCGATGATGCTTAAAATCATAAAAGTGCCGCCTAGTCTGGAAATCATAACAGGCCTTTTTGCATTAATGGTGACAGGAACAGGACGGACAATGTTAAGACGGCAACAATGGTTGAGACCAATATAGATGCCGATGTCCGCTGAACGTAGATGTTATAATTCTGTGCGACGACAAAGCAAAGCGCGCCAACCGGCAGTGCTGCCATCAACAGCCCAACCGCTTGCCAAAGTGGATCAACATCGAACACAAACATGAACAATGCCCAGGTGATCACGGGGTGGATGAACAGTTTGATAAAACTAACAGAGCTGGTCTCTGCAAACCCGTGGAACAGCGGCTTGCCGACCATGAAAAGGCCAATCGCGAACAATGCACTTGGACCCGCTGCGGCGGATAAGATCGAACTAAAATTGGCGATGGGAGTTGGTAATTGGATTCCTGTCAGAGACCATAAAATCCCCGCGACTGAAGACACGATAAGAGGGTTTTTGGCCAGCGACTTGGTGACTTCAATCGCGGCCTTCATGCTCCGCTCGCCGCGAAGGTCCGCTTCTATCAAAACGGCGTAAATGGGGATCATGACCGCAGTTTGGAAAACCGTCGCGACGATGGCGGGCAATGCCCCGGCCTCACCAAATGCGATGATTGCAAGGGGGATACCCATGTATCCCGTGTTCCCAAAGATCGCGATCATGCCATACATCGATTGCTCGGCGAGCCTGATCTTGAACACAAATCGCGCAAAGATAATCGCGATGATGGTCGTGATAATGCTGCCGCCAGCAAAGGCACCTAGATATGGCCAATTGAAAATCTCGGCAGGGTCAACGCGCGCCATCGAGTAAAACAACAGCACGGGCAATGCGACAAAATAGACAAACTTGTTGATGGCTTCGGAGCTGGCAGGGCCCAGGACGCCCAAACGTCCACATGCGTATCCCGTCAGGATGATCGCAAATACCGGAAGCACGACGTTGAAAATGGGTTCCATACAGGTTCTTTGCAGCAAGGATGGTTGAAGGCTGCGTAGTAGGTATCTACTCTCTCGCCAAATCCAGACGCAAGCTAAAGAGTGTTGGACGAAAGGACAAAGGTTAATGACTGAAATTCAAGGAATGCGGATTGGCCTGATCGGATTGGGTTTCATGGGCAAACCTATGGCACGTAATCTGGCCCGGGCTGGTGCCCTCATGATTGTCCATAATCGCTCTCGTACCAGCGTTGATGAATTGGCGTCAGAAGGCATGACAGCCGCAACGTCCCCCAAAGAAGTGGCGGAAACCGCTGATATCATCATCACGATGTTAACGGACACCCCGGCAGTCGAAACTGTCATGACGGGACCGAATGGCGTGTTCGAAGGACTGACTGCCGGAAAACTCGTGATCGATATGAGCACAACCAAAGTTCCGGCGACTCGGGCGTTTGGCGAAGGTGCAGCGGAAAAAGGCGCCGATTACGTCGATGCCCCAGTATCAGGCGGCACCATTGGTGCGGAAAACGGCACGTTGACGATTATGGCGGGCGGATCAGAACAGGCATTTGCACGTGCACTCCCGGTTCTGTCTGTTCTAGGTCAACGCATCACGCATGTCGGGCCGATTGGCACGGGACAAGTTGCGAAGGCAGCCAACCAAGTGATCGTCGGCCTGAACATTGGTGCCGTCGCCGAGGCCTTGGCACTCGCGCGTCGTGCAGGTGCGGACCCGGCAAAGGTTCGTGAAGCGCTGAGCGGTGGTTTTGCTGACAGTCGAATTCTCGAAGTGCATGGCCAACGGATGATCGATGGCGCGTTCGAACCGGGTGCGAAATCAACCATACAGCGCAAGGATATGGATCAAGCGTTAGAGCTAGCCGCGCAACTTGGTTTAGAGATGCCTGCAACGTCTCTTAGTCGCGATCTTTATGACAGACTTATCGCGAATGGTGATGGAGATCTGGACCACGCCGCGTTGATCAAAGCGATTGATCCAGACGCCTAACTTAGATTTCTGGTGTGTAGCCCAGATTAGGCGCTAACCAGCGTTCCGTTTCTTGCAGATCCATGCCTTTGCGTTCCGCGTAGTCCGCGACCTGATCGGGTCCGATCCGACCGATCCCGAAATAAGCACTTTCGGGATGCGCAAAGTAATACCCTGAAACGGATGCTGCTGGCGTCATCGCAAAGGATTCTGTGAGCGCCATTCCAGCGTTATCTTCGGCGTTTAACAATTCGAACAATGTGCGCTTTTCGGTGTGATCGGGACACGCAGGATATCCCGGTGCCGGGCGGATGCCGTCATACGCCTCAGCAATGAGTTGAGCGTTCTCTAAGCTTTCTTCGGCGGCATATCCCCAGAATTCTTTGCGCACACGTTCGTGCATATGCTCGGCAAATGCTTCGGCAAATCGATCGGCCAAGGCCTTTAACATGATCGAAGAATAATCGTCATTAGCATCCTCGAATGCTTTTGCGCGTTCTTCAGCGCCGATGCCCGCTGTTACCGCAAACCCACCGATCCAATCGGTAACGCCGCTATCGGCAGGTGCGACAAAATCAGCCAAACACATGTTGGCACGTTTTGAAGATTTCGACATTTGTTGGCGCAGGAAATGAACATCTGCAATGTGGGCGTTCTTGCCATCTGTCCCGTAAATTTGAACATCATCACCGTTACTGTTTGCAGGCCAGAAACCGATGACAGCACGGGCTGTCAGCCATTTCTCGGAAATGATTTTTTCAAGCATTGCGTCCGCGTCCGCTTTTAGGCTGCGGGCTGCTTCACCAACAACGTCGTCATCCATGATGCGCGGATATGTTCCCGCCAAATCCCAGGTGCGGAAAAATGGCGTCCAGTCGATGCGATCTACAATGTCTGCAAGATCATAGGACTCAAACGTTTTTAAGCCGGTGAAGGTTGGCGTTGGCGGTGTGTAATTTGACCAATCGATGCCGACGGTATTTTGACGGGCATCATCAATGGACACAATGTTGCGCATACCGTCTTTGCCGGCGTGCTTGTCACGGATCGCGTCATATTCAGCGGCGATCTCTTTGACCAAGTCATCGCTGCGGGTGCTGCTCAACAACTTGCTTGCGACACCTACGGAACGGGATGCATCCAAGACGTGGATCACAGGATGCTCATAGTTTGGTGCGACCTTAACAGCGGTATGGGCCTTTGATGTGGTGGCACCACCGATCAACAATGGCACATCCATTCCAGCCCGGGTCATTTCGCGGGCGACGGTACACATTTCTTCTAGGCTCGGGGTGATCAAACCAGACAAGCCGATGATATTGGCATTTTCCCGCTTCGCGGTTTCGATGATTTTGCCATACGGTACCATGACGCCCAAATCGATAACTTCGTAACCGTTGCATTGCAGTACGACACCAACAATATTTTTACCGATGTCGTGAACATCACCCTTAACGGTGGCCATGACGATCTTGCCTTTTTTCTCGGTAGAGCTTTTGTCAGCTTCCAAATACGGTTGTAAATATGCGACGGCTTGTTTCATCACGCGTGCAGATTTCACGACCTGCGGCAGGAACATTTTCCCTGACCCAAACAGGTCGCCAACGACATTCATGCCGTCCATCAATGGACCTTCGATCACTTCGAGCGGACGGGCAAATTGCTGGCGTGCCTCTTCGGTGTCTTCGACGATGTAGTCGGTGATGCCACGGACCAACGCATGTTCTAATCGGCTGGCGACTGGTTTTTCACGCCAGGATAAATCTTCTTTTTGCGCTTTGGCACCGGATACGGCCTGGTCGGCGACCTCCAATAATCGTTCAGCTGCATCTTCGCGGCGATTCAAGACGACGTCTTCAACCCGGTCTCTCAAATCCTTGGGGATATCCTCGTAAACCGCCAATTGCCCGGCGTTAACGATAGCCATATCAAGTCCCGCTTTGATCGCATGAAACAAGAACACCGAATGCATAGCTTCGCGGACCGCGTTGTTGCCACGGAACGAAAATGACATGTTTGATAAGCCACCCGATGTGTGGGTTAACGGCATTTCTTTTTTGATGGTCTCGACGGCAGCGATGTAATCTTTTGAGAAATTATCATGCTCTTTGATCCCCGTCGCGATGGGGAAAATATTTGGATCAAAGACAATATCTTCAGGAGGGAAGCCCGCTTTTTGGGTCAGTACTTTATACGTCTTGGTGCAGATTTCGATCATGCGATCATAACTGTCGGCTTGGCCATCTTCGTCGAATGCCATCACGACGACGCCAGCACCAAAGCGCATGGCTTCGCGGGCATGGGTGATCAATTCTTCTTCGCCTTCTTTAAGGCTGATCGAATTGACGATGCTGCGACCTTGCAGGCATTTCAGCCCTTCGATAACGATTTCCCATTTGGAGCTATCGACCATCATGGGGACGCGCGCGATATCAGGTTCTGACGAAACCAAGAACAGGAATGTGCGCATGGCTTCGACGCCGTCCAACATGGCATCATCCATGTTCACATCGACGATCTGTGCGCCATTGATGACTTGTTGGCGGGCGATTTCAACGGCTTCGGGATAGGCCCCTTCACGCACTAATTTTGCGAACTTGATAGACCCTGCAACGTTGGTGCGCTCGCCGACATTCACGAACCCGGTGACATCGTTAAAATTTAGTGGCTCTAACCCTGAAAGCGTTAGCGCCGTTGATGGTTCGGGTATATTGCGCGGCTTGTGCGGGATCACAGCATCGCGAATGGCCTGGATATGTGATGGGGTCGTGCCGCAACAACCGCCGACAATATTGACCAGTCCCGATTTTGCGAAGTCACCTAGGTGGGTTGCCATGTGTTCAGGCGTATCGTCGTAACCGCCAAATGCGTTTGGCAGGCCTGCGTTCGGATAGACACTAATAAATGTATCGGCGATATCGCTGACCGCCTGAATATGCGGGCGCATGTCTTCGACACCAAGTGCACAGTTAAAGCCAACGGCCAATGGTTTAATATGGCGGATTGAATGCCAGAATGCTTCGGGTGTTTGCCCAGAAAGCGTGCGCCCAGATGCATCGGTAATCGTGCCAGATATCATGACGGGCCAACGACGACCGACTTCATCGAAGAAGCGCATGATCGCATAGATCGCGGCCTTGGCATTCAATGTATCAAAGATGGTTTCGACCATGATCAGATCGGCACCACCATCGATCAAACCGCGCAGGGCTTCGTCATAAGTTTCAACAAGATCATCGAATGTGACATTCCTGAATCCTGGGTCATTGACGTCGGGTGACAGCGATGCCGTTCGGTTGGTGGGGCCCAGGGCACCTGCCACAAATATCCGTCGTGACGGGTCTTCGCTTGCGATCTGGTCTGCCGCCTCGCGCACCAGTTCCGCTGCCCGGTAATTCAATTCGTACGCGAGGGCTTCCATACCGTAGTCGGCCTGGGAAATCTTGTTTGCATTGAATGTATTCGTTGAGACGATATCGGATCCAGAGCGGGCAAATGCCAAATGAATGTCGCGAATGATATCGGGGCGTGTCAGGGTTAGGAGATCGTTATTTCCTTTTAGGTCTTGAGACCAATCGGCGAAACGTGTGCCTCGAAAATCGTCTTCACTCAATTCGTGTTCTTGAATCATGGTGCCCATCGCACCATCCAGCATCATGATTTTTTCGTTCATGATTTTTATGAGTTGATCCGTGCAGTCTGTGCTGGGGGCTGGGGGCATGCTTTCTGGTGATGCCGGGCCCGCGTCCAGATTCAATGAGACAACAGGGCTCGTATTTTCGTTATGACCAGCAGCGTGAGAACACGTCATGATAAATCTCGTTCTAAAAATTAAAGAAAACTAGGTGGCGATATCTTCGCGAACACCCATGATGTGGCAGATCGCGTAGCAAAGATCAGCCTTATTCATCGTGTAGAAATGAAACGCGTTCACGCCATTGGCATGCAGCACCCGGCATTGTTCTGCCGCGACGCTGGCTGCCACCAATTTACGCGTATCCGGATCGTCATCAAGCGCATCAAACAGATCGTGCATCCAGGACGGCACAGATGCGCCGCACATTTTGGCGAACTTTGCCGTCTGATTAAAATTGGTGACCGGCAGAATCCCCGGCACGATGGGGATGGAAATTCCTGCACCACGGGCGCGATCCAGAAATCGTAAGAAGACTTCGGGATCAAAGAAAAACTGTGTGATGGCCCGCGTCGCACCCGCGTCGATTTTGCGTTTCAAGTTGTCCAGATCATCCTGATCGCTGATCGCTTCGGGGTGGGTTTCTGGATAAGCAGCAACAGAGATTTCAAAACCGCCGATGCGTTTCAAACCAGCGACTAAGTCAGATGCGTACGCATAGCCTTGCGGGTGTGGCTCGTAGCGGTTGGAACCTTCTTGGGGATCACCGCGAAGGGCGACAATATGTTTGACCCCGGCATCCCAATATTCTTGTGCAATTTGGTCGATCTCGTCACGTGATGCGCCTACGCATGTTAGGTGCGCGGCGGGGGCCATTGATGTTTCTTTGGCGATGCGGGTGACCGTCGAATGCGTGCGTTCACGAGTGGTGCCACCTGCACCATAAGTCACGGATACATACTCTGGGGCCAGCGGTTCAAGTCGCTTGATCGCCGACCAAAGTGTCTCAGCAGTGGCATCAGATTTTGGTGGAAAGAATTCAAACGATACAGATACGTCTTCTGGGAGCGGGGCTGCGATCATCATGTGCGGTGATGGAGGGCGACCGCCACGTGAGACATTCATGATGGACGGATTGTTGGGTGCGCGATGTATCATGCCATGGCCTCTTTAACGGGCATCACGCCGGATTTCCGCGCATGCCATATGGTTACGGTAAGGTGTGCGCCTTCGAGGTGCTGAACTGTCAGGACATCAAGGTTTGATTGTCTCAGGGCTTCATCGAAATCATTATTTGCAAATCCCAGGCGGCGATGCTGATGAGTCGTGCGCAAGTCTTCAATGTCATGAGGGGCAAAATCAGCGATGAGCATTTGCCCGCCATCGACCAATACCCGAGCGGCTTCATTTAGGGCACTCGCGACGTCATCGACGAAGTGTAAGACCTGATGCACAACGACGGTGTCAAAGCTGTCATCAGGAAAAGGCAACGCGTAGAGATCACCTTGACGTACCCGACAGTGATCCAAATTATCTTCTTCGAGTTTGGACCGGGCCACGGCAAGCATGTCGCGCGAAAGATCAATCCCCTCGCCAGTTTCAATTTGCGGTGCAAACAGGCGAAGCATCTCACCCGTGCCTGTCCCTAGATCCAATAAACGACGGATAGGACGCTTGCAGCCCAGTGCGGCGATCGCTGTGTTGACTTGTTCTTGATCGATATGAAGTGCCCGCAGGCTATTCCACGCGGCTGCATTTTCGCTGAAATATTTTGATGCGGCCTGATCACGGTCTGATTTTACACGCTCAAGGCGTTCTTGGTCTCTTTGCAGGGTGCTGTCATCGACCGGTATGTTGCTCAATAACGCATCAATAACGGATGTCACACCGCTTTGTTTACCCAGTCGATAAAACACCCAACTGCCTTCGGGGATACGATCTAATGCGCCAGCATCGGTAAGCAGTTTCAAATGTCTTGAAACACGTGGTTGGCTTTGGCCCAGAATGCGCACGATCTCGCTCACGGTGAGGTCGCCACCGTGTCGACACATCGCCATGACCCTTAAACGGGTGGGATCGGCTAATGATTTTAACAATTTGATCGTGTTGTCCATTATCGCCTCTGCTCTCGATGTGATAATAAACATATAAAGATATCTTTATGTCAATAAGCAATTTAAGATTTAACGGATTTAAATGATTTGAGCCGCAGCAAACTTTCATTAACCAGGTCTGTTCTACGGTGCGAATGAGGATAATGCGGGACGATGCGATAGCTTGCTTTGAAGGACATCAATTCCGCGTGATGCTAAGGGGCGAATTGTTGATATTGTTATTAATCCGCCTTACACGTGGACTAGGAATACTAAACGCGAAAAATTGGTGTTTACGCGCAGAGGAACAGAGGTTTTGAATGACCGAACGGCGCTTTTAGGCTTTTCAAATGATCTTAAAAAGTCGTCGCTTGACTTATATGTGGCGGTCTGTAGCCTCTATCGGCAAAGACGTTAGAATGACATCCATAATGGGAATGTCGATGATCTATCTACGTTTCCTAGTGACAAATTTTCTAAGCTAGAATTTATTAGTGTGTCTACGAACGAAGAGATTTCGACAAAAATATGACCATACTTAAATCCACTTTTTGTGCACTACTGGCTGCATTGTTTATTGTCTCATCAGGCGTTGTTCAAGCTGGCGAGATGGAGGATAGCGCGACGGCGTTTGTACAAGATTTGGAGAAAGAGGCGATTGCATCGCTTGCCGATACGTCTAAGCCGCGGGCAGAGCGCGTTAACGCTTTTCGGTCATTGTTTCGCGAAAAATTTGCTGTTGGTGTGATTGGGCGTTGGACTCTTGGTCGTAGTTGGCGGAAAGCCACTCCGGAAGAGCAAAAAGAATTCCTAATGCTGTTCGAAGATTTGATGGTGGCAACATACGTCGACCGCCTTTCGAGTTACGCAGGCGAAGGTCTGAAATATACGAAAACAGTCCCCGTCGATGAAAACATGTCGACAGTCCATACTGAAATCGTCCGACCTGATCAAGCCGATGCGCGGCCGATTAGTGTTTTATGGCGTGTTGGCCGCCAAGGCGAGTTGTACAAAGTCTTAGATGTTGTGGTCCAGGGCGCATCAATGAGTCTGACCCTTCAAAAAGAGTTCACGGCGATTGTCCGCAATAAAGGCAGCGTGGCTGGTCTGATTGAAGAACTTCGCAAAAAAACGGTTGAACTCAACCAGACTTGAGATGTCAAATCTTCTGCTTACGGGCGTTGAATCTGACAATCTAATTTCGCAATAATAACGTCTTTACTCATGAGGGTGCTTTAACCAGAGACACGCTCAGGGTTACACTCTGTATTCCGATAATCGGTAAGGGTGAATAGTCCAGTGCTTTCAAGGATCGTCTCAGGGCGGAGTCAATTCGGTCGACGGTACTTTGTGTATTTCGTTGCCGCTTGGGTGATCTTGATCGCTTGCTTCGTTGTTGTTGAGCGCTGGGCAGACAGTAAAACAACAGCCTATCACGAGATACAATTCAACGAGCAACAGGTAGCTCAGGTTTTATTGGCCAAGCGTGGTATTGAAGATCGCGTCAATGTTATCAAACGTGATATGCAAAATTTAGCAACGCTGCTGCCTCAACCTGAAACCCAAATTGGGTCAGACAGGAAAGCCATTGTAAGTTCGTTTTTTGCTCAAAGTCTTGAGATCATATCTATCAGTGATGTGTCACCACGGGGACGCGAAGAGTTGATGAATCTTTCTGCTGATGCGATGGGTCACTCAACCGACATGTTCTCACATTTTACAGAAGAATTGCTGTTAAGTGAGGCGGATGCGGATACTTGGGTGTCGGATTACACATTCATCGGTGAAACCGTTTACGCAGCACTGGCGATTAAAATGCAATCAGAACAGGGTGCCAAGAACGCGTCTTGGATTATGGCAGTAATCAATCTGAGTAATTTATTCGATGCTTATGTGGCGCCGCTTCGCGTGGGTAAGTTTGGGGCGGGATATGTTCTCGATCACACCGGTAAAATTTTATATGACCACGAACCGGAGGTTATTGGTCGCAACGTATTTGATGGCTTGCACGCCAAATATCCAGCCCTTGAAGAATTAGATCGCAAAATGGTGAGCATGGGGGCTGGGACTGGAGAATATCAATTCACGGTGGCCCGAGGTGGAGAAACATCGAGGAAACTCGTTGCGTGGAATTCGCTCGAGTTTGGGGGCAGCCGGATGATCATTGCCATGTCCGCATCCGATAGTGAAATCCATGCATCTATTGATGAATCCCGACGGATCGTGTTCGTGGCTGTGCTCCTTTTGGCGCTAGGCTTTATCGTCACAACGTATGTTTTTGTGAGGATGCGCCAGCGTTTGATGCAAGTTCAAACCGAGGAAATGGCCAACCGTGTTGCTGAAAAAACAGATGATCTGAATAGAGAGTTACAGGCGCGGACGGAATCTGAAGATCGCTTCAGAGATTTCGCGGAGTCGAAGTCGGATTGGTTATGGGAGATGGATCGCGATCTGAAATTCACTTTTATTTCCGATCGTTACCAGGAAATCACAGGTTTCGTGCCGGATTTTGCAATAGGCAAAACACGGGGTGAGATGATCTCAGGCGGCGTCGATGCTGTGGTGCTCAATGCGCATTTGGCAACGTTAATGAACCGTCGTGCATTCCGAGATTTTCGCTACGATTTAAAAGCGCCATCGAGTCAGCAGATTACAGCCAACATCAGTGGCAAGCCGGTGTTTGACCAACATGGAAACTTCACAGGTTACCGGGGTGTCGGTTCGAACATGACGGTGCAAGTGCATGCGCAGCGCGCACGGGACGCAGCGCTGCGTGAAGCAGAACGTGCGAACAAAGCGAAATCTGAATTTTTAGCCGCGATGAGCCACGAGTTACGAACCCCCCTAAATGCGATATTGGGGTTTTCCGAAGTCATTCATTTGCAGTTGCTAGGGCCGGATGATGCCAAGAAATACAATGACTACGCGCACGATATTCATACGAGCGCCGCGCATCTATTAGCATTGGTCAATGATCTTCTGGATGTTTCAGCCATCGAAGCGGGGCAAATTGATGTCCATTTTGAAACTGTCGACATAGGACCGTTGATCGAGGAAAGTCTGCAAACGGTACGTGATGTTGCTGACAGAAATGGAATAAAAATAGCGTTGAAAATCGCTGACGACATGCCCGATGTACATGCTGATCCACGAGCAGTCAGGCAGATACTTCTTAATCTATTGTCCAACGCGACAAAATTCTCTCAATCGGGTTGTATTATCTCCGTTTCGGGCAAGGGCATTGAAAATGGCGTTGAAGTCACCGTGAAGGATACAGGAATTGGTATTCCTGCAGAACGTTTAACCGAGGTCACACGCCCATTCGTTCGAGGCCAGCGCGACCCTTACAAGGCCGAGCGCGGTTGGGGATTGGGATTGTCTATTGTCAGTGCACTCGTGGATTTGCATGGCGGTGAATTGAAGATTCATAGTCAAGTGGGCACGGGAACAACTGTGTCGTTCACGCTTAAATCCCGAGAGGATGTTAAGCAAAACCCACTTAAGTGACACCAAAGCATCCTGAGGATTACCCATGACCCAAGAGGAATACAATGAATATTGCGGTGGTTTGCCTTCCACAACACATGTTGTGCAATGGGGTGGGGCGCATGTTTGGAAGGTCGGCGGTAAAGTATTTGCGATCGCAGGCTGGGGTGAAGGTGAAGACCTCGCCGTGACTTTTAAGGTGTCTGATATTGCTTTTGAGATATTGCAGGATCTACCCGGGTTGCGCCCGGCGCCCTATTTGGCATCGCGAGGGTTTAAGTGGATTCAAAACTATCAGCCTTCGGGTTTATCCGATGACGATCTGCGGGATTTTATCTCAAAATCTCATGAACTGGTCGCGGCAGGTCTGACCAAAAAATTGCAACGGGAACTAGGGTTTCTTGATCGCCTTTAGTCAAAAAGAAAACGGGGTAGCCAAAGGCCACCCCGTTGCACATAAACAAATACGTAAATTAATCTTCGGTGGATAGGTTCTCTGCAGCCATTTTGCCGTCACGGCCCGAAACCAATTCGAAGCTGACTTTTTGACCTTCATTGAGGCCGGATAAGCCCGCACGTTCTACCGCGCTAATATGGACAAAAGCGTCTTTGCCGCCGTCTTCAGGCTCGATAAAACCGAAACCTTTGGTGTGGTTGAACCACTTAACTGTACCTTTAGCCATGATCATTCCTTTATGCAATTTCTCAGCCAGCCGCTCTGCGGCCCAGCACCCAAATAACGTATACAGTGTCGAGGACGTAATCTGGCCAGCCGAAAAACGGATAAGCATGATAGCAACGACGACTCGTAACGCGGCCCTTAGCTTAGCCGGACAGATATCGAAAACAAGTTAATATTGGGTGACATTAACGTTTGATGCTTGACATCAAGCCCCTGAACGGGCAGTACCTCTTCACGTCTCGCGATGGCGCGAAGCTCCGCCCCAAGGTGGTTTTTTCCCGAGACCAATAATAATAATCAGTTCTCTGCCGACCGCGCTCGGGAAAGAGCAAACCACTAGATCGCTGAACATGTAAGTGTTCCTGATGGTCAGTGGCATAAGGTAAAACATGTCTAACAATACATTCTCTGAGATCGGCTTGGCCGATCCAATTCTGCGTGCACTCACTGAGCGCAAGCACTTCGAACCTACACCTATTCAAACCAAAGCTATTCCGCACCTGATTGAAGGTCGGGATGTCCTGGGTATTGCCCAAACAGGAACCGGCAAGACGGGCGCATTTGCGCTACCGCTGCTGCATCATTTGGAAAATCAAAAATTTGCAAAATCTCGCCATCCAAAGGCACTTATTTTGGCCCCAACCCGCGAACTTGCTATTCAAATTGGCGATGAATTTCGCGAATATGGCAAACACGTTAAGGCGCGGTATGCCGTGATATTCGGTGGCGTTAAGCAGGGCAACCAGGTTGCGGCCCTGGAACGTGGCGTCGATATTATCGTCGCGACCCCAGGTCGCCTGATGGATTTACATCGTCAGCGCAAAGTATCATTCGATGAGGTGAAGTATCTTGTCCTTGATGAAGCGGATCGCATGCTCGACATGGGTTTCGTACACGAAATGCGTAAAATCGTTCAATCCCTTCCTAAGGAGCGACAGTCACTTCTGTTTTCTGCAACCATGCCGAAGACAATTGCTAAAATCTCGAAAGAGTTTCTGACTGACCCGATTGAAGTCTCCGTCGCACCGCAAGCGACGCCGATCAGTCGGATCGAACAAGAAGTCTATCACGTCAGTGCAAACGAGAAGCGCGACCTATTGGCGCAAGTGTTGGACGACCCAGAGATGAAACGTGTAATCGTATTCGTCCGAATGAAACACCGTGCGAACCGGGTCGTCGAAAACCTTGGTAAGGTAGGCATCCGTGCCGAAGCTATCCATGGTAACAAGTCTCAGAACGCCCGTCAGGCTGCTTTGAAGCAATTCAAGAATGGTCAAGTTCGGGTGCTGGTTGCGACTGACATCGCAGCGCGCGGGATCGATGTTGATAGCATCACACACGTGATTAATTATGAACTCCCAAATGAACCTGAGAGCTACGTACACCGCATTGGGCGAACAGCCCGCGCAGGTGCAACGGGGAAAGCGATCGCGTTTTGTGACTCTTCAGAGGTATCGTTTCTACGCGATATCGAAAAGCTGATCGGCCAACATATTAGTGTTTCGGGTGGTTCCGTACATGCACAGCCGTTGATTGCTCCGACACCGGACAAGGCTTCTCCGAGCAAGCGGCCGTTTAAGAAAAAACCGCACCGCGGTCGTGGCAATGGGCAACCTGGAAACGGGAAACCACATTCTGGCAGCGGCAAGCCTCAGAACGGCAATGGAAAACCTAAGCAATCACAAGGTCGTTCAAAATCTCGTAGACCTCGCGCAGCTTAACTAGGAAACTCTACTAAGGTATCCCTTTGCGCCATTGTTGCGCAGGAGATTTAGGCGTGGCATGACTCTGATGATGTCTGCCACGTCGCCTTAGGAGCGTGAACACATGAACCGGGCCGAGAAACGCCGTCTTCAAAAGCAAGCGGCCAAGACCGTAAGCCGGGGAAATATCCCGCAGGCCTTTAACGAAGCGGTAAAGCTGCATCAAGCCGGTGATATTGCTGGCGCAGATAAGCTTTATGCACGGGTTTTAGAGATAGACCCCGATCATGTTGATGCACTGTCTAATCGCGGGCTTACGTTGGTCAGTCTTGGACGTTTCGAAGACGCAATACCCTGCATTGAAAAAGCGATATCGATCACGCCAAATGCTGCCGACCTGAATTTCAATTTGGGGACGGCACTTGATGAACTATGGCGATATGATGATGCGACGAAAGCCTATCAGCGTTGTATCGAATTGGCGCCAGATTACGCACCCGCGCACTATAATTTAGCTGGGTTAATGATGTCGGCATCTCGTCCATTGGATGCCGTGAAGCATTATCGTGACGCTATTTCTGCATACCCTGGATATGTCGAAGCGCATTTTGGTCTTGGTGTAGCGTTTCAAGATGCTGGCGAATTTGAAGAGGCTGTAAAGAGTTATCGACAGACTATTATATATGAGCCAAATCACGCGGGCGCGCACGCCAATATGGGATTTTCGTTAAAGGAATTAGGTCAATTTGAAGGAGCCCATGAGGCTTACAGCAAGGCGATGGCCCTTAATCCAGATAACAGCAAAATCCTATCGACGATGTGCGATGTGTACTTGGCCTCGGGCGAGCCAGCGACAGGTCTTAAGCTCTGCGATGCATTTCTTGAATCACATTCAGGCGATGTATCAGCGATGGCCTTCAAAGCGGCCGCCTTAAACGAGCTTGGCGATAATGAGGGGCTTCGGACCGTTCACGATTTCGATCAACTCGTGCGCCCCCAAATTATCGAAGTGCCAGAAGGTTTTAAGGATTTAGATTCTTTCAATGCAGCATTGGTTGAGCATGTCTTAAACCATCCAACACTGGTTGAGGCACCTGCGTCTTATTCAACAATGAATGGTCGACATACCTCTGAGCTATTTGTTGGAGAGCTTGGCCCAATGGCGACCTTTGAGCAGGTTATTCGTCGTGCCGAAGCCGCATATCGACGGGACGTTCCCATTGACCCCACTCAGTCATGGCTGGCCCAACGGCCTAACAAAACAAAGCTAAATTGCTGGTCTGTCGTAATGAACAGCCAAGGCCACCAACTCAGCCATATACATCCGTCTGGATGGTTGAGTGGTGTTTATTATCCCAGGTTGCCTGATGTTATTAACGAGGATGACCCGAACCATGAAGGATGGATCGAATTTGGTCGGACCACGGATAACTATTCGGGCAAAAAAGATCCTGACGTTAGAATGTACAAACCGCGCGAAGGATTGATGGTATTATTTCCATCGTATTTTTATCACCGCACGATCCCGTTCCATTCGGATCAATTGCGATTTTCAATCGCTTTCGATATCTGTCCTGCTGATTGATTATAAAAATGCGCTGATGCGTTAGGCATTGCTACCGGCAACGTATCCGCTCGACCAAGCCCATTGGAAATTGTAACCACCTAGCCAGCCCGTAACATCGACGGCTTCTCCGATGACATAAAGTCCGGGCACGTTTTTCGCTTCCATGGTTTGCGATGACAATTCAGCCGTATCAACGCCGCCCATTGTAACTTCGGCTTTTGCATAACCTTCTGTACCTGCGGGCGTAATCTGCCAGCGGTTCAGGGTGTCACCGAATTGACCCAGGTCTTTGTCGGTGATGTCGGTGATGCGTCCGACCAGGCCGAAACTGGTGCACAAACCAACGGCCAATCTATTTGGTAGAATTTTTGACAGTATCGTTTGAACTTCTTGCTTTGGGTGTTCGTGTTTCTGTCTCAGCATATGTGCTCGCATATCCGTATCGGGGACGATATCGAGATTGATGCTCTCCCCTTCACGCCAATACGACGAAATTTGTAGGATCGCTGGCCCTGATAATCCACGGTGCGTGAAAAGTGCGGCCTCGCGAAATGATGTCTTATTATGCTTGGCGACGCATGGCATTGCGATCCCACTCAGCGGTGTGGCAAATGCTTTATCGCTGCCCGATAACGTAAGCGGGACCAAACCTGGACGTACATTGATCACATTGAGTCCAAATTGTTTGGCGATGTCATGGGCGAAAGTGCTGGCGCCCATCTTTGGAATGGATAAGCCGCCTGCGGCCAATACGAGTGAGTCTGACGTGAATACCTTTTTGTCTGTGGTCACCGTAAACGTATCGCCGCGGGCGATGTTCTGCACCGATTGGGACAACCTGACGTCAACATGTGCCGCCTGACATTCAGCCATCAACATATCGACGATGTCTTTCGCCGATGTATCACAAAACAATTGGCCGAGCGTTTTTTCGTGCCATGGAATGCCGTGCTTATCAACCAGGGCGATGAATTCGTGCTGCGTGTACCGGGCCAATGCGGATTTACAGAAATGCTTATTCGCTGAAATAAAATTATCTGGGCGACAATGGAGGTTTGTGAAGTTGCAGCGCCCACCGCCCGAAATCAGGATCTTTTTACCCGGCGCATCCGCGTGATCAAGAAGCAGAACGGAACGTTGCCGCGCCCCGGCCGTCATCGCGCACATCAGGCCTGCCGCCCCAGCGCCGATTACGATGACGTCAAAATGGATGGGAGGCTTCATAATATACGTATGACTTTCCAAAGATGGCTTGAGGGACATCATTGAGCATGAATGCACCTTGTAGTCACTTCGGAATTGGTCTTGTGGGGATTTTTGGGGAGAGCATGCGCCCTCCCCAAAAGGTATTCTTAGACGGCGACGCCCGTTTTGCCGTCGAAATCGCTGGCGTCATGGCGCTCGGGCACTTGTTCTTCTGGCCCGCCCTGCGTTCGGTTGACCATCCGTCCACGCTTCACAGCCTCGCGTCCCAATATCTCGTGCGTCCAGCGCTGAACATTTTTATATGACTGAACATCCAAAAACTCGCCCGCATCATATTGTTTGCCCAGGCAAAGAACGCCATACCAAGGCCAGATCGCAATATCTGCAATCGTGTAGTCATCGCCAGTCATGTATTGGTTTTCGGCTAAGTGCTGGTCGAGCACATCTAGTTGACGCTTTGTTTCCATCGCAAATCTGTTGATGGGATATTCAAATTTTTCAGGCGCATAAGCGTAGAAATGACCAAACCCCCCACCCAAATACGGTGCGCTGCCCATTTGCCAGAACAGCCAAGACAAACACTCCGAGCGCGCGGGAAGGTCTGTCGGCAAAAATTCGCCAAACTTTTCGGCCAGATACATCAAGATGGCGCCCGACTCGAATACGCGGGTTGGCGTCGGAGTGCTCATATCAAGCAGGGCAGGGATTTTGGAATTCGGATTAATGCCAACAAAACCACTGCCGAATTGGTCGCCATCACCAATTTCAATGAGGTGTGCATCATATTCAGCGCCGCTGTGGCCAAGGGCCAGCAATTCTTCCAACATGATAGTCACTTTGACGCCATTCGGTGTGCCTTTTGAATGTAACTGCAATGGATGCTTCCCAACGGGAAGTTCTTTTTCGTGGGTGGCACCTGCTGTCGGCCGATTGGTGCTGGCAAACTTTCCGCCGTTTTCCTTGTCCCAAGTCCAAACCTTGGGTGGCGTGTATGTGGTAGAGTCAGTCATCTTTAGGTTCCCCCATTATCGTGCTGTTTGTGTGAACAAAGTTTCTGACGAATACATGGGGAGCAGCTTCAGATATGTCTAACTTTAGGCCAACGCCATTTTACTGTATGCCCATGAGTTCATGCCTGTTGAATGGATAAATAATAAGTTGAATGGCCCCCTAATATGCCCAGTGTGATCGCCCCTGTCGCTGCCCTATTATTAAGTGTTGCTCTTTTGCTCATGGGTAATGGCCTCCAAGGCACATTGTTGCCAGTGCGTGCGCAACTCGAAGATTTCGGTTCCTTAAGCATTGGTATTTTGGGGTCGTTTTATTTTGCAGGATTTGCACTTGGTTGTCTTTTAGGGCCAAAAGCTGTGCAGCGAGTCGGGCACATCCGCGTGTTCACGGCCATGGTTTCCATAGCGTCTACTATTTCAATCCTGCATTCGATGGTGGTGCAACCAGAACTATGGTGGTTCTTTCGTGGGATCACGGGATTTTGCTTTGCCACCTTATATATGGTTATCGAAAGCTGGTTGAACGAGAAATCCACCAACGAAAAGCGGGGCATGATTTTTTCGATTTACACCGTCATCAATTTGTCCGTGATCACCGTGGGCCAAATGATGTTGACGTTCGCCAGTCCGCTCTCGTTTACGCTTTTTGGTTTGGCTTCGATTTTGGTTTCAGTGGCCGCTGTGCCGATTGCGATGACCTGCGCCCCTGCACCGCAACCGCTGACAGTCGTGAAAATTCGACCGAAATATTTGTATGGAATTTCACCTGCGGGGTTCGTTGGATGTTTTGCTGTCGGTCTTGCGAATGGATCGTTTTGGTCATTGGCACCGGTATTTGCACAACGTGCAGATGGAGATGTTAGCGCCATTGCGATTTTCATGAGTGTCGCTGTAATTGCGGGCGCGATTGGTCAGTATCCTATGGGGCGCTTGTCCGATAAGATTGATCGCCGAAAAGTCATTATTTTTGCGTGTTTAGGTGCGGCAGCCTCCGGGATCAGCTTGACGGTAGTCGGTAACTACTGGGAACCTGGGATACTCATCGCTGCGGCTTTCTTTGGGCTTTTTGCATTCCCGGTCTACGCATTATGTGTTGCCCATTTGAATGACAATGTAGAGGCTGATGGTTTTGTTGAGGCCGCAAGTGGGCTGCTTTTGATCTTTGCTGCGGGGGCGGTTATTGGTCCCTTGATCGCATCGATGGCGATGCGGTTCTTTGGCACTGATATGTTATTCGCCTACACAGCTGTCGTTCATCTTCTTGTTGCGGCATTCATTATTGTTCGGATGCGCAAACGAGAAGCCACACCCATTGATGAACGCGTCCAATTTGATGACAGCGTGCGCGTGGCACAGACAGTATCATGTATAGATACCTCTTCTGAGCCAAATGATGACACGGCTTCTGATCTGGGATCATCCAAGGATTAATTATAGGGTTAACACCTATTTCACCTGTGTCTGAAATTGAGTATATTGCCTAAAAATAAAAACGTATAATGGGGGATATCGAGGGAATGGACGCTGTCGACGTTCCGTTACAATCAAAAGTTTCAGTTCTAGAGCATATCGTCTAAGGGTCACGATCTTCGCGAAACATTGG
>ENA-UOXV01000874-UOXV01000874.1-marine-metagenome-genome-assembly--contig:-NODE-874-length-43397-cov-9.781436_pt1 | contig 43397 bp, 42 predicted proteins | sample MGYA00238165_ERZ766961 | MGnify/ENA primary metagenome ERZ766961 (study PRJEB28924, sample SAMN03173240) | marine metagenome | biome: Marine; feature: Water; material: Subsurface seawater | place: North... | reverse complement strand
CCGGAAAAACCTATCTGGCCCAAGAACTTTCTAAAAAGTATAAGCTCCCTCTTTTTTACAAGGATGCTTTCAAAGAGATGATGTACGATAACTTTGGCCGACTGCCGGAAAGAGAGGAATCATGGTTTATGGGGAAATGTAGTAACCAGACATTGGAAATTGTTTCAAAGGAACTTCTTTCAAAAGGGATCTCTCATATCATTGAATCGAATTTCAGTCCTGAAATAATGAATCCCTATCTAAAAGAGCTTAGAAAAAATCTGGAGTTCAAATGTCTTCAGATACATCTTACTTGTGATAAAGACGTTCTTTTAGATCGATTCATGAAGAGATCTCAATCGCAAAACATCCATCCGGGGCATCAGGGGATGAGGTTCATTGAAGAGGTGAAAGAAAATATGGGAAAAATCCAAGGCGTCCCATTTGATATTGATTCTGAAAGAGTCGTACTTGATACCACCTCTTTAAAGGATCTCAAGTATGATTTAGTTTTTGATGCGTTGAAAAAGTACTCTTTATAACGCCCTCCAACGGCTTGCACCATTCTTCCTCCTCATCCCTTGTTCAATTATTCATACATGAATTTACCGCTTAACCAAGCGGATTATTTGAGAATGTCTAAATTTAATTATAGATATTAATCTAGATATTATTTTTTGAATAAAAAGGTGGCTGACCCCATTTCCCTCCCCGCGAAGGGGGATCTTACGAAAGAGCAAACTAAAAAGATGAATGATCTTATTCTTTTTCGAAGATTTACAATGAGGTAAAGTTTTATTAATCTCCAGGCATGCCTCCCAAAAAGAAAAAAAGTATCAGTGTGCAGAATATAATCACGCAAAAGGCTTTGAAGTTTATCCGTAAAAATAAGAAAAAAATCATAGAACAGTTTGCAGGACACTGCGAAGAGCCATCGTCTTCGGGAGCAATCCTTACTTTTTTTATGGCGGGGTCTCCTGGCGCAGGAAAAACAGAACTTTCAAAAGGATTGATACGTCATATTGGACGCCGTCTAGGGAGGAAAATAGTACGTATAGATGCTGACGAAATAAGAAATTTTCTGCCCTCGGATTTGTATACGGGGAAAAATTCAGACGTAGTACAGGGCGCAGCCGTAAGGGGGGTAGAAATTCTTTATGACCACATTATCAAGACGGGTAAACACACTATTTTAGATGGAACGTTTGTTGATCTCGAGAAGGCACAAAACAACATTGAAAGAGCCTTAAAGTTTGAAAGAAAAAGAACTGTGGAAATATGGTATGTATATCAAGATCCACTTCTAGCTTGGGAATTCACTAAACAACGAGAAATTATTGAAGGGCGACGTGTTCCAAAGAGAAGTTTTATACAATCTTTTTTTAAAGCAAAACAAAATGTCGAGAAAATAAAGGCTGATTTTGGAAATCAAGTTGCATTACATGTTATAAAAAAGGACTATAAAAATGCTATCGAAGATTCATGGCTAGACGTTCAGTCTGTTGACGAATGCTTTCAGATAAGTTATAGTGAGACAACATTAGTAGATAAATTAAAATAACTTCTCTACAGTTCCTTTCCCTTCGATAAAAAACATATGAATACCACTTCTACAATGACTGCAGACCGTTATATTGCTTTGCCAACACATGAAAAAGCTAAAATTGTAGGAAAAGCTATTGTTTTTGCAAATCGAGAACAGAAAAAAATGGTAGAAAAATACAATAGAAAAGTGAATAAATAGACTTATTTATAGAAAACTCTAGCAAGTGGGTTTTTTGATACCAACTATCTACAACCGGCTGTCTTACATCCTTTAATCCTTATATCTATGCGGGGTTTCAAGATAATCCTGACAGGAATACAAAACTTTTTAGAAAAATAGAAACAATGTATTCTCCTTCGGTATGTATGAAACATTAAGAGATTCTGTTTATTCAGATTTAAAAACTCCTCATCGAAGACATAAATATCCCTTACATTGGTTATTCCATGTTCCGGAGGGATTATTACCCATGAAGGCAAAGGTGTTGGAAAAATCATATCTTCTTATGCGGGAAGTGGATGACTACGTTGATGGAGACAAGCCTTTGCCCGCAGGATGTATCTCCATAAGATATTTTTTAGAGGAACGAAAACGATTTGTTCTGGGAGGAGAACCTTCTCATGAGATTGATCATCTTTTGGCAGAACTTATTAGCTCTGTTCCTGTAGATCTTCATGAGCCTCTGAAACAATCTATGGTGAGTCTTCTGGATACGTGGACATTTGATCATGATCGACAAAATGTAGAAGTTCCTCAGGTCCTATCGGAAGAAGAACTCGAGCAACATGTTCTCGGAGTTGAATTAGAAGGCGTTATGCAGGGTGTCTTGGTTGTTTGTGAAGAAGATGTAAGTCAACTTCCTCGTCTGCAAAATCTTGTTCTGGCCTGTCGCCGGTATCATTATTTTTTAAGAGATTTCCCAGAAGATGTTGCCGATGGATTGTTTAACCTTTCACTTGAAGAATTGGGAGATGGAATAGAGGACCTGCTAATAATTCAATCAAAAGCTCAACTTTATAAAGAACGTGTAGCTCAGGTCATAACCCCAGCGGAGCAAAAACAGCACTACGCAGAGTTCTGCCAGGCTTTACCCGATAGAATCAAATCAGTAATGGTCGAGCGAGCGCTTCATGCACAACAGCTGCTCAAAGAGTTTGATGAAGAACAAATCCTGAAAGACTTTAACCTCATTACACAGGCAGTTCTTTACTTCCTTTATCGGAAACGTGCCTCAGCTTTCTTGAAAAACTTTATAGACGATATTCAACAATAGGCCATTCCCTAAGTGTAAATCTCCTCCAGCCGCCTGTACCATTCTTCGCTTCAGCGGAGAATGCTATCACCCCGTACCCAACGCATTGTGTGTCCCGGCCATGCGGATGTGTAAAGCGTCTTCATCCAACCGAAAAATGATCCGATAATCTTTATCAAGTTTTACTTCTTGGTAAATTTTCAATTTCCCTTTCAAGGGCGCAATCTCAAAACGACATCCCTCAAACCCATCGTTTGTCATAAAATACTCAACCCACGCGATCATCTTTTTTTGAATACGATGTGGCGCTTTCTTTAAGGCTTTCGTAGCATCTTTGTGCTGTTGAATGCTTCTCATGATGAGAATCCAATAAGCGCTTTCAGTTGATCTATATTTTCTACTTCCGTGTAGTGTTCGGGTTTATCTTCGGCGAGCAGTTGCAGTTCAAACTGCGCACTCTTATCACGAACGACTTGAGCCAGAGAAAGTTTAATAAACTCAGAAATACTAATGCCGAGTTTATTCAGAATATCAATGGCATCTGATTTAAGTTTTTCATCGACTCGAGCTTGCACGTGAACGGTTTTGGTAGAAGTCATCAATAACAGTATAAATAACATGTGTTACAATTGCAATACATAGTTATGGAAGAAAATATAAACATCCTTCACGCACCTCCACTATTTCAAATCTTTAAGAAGAGGCTATAATCGCAAAGATGACGAAAAAGAAAAAAATAATCGGAATCAGTGTGCTTGTACTTGGAGTTCTTATTTATTTTTTATGGATTTTCCCGACCCCCAGTCATGATCGAGATTGGGATCAGGAGCAGGCCGTAATGCCTTCTGTGCAAATGAAGGCCGATAATGTGAAGATCACGAATATGCGAGATTTTTATATCGATGAAGCCGGGGAGCTTGTGCCTCATTACATTGACCATATCTATGACCTGAAGGACATCGAAGGGGTCGACTTAGTCTACGTGCGGTTTTCTGATGTGGCTGCAGTAGCTCATACATTTGTGACTTTTCGGTTTAAATCACATCCCCCCATCGCTATTTCTATTGAAGCTCGACGAGAAAAAGAAGAAGACTATTCGCCTTGGCTAGGGCTTTTGAGAACCTATGAAGAAATCTATGTGGTGGGAACCGAGCGAGACCTAATCGGGAGACGGTCGCACATCCGAGAGGAAGAGGTCTATGTCTATCCAGGAGAAACTACGCCTGAAAAATCACGAGAACTACTGGTCGATATGTTGGATCAAGTGCAAGCTCTTTACGAGGAACCAGCCTTTTATAACAGCATCACGAATCAGTGTACCACCAAGCTCGCCTGGCATATTCGAAAAATATCGGAGCGCTCACTTCCCCGATCTTTCAAAGTGCTGCTACCGGGATATTCTAATGAATACGCCTACGAAATGGGGTTTCTACAGGACGACCTTACTTTTGAATCGCTTCACAAAAAAAGCTATCTCGATCCGAGTCTTATCGATCTCGACGATCCGGAATTCTCCTCCAAAATACGAGAATAATGTATTGGTCACTACTAATCAGCAGAAACATGAAAAATAATCTACCCTCTGACAGTTGTATAAAACTTCTTTTCTGCTAGGTTCTATCGGATTTGATCCCTTTTTATATGACCGCAATACTCAATTTTTTCTCAGACTGGAAGCAGGTAAAAAACGAAATACTCTCAGGGCTCACCGTTGCTTTGGCCTTAGTGCCAGAAGCGGTTGCCTTTGCTTTTGTGGCGGGGGTCCATCCTTTGGTCGGTATTCATGCGGCGATTATCATTGGTCTTTTGGCCGCAATTCTGGGGGGACGACCGGGAATGATATCGGGGGCAACGGGGGCTTTGGCGGTAGTGATGGTGAGCTTGGTGGCCGATCAAGGAGTTGAGTATTTGTTTGGAGCGGTAGTCTTGATGGGAATATTTCAGATGCTGGCCGGGACCTTTAAGCTTGGGAAATTTGTGCGCTTTATTCCACATCCTGTGATGCTGGGATTTGTGAATGGGTTGGCCATTGTGATTTTTCTTTCACAACTAGAGATGTTCAAAGTAGGGGAGTCATGGATGACCGGCATGCCTCTTTTTACGATGCTAGGATTTGTGATTTTGACCATGGTGGTCATCTTTGGATTTCCTAAAATAACCAAATCCATTCCTTCGTCTCTTGTTGCGATTGGACTAGTGACGGGACTCGTGGCTTTTTTTGAATTTGAAACAAGTACCGTTAAAGACTTTATTGTGAATATGGGCGGCGATGGATTTGCCGGAACATGGCCGATCTTTCATATTCCGATGGTGCCTTTCTCACTCGAAACATTGAATATTATTTTACCGTATTCATTGATCTTGGCGGCGATTGGATTGATTGAGTCTTTGATGACGTTGACGCTTATTGATGAAGTGACCGAGACGCATGGAAATCCAAACCGAGAATGTTTGGGGCAAGGTTTTGCCAACATCGTAACCGGATTTTTCGGAGGGATGGGCGGCTGTGCGATGATCGGTCAAAGTATGATCAATATTAATTCGGGTGGACGCGGACGATTGTCCGGTATTGCGGCCGCATTGTTTCTGTTGTCCTTTCTTTTATTCGCAGCGCCTTTGATTGAAATAGTCCCTCTGGCGGCCTTGGTGGGAGTGATGTTCGTCGTCGTTTTTAAAACCTTTGCGTGGGGAAGTTTGAGAGTATTTAATAAAGTACCGAGAGCGGATATCTTCGTTATTATCTTAGTGACCGTCGTGACCGTCCTGACCGACCTAGCGATTGCCGTGGGATGTGGCGTAATTGTATCGGCTTTAGTTTTTGCCTGGCAAAAAGCTCAACGAATCGATGTAGAGATTTCACTGGTTGGAAAAAAGAAACATTATGCGGTTCAAGGACCTTTATTCTTTGCCTCCACCACCGGATTTCAAAATTTGTTTGATCTAGCGAATGATCCCGATGATATAGTAGTAGATTTCAAAAATTCACGCGTCTGTGATCACTCGGCGTTGGAGGCTATTAATACATTGGCTTCTCGTTATAGAAAGAAAGGAAAGAAGATCACGCTCATTCATTTGAGTGTGGATTGTCGACAATTGCTTAATGACGCACGGGACTTTGTAGAAGTAAATATCGATGATCCGGAGTATACGGTGAGTAAGGATTAGCGTGAGGAAAAGGTTTAATTCTAAATTTTTACGATCATCTACAGACCTCTATGTTTATTTTTTAAATATGATATAAATTTCAGGCTTTAATTGAGAATCCAAACTATGAAGAAGCTCTCCCCAAAAAATACTACTACCTTTTCACAGGTGGGAGCGTTTGTTTGGAAATATTATAAGCGTCGTCCTTGGGCTGTTTTTACGGTTATCTTACTGCTTTTAATTCAAGCTATTACAGAGCTGTCCATAGCTTACTACATGGGGGAAATGACAGATGCGATTGCTGAAACCTCAAGAGCTAACACAGAAGCTTTTTGGATTGTCGCTCACTACTTATTCCTGGTCGCTCTTCTTGGTACGATTTTCCATATTATAAATAAAGGGACGCATAGTTTTTATGATTGGTATGTTAAATGTCCTGCCATGAGAGATTGTACGGTTGATGTATTTAAAACGGTTCAACGTTTTAGTTTGGACTGGCATAGTAATAGCTTTTCAGGGGCGGTTGTTACAAAAATTAAACGGGGGAGTAATGCGTTAGAAAAATTTGGAGATAGTTTTTATAACCACTTTGTTCGAACTTTTATTCTGATGGTGGCGATTATTGTTTTCCTTTTCACGAAATGGTCAGAAATGGGAATTCTTTTTACGCTTGGAAGTATTACTTACATTGGTTTTAGTATCTGGGTTACGAGAAAATTTATAAATGAAAGTTCTCGAGATTTTGCACAGGCGGATACGCATTTAGGTGCGCAGCTGGCAGATTCTGTCACGGGCAACATGACCGTGAAATCTTTTGCCAAAGAAACCTATGAAGATAAGAAGTTTTCTCGGATAGCTCAAAATTGGATGGATAAACTTTTCAATGTCTACCTTCGTTTTAATGCAACCGGCATCGCACAAAACCTCCTCATGACGGTGATCAAGATAAGTCTTTTTGGATTAGTTATCTGGCTCTGGTCAAAGGGACAGGCTTCGGTGGGGGACTTTGTCTTTGTTGTTGGTGTATACGGGCTTCTGTCAGGGTATTTACGACACATCGGGGATCAAATCAGAGAGGTCCAACGAGCAGCAAATGATATGGAAGAACTCGTTGAGTATAGTCTTACGCCTATTCAGATTCAGGATAAAGAGAACGCAAAGCGTATTCATGTCAAAGGTGGAGGGATAACGTTAGATAAAATCACCTTTGGTTATCCAAACCAGAAGAAAACTGTATTTAAAAACCTCTCTCTTAAAATTGCTCCTGGAGAAAAAATAGCCCTCGTGGGGCATAGCGGAAGTGGCAAATCAACCCTCATAAAACTTATTCAAAGATTTTATGAAGTGCAGAAGGGTGTCATTACAATAGATCAGCAAGATATTTCCGAAATAACACAAAAGAGTCTCAGGGAATCAATATCATTGGTTCCTCAAGATCCGATTCTTTTTCACAGAAGTTTAGAAGACAATATTTCCTATGGGGTTTCCAGAAAAGACACGAAGCTTATTACAGAAGCCTCAAAGAAAGCTCATGCACATGAATTCATACAAAAGCTTGATCAGAAATATAAGACATTAGTAGGGGAGCGCGGGATCAAACTCAGTGGCGGAGAACGACAAAGAGTCGCGATTGCCAGAGCGCTTTTAGCGGATGCCCCTATATTAATACTGGACGAGGCCACAAGCTCGCTCGATTCTCAATCGGAGAGTTACATCCAAGAGGCACTGAAAGTCCTCATGGAAGGAAAGACAACACTGGTCATTGCACACAGACTTTCGACGATCAAGCATGCGGATAGAATTTTAGTCTTTGATAATGGACGCATCATAGAAGAAGGCAGTCATAAAGAATTAGTGAAAAAACCAAACGGTCATTACAGAGCGCTTTATGAAATGCAGGCGGGAGGGTTTATTGGAGACTAATCTAGAAGTATAATGATCTATTCAGATTCTCAATACATAGCTTTTTTTGAGTCTGCTATACTCCCGCCATGCAATCAAACATTTGGAAATTTGCTATTCACAAGGCGACCATTGTAAGGATGTATTTGCCGATAATGGCGGTCTACTTGTTAACCTTGCCGGAGACAAACACAAAGACCGTCGGGACGGTCTTACTCATCGCGGCGATTTCGTCGGTTATTTTTGAAATTCCAAGCGGATACATTTCAGATAAGATCGGCCACAAAACGGCGTTGGCTTTTGCCCGCATGATGTTGATCCTTTCGACCACCGCTTTTTTTATTGGAAGCTCGGTCGCTTGGTTTGTACTCGGGGCGATTCTTTTAAGCTTGGGAAGAGCCTTTCTCAGTGGCACAAATGAGGCCTTTATGCACGAAACGCTTACTGAGCTTGGACGAGATAATGAGTATGCCAAAGTAATGGGAAAACTAAGTTCTCTCGGGAATGCGATTTCTATTGTTTTTATTATTGCGATTCCGTTTCTGGTGAAGATCAGTTATCAAGCAGCTTTTATGGTGCCGCTTATTTTGGATGTGATAGGAGCTATCGCAGTATTAAGTCTGATGCAGCCAACAAAAACACCGCAAGAGATTCATGAAATTTCAACAACTCATTTTTCTGAAGTCTTTAAGGCCGGTCTTCGACTAAAAATATTTCCTTATATGATTTTGATCGCTCTTATCATGGCCTCGGTGACGGCGGCCGAAGAGTTCAAAGAAGTTTATTTATTATTGCTGGGCGTCCCTATTATGTATTACGGAATTTTTTGGGCGATCTCCAAACTCATCGTTGCGGTACTTTTGCTGACAAATCAAAAAGTTAAAAACACATTCACTTTTCATCAATTCTTAGGGCTGAAATTATTTTTTGCGATCATTCTTATAGGTGCTTTGAAGTTTGTCATGACACCTATTCTTATTATTGGAATCGTTATTTTGTTGGCCGCTTTCAATTGGTGTTTTTATGAAGCGGAGAACGGGTATCTTTTGGACATAATAAAAAAGAGCCCCTTTAAGTCGACGCTCCTTTCTTTTCGATCGCTTCTGTATGAAGGGGGGATTGGTCCCATAGCTTATATGATGGGGGTTGTCGCGCTGTGAGAGAGTTACCCACAAGCCTTTGCCTACAATGCGCTTATTCTTTGTTTTCTAGGCATACCTATTTTCCTATGGATTTTATATAAGAAAACTTGAATTAATTTTTCTACAACACCCGAAAAATAATCGCCATGATGTCATAGAGCGCGAGATGTATTATGAAATTATAAAGATAGCCGTTTTTCACACGAAGGATCAAAAAAGGAAATAATGCGGCGCCGAGGAAGGCAAAAAAGGTGAATCCAAGACCAATAATATCATCGGCTCGAAGGATTTGATAAAGATGGATGCTTCCAAAGCCGACAAGACAGAGGCTTATAATCTGGGCCAGTGTGAGGCCTTGTTTATGAAGCTGGGTAATAAGAATAATAAGCATCACCTGCTGCCAAAATACTTCCATCGGCTTTGCCCAGATGAAAAAATCATTTACCAGAAGAAACGAGATGCCTTCAGGAGAGAAAGAGGCATTTAATTCAGGAAAGAATGACAGGATAATGCCACAGATGATCGCATGGAAAAGAAGCGCGAAACCAAAAAATAAAAAATATTGATAGATCTTGGTTCTCTGAGAAATATCTTTGAAAATATTTTTGAAGTATTTAATAAGACTGATTGAAATCACTAAAAAATAAATCAACGTCAGAAGCGGTCGATCCATCGTGATGACCTCCAAAAAGAACAACACGATGATCCCAAAGCCCAAGGAGAAGGGGAGGAGTATACGAAGTATGTTCGGGGCGAGGAGTGCTGTCATGCGTGAATTTTATAATTTATTTTTTTACTTCTTTCGCTTCTTACTTTTCTTCGCTTTCGGGTTAAATTCTAGACATATATCCACCCAGTAGGTGAGTTCTTCAGGACGATCTATCACTTCAGCGTCAATAAAGACAAAGCCTTTCATAGGACGTCCGGTGAATTTCATTTCATGACAGCCTTTTTTTTGAATGCACGCTTCATAGATTTCGGGATCAACCCGAGCCATAAGTTGTTCTCCAGAAATTCCCATACACATTTTTTCTTCGATCATAAAACAAAGTCCTCCCATCATTTTCTTTTCCTCGAACGAAACGTATTTCGAGTCAAGGATTTGGATGATACGATCGGCGAGGTATTCGTTGTAGGCCATTTATTCTTTATTTTCTTATCTCATATTTCTATACTGAAAACAAATGAAATCAACCGCCTGTCTTCTGCTCTCGAGTTGTTATAAACCTGGCATTGTTGCGGGGATCTCACAATTTTTCAAAGAACGCGATTTGAATATCCTAACGTTTGAACAGCATTCCGACGAAGGCCGATTCTTTACCCGTGTAGAATGGGAAGATGATGGGCGCTGGAAAAACCAAGAGGATTTTAGGTCTGAGTTTCAATCCTGTGCGGTGGATGTTTGTGCGGAATTTAGTGTTCATTTTTTCTCAGCCAAACAAACATTAGGACTTTTCGTCTCAAAAGAGCCCCATGCTTTAGTGGAGTTTTTAGCCCGATGGGAAATGGGGGAGTATGCCAATACAGAAGTCTCTTTTATTGTTTCCAATACAGAAGACTCTAAAGTTTTTGCAGACCGGTATGCCATTCCTTTCTTTTATGTCCCGACCAAGAAAGGCTCAACCGATCACGAAGCGGAACAACTTCAGATTATTCAAAAATTCAATCCGGACTTCATTGGTCTCGCGCGCTATATGAAAGTTCTAACAAAAGATTTTATTGATAGAGCTGACTGCCGGATCATAAATATTCACCATTCTTTTTTGCCAGCCTTTGTCGGCGCCAAACCCTATGAAATGGCCCATGAAAAAGGCGTAAAGCTTATTGGGGCGACCTCACATTTTGTTATTCCTGAATTAGATCAGGGTCCTATTATTGAACAAGATGTTACCCGTGTGAAAGCAGGGGACTCTATTCCCAAGTTAAAGCAACGAGGGCGTGATACGGAAAAAAGAGTTTTTGCGAATGCTCTGAGCAAGGTCCTCGAACATAAGGTTATTATTTACAAAGGCCGAACGATGGTATTTGAATAAGTTTGACAAAAAAAAATAAAACACTAACGTTCCTCGTGAATGCAAAACACATTTCTGATATCAATTCGTCGTCGCCGTGCTATCTAACCGAGCGTGGTATTTGAATTAAATTAGAAAATAAATCACTTACACCGCTCGATCCGAGCGGTATTTTTTTGTGAAAAAATCTGCTTGGAACCCAAGCGGATTTTTTTAACATAATTTTTATTTCCATTTACCTAAACAGAACCATGAAAAACAATCTTACAGCGATTATTGCTTACTCAGGAGGTCTCGATACGACCTTCTGTATTCCTTATTTGAAAGAACAGGGTTATGAAAAAATAATCACGGTGACAGTGAATACCGGGGGATATTCAGATAAAGAGATTCAAAAAATAAGCGATACAGCTAAAACACTCGGCGTGTATAAACACTATGTTGTAGACGCGCAGCAAGAACTCTATGACACGGTCATCAAATATATTATCAAGGCCAATTATCAAAGAATGGGGCAATATCCCACGGTGGTTGGGGGAGAAAGAACACTGCAGGCGATGAAGGTCGCAGAAATCGCAAAAAAAGAAAAGGCCGACGTCGTGGTCCACGGGTCCACCAAAGCGGGGAATGATCAAGTGAGGTTTGATATTGTTTTCAGAGCCTTGATCCCGGAGGTGACCATTCTAGCTCCCGTGAGAGACCATAGTTTTTCAAGAGCTTATGAGGCAGATTATCTCGCAAAACATGGGATAAAATTTTCGGCAGAGAGAGCCTCTTATTCCATAAATGTCGGACTTTTGGGGGCGACGATTGGTGGAGCCGAAACGCTCGATACGACTCAAACACTTCCTAGAAAAAAACTCTATGAATTAATATTACAAGAGACCGGGACTCAGAAAGAACAAGTATTTCCAGAAGAGCTCATCTTTGAATTTGAAAATGGAGTCATCAAGTCATTAAATAATCAGATAACCGATCCTCTCAAGATTATTCAATATCTGAATCAATATGCGTTTGAGAAGAAGTACGGATTTGAAGAATTCTTTGGGGCCACGATTGTCGGGCTTAAGGCCAGAATTGGTTTTCTTGCTCCCGCGATACAGATGCTTATCTCGACTCATGCGCTTCTTGAAAAAACAATTCTTACTTCTGAGCAAATACAGTGGAAAGATACATTGGCACAGGTCTATGGAAACCTTATTCATGAAGCCCAATCAATTAATCCTTTGACCAAAGACATTGAAGCCTTTTTGGATAAGAACAATCAATTTATAACGGGAAAAGTCGTAGCCAAGATTGAAGCGGGATATTTCCAAATTTTAAATATGGAATCGCCGTATTCTCTTTTTTCACAAAAACATAGTTACGGAGAATCTTCCGAGCTGTGGAGTGGGGAAGAGGCCACGGGGTTTTGTAAAATTTATGGAACCGAATCGGTTTTAGCCTATCAGGCTCAAAATAATTAATTAATTCTATGAAAAATTTTATTACCGGTTTCGAACTCAGCCCAAGTGAAATAAAACAAATTATTTCACAGGGAATACTTCTTAAAAAAAGTTCTCCCCAGAAAATTTTATCAGACCCAAAAATCATGACGGCGTTATTTGCCAATCCTTCACTGAGAACAAGATTGTCCTTTGAATCAGGCATGAAGAAGATGGGAGGAAGTTGTAATGTCATGGATCTCAAATCGGGATATGAATGGGAATATGAATTTGGAAAAATTATGAACGGAGAAACAGCTGAACATATAAAAGAAGCCGCTCAAGTGGTCTCAAGGTATTCTGATATTATCGGTTTGAGAAATAGTTCCCTCATAACTAGAAGTTCAGAAACAGCGGCTATAAAAAGTAATTATGAAACTTATAAATCAGATCATGTAATTCAGGCATTCTCAAAATATGCCACAGTGCCCGTGATTAATATGGAATCGAACATGCATCATCCGTGCCAGGGATTAGCCGATGGGATGACTATTACCGAGATTCAAAAGAAACAGAATCTTTCAAAAACAAAATTTGTGTTGAGTTGGGTTCCTCATCCCAAAGCACTACCTTTGGCGACGCCTCATTCACAGATGATATTTCCAGCGCTTATCGGATGCGAGGTGACGCTGTGTTGTCCACCAGAGTTTGTCTTGGATTCAGATGTCATGACGCAAACAGAAAATATTTCGGGGAACAAAATAACAATCTCGCATGATCAAGAAGAAGCGTTTCAAGACGCGGATATTATTACGGCCAAAAGTTGGGCTTCAAGTCTTAATTTTGGAGAATGGGAAGCCGAAAAAAAAGTAAGAGAAAAATATATAGAATGGACGATTGACGAAACAAAAATGAATCTCACAAATCAAGCTAAGTTTCTGCACTGTCTTCCGATGAGAAGAAATGTAATCGCCACAGACAGCGTAATTGATGATCCAAGCTCATGCATCATCGACCAAGCCGAAAACAGAATGTGGGCCCAAATGGCTTTAATTCATTTCTTACTCAACCAATAATTTCTTTATTATGATCATTGATAAAATCGCTTCCGTTACAAAAAATATTCCTTTGGGACATGAGGTGAAACTCACCTCAAATATTCCTTCACAAGAGGGGACGGTCCTGGCGGCCGAAGTCCAAGAGGATAAAAAAGTATATAATAAATTAGAGCTGGCAACGGGAAGATTCTCCGTACTCAAGAAAGGAGATATTATCTCCGTTGCCATTGGAAATAGAAAAGCCTTGAGGGGGTTTGTGGGAGAAATTCCGAAAACTCTAAAGGTCGGAGATCTTATTCATTGCCTAAATATTGGCGGGGTTGCTGGTGTTTGTACTAGTGCTAATCTCACAGAAGTGGGGAAGCCTCTCCAGATAAAAGTTCTAGGGGGAATCGAAATAGAGGGGGCTCCTGCCAATATAAAAATGTGGTCAAAGTTTAGTACGAGTGAAAAAATACTTAAAAAAAATACCAAGCTTATTTTGGTGAGTGGGACGTGTATGCATGTTGGAAAAACATCTACCGCGTGTGAGCTTATTAAATATTTATCAAGAAATGGGTACCAGGTAGCCGCGGCCAAAATGACCGGAGTGGCATCCCTTAAAGATACCGAAAACATGAAAGATTATGGCGCCAGTGAAGCGGTTTCTTTTATTGATGCAGGGATTACTTCTACCGTAAAGAATGGCCATCACGTTGCAGATGTATTCAAAGGCGCCATTAATTATCTCAATCAAAAAAACCCCGAAGTTATTGTCGTGGAATTCGGTGATGGGGTTTTGGGAGAGTATGGGGTCATGGAGGCTCTTATGGATAAAGAAATACAAGCCCATACAAAAGTCCATATAGGGTGTGCCCATGATCCAATCGGAGCGCTGAAGCTGAGTGAGATCTGTAGTGAAATCGGGGTTCCACTTAATATTATTTCCGGTCCAGTCACAGACAACAGTGTCGGACAGAACTTTATTGCGGATAAAATCGGCATTCCGACGGCGAATGCTATGACGGAAGGCGAAAAATTATTTTCTCTCACAAAAAAAATTATCAACCAAAAATAATGAAAAATATAAATGTCTCCATTTTCGGATCCACCGGTTACATTGGCCTAGAGCTGATAAGACTTTTGCAACTTCATCCAGCATTTGAGGTTCAGTATCTCTATGGTCCGCATCATGCGGGGAAAAAACTCAGTGATATATATCCTCATTTATCCGGCATTGTAGATCTAGACTTTATGAGTCTTAATGCAAGCGAAATAGCCGAGCAATCAGATCTTATTTTTCTCTGTTTGCCACATGGCGTAACCCACAAAATTATGCCGGAAGTTTTTGGCAAAACAAAAATCATAGATCTCTCTGGAGACTTTAGGCACAAAGATTCTGAGATTTATAAGCAATACTATGGCGAAACACACCCGTGTCCAGAATTAATTAAAAAGTTTGAGTATATGATTCCTGAGATACAGAATAAAAAATCAGACTATATAGCTAACGCCGGATGTTTTGCCTCGGCGATTCAGTTGGCTCTTTTTCCGATAAAAAAATATATCGATAAAATATCGATCATGGCAGTAACCGGATCCAGTGGATCAGGGAAAAAACACACCAGCAATACCCATCATCCACTGAGATCTCAAAATATTAAAAGCTACAAAATAGGATCGCATCAGCATCTTCCTGAGATTTGCCAGACCTTGGATATCAATACAGAACAAATCCAGTTTGTCCCAACCAGTGGTCCTTTTGTGAGAGGTATCTTTGCGACTTGTTTTGTAGATTTAAATAAAAAATCAGAACTTCTTGAAATTAAAAAAATATATAAAAATTATTACCAAAATGCACCATTTATAAGAATAAAAAATTCAGTTCAACTGGTAGACGTGGTGGGTTCTAACTTTTGCGATATATCTCTTGATAAGATTAATAACCAAATAATTATTCAAGTCTGTCTGGACAACCTCATTAAAGGCGCCTCAGGGAGTGCAATTCAAAATGCAAATATTATGTTTGATCTTCCACAAGAAACCGGACTCAAAATACTTTCTCCCGTTTTTCCTTAAATTTAAAAACATCATGACTTCTTCACTTTTACAAACCTATAACCAGTATCCTCTTACTATTACAAAAGGGGCAGGATCTTATATTTGGGATGCTACGGGGAAAAAATATCTTGATTTCTATGGAGGGCACGCCGTGTGTTTGATCGGGCATTGTCCAAAACCGGTAGTTGAAGCGATAAAAGAGCAAAGTGAAAAACTTATCTTTTATTCTAATGTCTTCGCCACAGAACCAAGTCAGATTCTGGCACAAAAATTAAAAGAAACACTCTTGCCTCATGATTATAAAGCCTATTTCACAAATTCAGGCTCGGAAGCCAACGAAGCTGCGATCAAAATAGCGAGAAAGCATACCGGAAGGAATCAAATCATTTCTTTTCAAAATTCCTGGCACGGGAGATCGATTTCAACACTTTCGGTAACAGGATTTAAAAAGCAACACAGCTTTAGCCCTAATCTTCTCGAACACACGCATTTTGCTGAATTTGGAAGTGTCGAAAGTGTGAAAAAATTTATGAATAAAGAAACCGCCGCAGTGATACTTGAGCCGATTCAAAGTATTGGGGGAATCAATAAAGCCAAACAAAGATTTTATACGGAACTAGCAGAGATCTGTAAACAAAATGGAACACTGCTTATTTTTGATGAAGTTCAGACGGGAATTGGGAGAACAGGGGATTGGTGGTTTTGCCAAACCGTAGGCGTCACACCAGACATTATTACCACCGCCAAGGGCCTGGCCTCCGGTCTGCCAATATCTGTTGTACTGATCGAAGAGTCTATCAGTTTCAATGTTAAAAAAGGCGACCATGCGACGACTTTTGGGGGTGGTCCGGTCGTCTGCGCCGCCGCCAAGGCAACACTTGATGTCATTACACAAGAGAAAGATCAGGCGGATGAAAAATTCCAACAGATTTCTAAAAATTTATTGGCGCTACCTCAAGTGAAAAAAGTAAAAGGCAAAGGCATGCTTATTGGTATTGAGATTGGAATAGAGGCAAATCTAGTGGTAGATAAATGTCGAGAATTAGGACTTATCATTGGAACATCAGCACAAAAAAATACCGTTCGTTTAATGCCGCCTATTACTATCTCTAAAGAAGAAATTACAGAATTTGCAAAGATCTTCTCCCAAGCCCTAACCGCGCTCTAAAAATGTTTAAAAATATTATCAGTTACTACACAGACAAATTTTCAAATAGAATATTTGTGATCAAAATCAGTGGGAAAATTATCGCTGATCCGACCGCATTAACTCAGATTTGTGAAGACATAAAAGAGATGCATGAAAGGAAGATAAACATAATCATTATTCATGGTGGGGGCGTACAAGCCGATGAGATGTCTCATAAGCTCGGCTTAGAAATCAAGAAGCACGAAGGGCGAAGAATTACTGATATTCAGCAGATTCAAGTCGCACAGATGATGTATGGAGGACTGGTGAATCTTTCTGTTATGGCGGCCTTAAAAAAATTAGGACTTCAGTCCGCCAGAGCCGGAGTAGATGGCAATGTCTTTGAAGTGATAAAAAGACCGATGAAAAGTATAGACTATGGCCATGTCGGAGACATAACGGGTGTTAATACAGGTTTTATACAAAACCTTATCACTCAGAAGATCATTCCGGTTATTCCTTCTTTGGCGATGAGTGATAAAGGAGAAATACTCAATGTAAACGCTGACACCTTGGCGCTTGAAATAGCGACGAATATAAAAGCTGAGAAGCTTGTATTCTTTAGTGATGTGGATGGTGTAAAGAATAATGAAAAATTAATCTCGGTACTTACGCCTGATATTTCTAAGAAACTTATACAACAAGAAGTTATAACCGGCGGCATGAAGATCAAAGTTCAAAATTGTCTGCAAGCTATTGAGCAGGGGATTCATAGGATTCATATCCTGAATGGATTTAAAAGCCATACGTTGCACGAAGAGATATTTAGTAAAGAAGGTATCGGAACCATGATTGTTTCCGAGAAAGAAGCGTATATTTATAATCAAGAATTAACTTAAACCATGTTTAACACACAAAACAAATTCATCATTCATAAAACTGGTGACAAACCGGGACCCACTACTATTATCCAGGGATGTACCCATGGAAATGAAAAAATTGGGAAGAGTATTATTGATAAGCTTGCCAGCGATATAACCCAAGAAAAGATTTCTGGAAGCATAATTCTTATATTAGGAAATCCACAAGCCTATGAAAAAAATAAGAGGTTCATAGACGAAGATCTGAATCGTTTATTAAACAAAATACTACGTAATGACGAAGTCAATACTTATGAAAAAAAGAGGGTTTTAGAAATAATTCCTTATTATAAAAAAATAGATTATCTTCTTGATATTCATTCAACGATCACGCCATCAGTGCCTTTTGTCTACTGTGAAGACAGACCGAAACAGAGAAATTTAGCGGGTGTTTTCAATACGGAATATATTATTAGCGCTCATGAAGATATTAATTCCCCAGAACTCAGGACTTGTTTTGATAGCTATGCAGACAAACAAGGGGGAATTGGACTGACGTATGAAGCCGGACAAATAGGGAATGAAGAATCAGAAAGAATTCTCTATCAGAAGACGCTTCAGTTTCTGGAACAGGTCGGTAATATTAAATCTTCAGAGAGCTCAAGAGCCTTTATAAAGCATCCTTCCAAGCATTTAATAATAGTTGATCATCTATGGACGACGGGACACAACTTTAAGTTCTTAAGCAAACCTTATAATTTTCAAAAATTTAAAAAAGATGAAGTCATCGCTCTTGAGGGGAATAAGCCTATCAGAGCCCCCCGCGATTGCTATTTGATCTTTCCCAAAATAGATCCACACAAAGACCGCCTAGCAGGATATATCGCGAGAAAAAAAGAAAATTAATAATTATTTAATAAAATATAAAATGAAACTCTGGCAAAAAACCGGTTCCAAAATACATCCTGCGGTTAATAAATATATTATCAGCAAAAATTTAGAGGCGGATAACGCCTTGCTTCCTTATGATATTCAAGGATCAATCGCTCAAGCAAATATGCTAGAAAGGATTGGTATTCTCATGCCACAAGAGAGAGATGATCTTATTCAGGGATTGAATGAGATATTGAAGGCGCATAAAAAAGGGGAGTTTCTGATCGATCAAGAAAATGAAGATGTTCATACGGCGATCGAAAATTATTTGGTGGAAAAGTATGGAAACACGGGCAAAAAAATTCACACCGGAAGATCGAGAAACGATCAAGTCCTCACGGCCCAAAGACTTCAATCAAAAGATAAAATAAAAGAAACCATTGAGGCGGCAAAAAAAATAGCTCAAACGATTCTTAAATTTTCACAAGCCCATGAGTTCGTCCCTATGCCTGGATATACACATACTCAGATCGCAATGCCCAGTTCTGTGGGTCAGTGGTCTAGTAGCTTTGTAGAATCCCTGATCAACGATATTCATGCCCTCGAAGGCGTGCATAAAATAATCGACCAAAATCCACTCGGAACAGCAGCTGGTTTTGGATCGATGATTCCTATTGATAGAAATTTTACGACAAAAGAATTAGAATTTTCACAAATACAAATTAATCCGATCTATGCCCAAAATAGCAGAGGAAAATTAGAAGCCTTTGTCTTAGCGGGGCTTATGCAGGTCATGTTAACACTCGGAAAAATTGCCCATGATTTGGTCTGGTTTTCGAGTACCGAAATTAAATTCTTTGATATTAATCCCGCGCTAATGACAGGATCTTCTATCATGCCACAGAAAAAAAATCTTGATATCATGGAAGTTCTCAGGGCGAATGTTCATGTCGTACAGGCACATATGTTTCAGGTTCAAAGCGTCGGAATGAATCTTATCTCTGGATATAACAAAGATTTGAAAATAATAAAAAAGCCGGTTCTTGAGTCTTTTCAAATAACACTCGACAGTCTAGCGATAACCCAAATTCTCTTTGAAAATATGCAACCGAACAAAGAAAGACTTTTAGATTCGTTTGATGATTCTATTTTCGCCACAGACGCGTCTCATAATCTGGTGCTGAGTGGTATGTCTTTTAGAGATGCCTATCAGCAAATAGGCGAGAATTTAGATCAAGTTAAAGCCGTTGATCCTCTTGAGAATATTAAGTCTAAAACACATATTGGTTCTACGGGGAATCTAGGGCTTGAAAAACTGCAAGAAAGATTAGAGTCTGTTTCCTAACTTGAGTTAGAGGGAGCGTCTTCTCAAACCCTTGCATAAAGGACTACTTTTATGGTATAATGAGGAGATGAGGTTCAAAAAAAATAAAAAGATCAAACAAAAAATCACCTGGGGAGCTATAAGCGCCGGGATTCTAGGAGCTGTTTCTCTTGCCGGATGGCTCTTGAAGTACAAAAATCAGGCGTCAAAAAAGGGATTCTTGCATCACAAAGATCATGGATTTCATCGTCAAAAAATTCGACGAAAAACGTATAGTTGGAAACGATTTATACGAGAACATAAATGGTTTCATGGCCTTTTTGCTTCATTTTTCATCTTTTCCATTTGGTCGGCACCTTTTTTAGAAGACTATGGATACTTTTTTCGTTCAAGTCTTATTAATCTGGAACCAACGCCTTTTACCGGAACCGTTTCCCCGGTGAAGAAAGTTCCAAATTGGACAACACTCTCTCAAGCAGAGAGACGAAGTCACTACGATCAAATTCCTCGGTCTAAATTAATTGATTTACCGGACTATGATTTACGAGCTATGAAAGAGGGGATTGAATGGGGTTCTAATAATGAGGCCCAACGGAATACCTATTTGACCTATCCGGTTCCCAATCTGGGAAACTATAAACTTGATGCAACTGAAAATTCAGGATCTCATACCGGTGTCGATATAAAACTTCCAATCGGAACACCGATCCATGCTATTGCCAATGCAACGGTCTATCGAGTAAAAAACAGTCCTACAGGATTTGGAAAGCATGTGGTATTGACACATGTCGGTATTCCAGATCTACAAAATCCATCTCGAAAAATAACGATTTATTCAGGCTATGCCCATCTTTCTCAGATTCTCGTTCGAGAAGGTGAGCTCATTCAGAAGAATCAAATTATTGGGAAGTCTGGAAATACCGGAATGGCAACGGCTCCGCATCTTCATTTTCAAATTGATAGAGCCAGTGCGCCCTTTCATCCGTATTGGCCCTTTACCTGGGATGATGTGAAAGCCACTGGAATCGGATCTTATTTTGAAGCGGTAAAAAAAGGAGTTGGAAAGAGCCGCGGCCGTCAGCATACAATTCATCCCATGAATTATGTAGCAGCCTTTGATCAATACATTTCACCACAACTGGTAGCATCAACGATCATTCCAACCTCAACGATAGAATTAGCAGAAAAGGCTCCTGATATCGTTCCTGAAAGGGAAGAGACTGTAAAAATAGTCAAAGACATTCCTGTGAGAAAAAAAATAACACCACCCCAAAAGATCGCCAATACAAAAGATCTGATGGTTACCTTTCAGACAGATAGAAAATTTGTTCCCGGTCAAGAAACCATCGTACGGATTCGTATTTCGGATCAAAAGGCCCTGGGATCAAGTGTTATAAACATTGAGTCAACCTTGCGTCATCGGGCAGAGGTCTATCCCAAGACCGTGAAAGCCGCTGACTTTAAAAACAATGTCGCTGAAATTCGGGTTCGGACTGAATCAGAAAGCACATTTAAGATTATTGCCAAAGGTAGTTTCGGAGAAATAAAATCACCGAGTCTAAGAGCACAAGTCTTTTCAGATGTTGCTACATCGCATAAATATGCGTCAGCCATTGCCTATTTAAGACGTAATGACATTGTCACTGGGTATCAAGATGGAAGTTTTAAGCCTGAAGGAGTTCTCAATCGAGCCGAGGCGATAAAAATTCTTCTTGAGGGAAATGATATTGTTTTAAAGTCCGCTTCAACAACCTTTCAAGATGTACCAACCGATGCTTGGTTCGCGCCCTACATTGAAACCGCTTTTCAAAAAAATATTATTAAAGGATATGGAGATGGCAGTTTTAAACCCGGGAATACAATCACTCGTGCAGAATTCTTAAAAATTGCAATTGCTATCTCTGGAGGAGAATTACCAGAGGTCACACGAGCGCCTTATCCGGATGTTGCAAAAGATGCCTGGTTCGCCCCCTATTTGAGTTTCGCAAAGACCCAAGATCTTATAGAAGCGAAACGAGGAGGATTTGTAACTCCTCATCAACCTATTACCCGAGCAGAGGCCGCACAGGCAATGTATCAATTATCAGAGCTAAGGTTTATGGCAAAAAGTGATTAATCCAAAGCGAAAAAGTATTGAAGCGCGTGAAGTATTTGTTTTTTTCAAAAGAATCTGTACGATAGCCCTCGCTTTATAATAAGGTTACGGCGAACGTAGCTCAGCTGGTAGAGCAGCGGATTGTGGTTCCGCTGGCCGTGGGTTCGAGTCCCATCGTTCGCCCCATCCTTCGCTTTGCGATGAGCGTTAGCGAATCGGAAATGGAAGGATGCCCCCCGAAGCTTTATGCGAAGGGCGGGCTTATTCTCAGCAAAGCTATGGATGGCAGGCCTTTCGCTTAAAACACAGTTATTCCTTCTTCGTCCATAAAACGATCTACTTTTTCAGAATAGGGTTTTCGAAGGGAATAGACTTTTTGATCTTTAGAAAAGACCTGCGCACAAATCAAAAAATGAAGACGCTCACCAATGGCCCGTTCAAAACAAGAAAAAATATTTTTTACTTCCGATTGTGTTCGAGGGAAAACAACTTGTCCTTCAAAAGCTTCCGGAACACACGCCAAGTCTGCCGGTGCAAAAGCAATGAATACAAATGTATGATGAGGGAATTCTTTTCGAAGAGATTCATATTCTGCCTCACAGGGACGAATCGCATTTAATAATAAGCGTGGGCCTTCTGTTGCAAAGGGAACCGACCAGGAACGCACCCGATCAGCTTCTGAAATAATATTGCGATGACAGATATCACGCATTAGATCCGCGGAAGCTCTATTCCGAGTTGATATTTTTCGAGCACCAGAAAATACCCAAGATAAAAGCATTTTTTTTCCAAAATCAATTCGGGTGTCAATGCCTTGATGTTCAAAAACAATGGGAACACGCTTCAAAAGAAGTCGACACCAAAAAAGAACACCAAACCACAAGAGATAGGCCTTGAAACGAATCGCAAAGAGCCCACCTCCAGGAAAGACGATCTGATCCACCTGTTTTTGAAGATCCTTTACCGACTGTCGATATTTTTTTGAAAAGATAAATCGACCAAAGCTTCTTAATCCCACGGGAAAAAAGGGGACCGTTGGAAAAGTCCGCTCACAAAAGGTCTGAGAAGCCAACGCATTGCTCGTCATAACAAGAGCATTGGGATAAGCCTCAAGCGCCAGAGAGAGAATTAACTCATCTCCAACATTATGGTCTCCAAAATTACCGATCAATAAAGTACGTTTCTTCATGCGATTAGGCGGTTCCCATTTCAGCCGATTGGATAGTGTTTTCGATTAAACTCACCACGGTCATCGGACCGACACCCCCTGGGACCGGTGTGATTTTAGCGGCAACCTCTTTGGCGGTTTCAAAATCTACATCTCCACACAGTTTTCCGTCTTCTTGACGATGAATGCCGACATCAATAACCGTACACCCAGGCTTAAGAGAGGCCCCCTGAACAAACTTCGGCTGTCCTACGGCCACGACCAAGATATCGGCTTGTTGTATTTGCTCTGAAAGATTTTTCGTGTGACGATGACAAATCGTCACCGTCGCATTTTCTTGCAATAAGAGCAACGCTACCGGTTTACCGACATTATTAGATCGACCAATAACAACGGCATGAGAACCTTTTATTTCTGTTCCAGAGGCTTTGATGAGTTCGATGATGCCTTTGGGAGTGCAAGATTGAAAGGTTTCTTGTCCCAAAAAAAGCTTTCCAACGCTGGTCGCACAAAATCCATCGACATCTTTCGACGGATCAATAGCATTAATAACTTTTTCTGGATCAATGTGCTTTGGGAGAGGGACTTGAACAATGACGCCATGAATACTGTCATCTTGATTAATAATTTCAATTTCTTTTAAGAATGCTGATTCAGAAATATCGACCGAAAACTTTCGAACTTCAGATTCAATCCCAGCCTGAACAGCTGATTTTTCTTTTTGGCGAATGTAGCTGGCAGAAGCCGGATCTTCTCCGACAAAAAAAACCACTAACCGAGGAATAATATTTTGAGCTTTTAGCGCTTCAACCCTTGGTTTAAGGCGTGATTGAATGAGGTCCTGTGCGATATCTTTTCCAGAAATAATATGAGCGGTCATAAGAAAAAAATAAAAAGTTAAAACCCTGACGGTGTGTCTTTATTGAGATCAGAAAAATGCATACGTGCCCGATCAAAGAAAAGCGATACCCGTCCGATCGCTCCATTACGATGCTTCAGGACGTTTACTTCAAGTTCATTTTGGGCATCACTGTCTTCATTATAATAATCATCACGATAGAGCATCATCACGACATCAGCATCCTGCTCAATCGATCCAGAATCACGAAGATCGGAAAGAATTGGTCGTTTATCAGGACGACTCTCCACCGAACGAGAAAGCTGTGAGAGCGCAATAACAGGAATATGCAATTCCCGGGCAAGTTCTTTCAGTCCTCGTGAAATTTCTGAAATTTCTTGCACACGATTATTTCCATGTTTAGAACTTCCTCCCATGAGCTGCAAGTAATCAATGACGAGTAGATCTAAGCCCTTTTCCATTTTTAATCGACGAGCCTTGGAGCGCAGTTCTGTAACAGAGTGACTCATACCATCATCAATAAAAATAGGCGCACTGGAAAGTTCGTCCATAACCGGCCCGAGTCGTTCAAAGTCCTTTTCCTCAAGCTTTCCTTTGTGAAGTTTCCAAGAATCAACTTCGAGGCGACTACAAAGCATACGCTCGACCAACTGTTCTTTGGACATCTCCAGTGAAATAAGCCCGACTTTTTTCTTGGATTTGATGGCCGCATTCATAGCCATCGAAAGAGCCAGCGCTGTTTTTCCCATAGAGGGACGAGCGGCAATAATAATCAAGTCAGAAGGACTAAATCCACCATTGATCTTGTTATCAACATCTCGAAAATTAGTAGCGATTCTATTTTTATTAGCCAGTTCAGGGTTTTCCTGAATTTCACAAAATTTCTCATAACTTTGCGTCAGAATTTCTTTTACATGTCGAAACTGATCCTGAACATTAGAGTGTGAAATCGAAAAAAGTTTTTTTTCGGCGTCTTCCAGAACTTCTTCAATCGGACGGTCTCGATCATATCCAAGTCCCATAATCTGGTTTCCAATCTGGATGAGTTGTCGCAGAGTAGAAGAATGCTTTACCATCTGCGCATACTGGAATATATGCGTGGCAATCGGGACGGCATTTTGAAGTTCGGCCAAATATTCAGGTCCACCGACCAACTCAAGCTTATCTTTAGCTTGGAGTTTCGTTGATACCGTCACCAAATCAATCGGCTCGGAATGATGAAAAAGGTCTAAACAAGATTCATATACAAAGCGATGATGATCATGATAAAAATCAGTCGGTTCCAGGACATCTACAATCTTGTACAAGGCTTCTTTGTCGAGAAGAATAGATCCTAAAACAGAACGCTCTGCTTCAAGAGAAACCGGTGGTGTTTTTATGTTTTCCGAAGGTAAAAAATCCTTAGCCATAAAAGAAAAGAGAGGGACAATGGAGTCCCTCTCTTTTTGACGAAAGCCAGACGAAATGTCAAAGAAAATCTATTTTTCTTCGTCTTCTGCTGGCGCTTCTTTTTTAGCCGGCGCTGCTTTCTCAGCAACCTCTTCTTTTTTGAGTTCGATCCTATGAGAATTAGCATTTATCTCTAAGATAACGCCCTCCATAACATCACCATCTCGCAATTTGAGTTCTGAATGATTGGACACACCAAACTGATTGAGAGAGAAGAATCCTTGAACATCTTCCTTCAACTCAATGAAAACCCCTTGGGCATTCCATCGAAGAATTTTTCCGGATACTTTTTGACCCGCTGTAAATTCACCAACACGATCAAGCCAAGGATCTTTATGAAGTTGTTTAATGGAGAACGAAAGTTTCTCTCCATCAATACCAAGCACCATAACCTTAACTTTATCACCGAGCGTGAATCGTTCTCCTGGATTTGAAACATGGCCCCAATCGATTTCAGAAAGGTGAACCAATCCTTCTACACCACCAAAGGTGACGAAGATACCAAATTTAACAATACCCGATACATGACCTTCCACCTGGTCTCCCACAGAAAGATTTTTGAGGGTATCAGCACTTTGACCATTATAAGCACCCTTTTCAGAAAGGATAACTTTTTCTTCTTCTCGATCGACGTTGATGATACATACCGCAAACTCTTTTCCGATATGTTCCTGAAGTCGTGCCAAGATAGCCGAAGAATCCGCGCCATTAACACGAGGATAGTTAAGCGGCATAAGCTGTGAAACCGGTAAGAATGCCTTAAGACTTTTGTAACTGGCCATAAGTCCTCCTTTGTTGGCTTCTTCAATCTTCACCTTGATAATACGTTTTTCTTCTTGGATTTGGCCGAGTTCAGCCCAAGCCATATCTTGAGAAGCCCGTCGAAGAGAAAGGACAACCAATCCTTGTTCGTCATCTGGATCAATAACCATAGACTCAATGACACTTCCGATAGAAGTATCTTCGGGACTTGATCCATAACCAGAAGCTTCTTTTTTAGGAATGATCCCCGTAAGTCCTCCTGGAAGCTCAAGAAGAATACGATAAGGGTTTACATCGAGAACGATTCCTTTTACAGAATCACCTCCACGATAAAGAACAACACCAGCATGATTTTTGCCAATGAGGTCTTGCATTGTTGTTTTCGTTGTCATAGCAAGAAAACGCGAAAGATAAAAAAATTATTACAGTCCGAAGCGCTGATGCCTGTTCGCGTTGCACAGAAGACAAAAGTACTAAGAGACGGAAGCATTTTACTAAGAAAAAAGGCTCTGTCAACGGATATTTGAACGCAATTTCACTTGTTTTTTCTTCCACAATCGAAAACAATGATATCAACATGGAAGCTTTACGTGAATTTTTGATTGATGCTCTCGAGACTCACCACACTCGGAGAGGAAAAATAATAGGTCATTTTATTGTTTTTTCTATCATTGTTTCCATCCTGGTCTTCATGCTGGAAACAACCGAGTTAGCCCCCTTCTGGGAACGATTTTTGAGATCCATAGAAATTGTTATTTTTGCGATTTTTAGTCTAGAGTATCTTCTTCGACTTATGATTGCCCGTCATAAAGGCGCCTTCATGATTTCGATTCTTTCTGTTGTAGACCTGCTTGTTTTGATTTCTTTTTACGGTCATTTTTGGAATCTTGCGGCTCTCCGAGGTCTTCGTATTTTTCGTGTTTTTCAATTATTAAAAATAACAAGACAATCTCGCATTATGATCTCTTTTGTCAGAGCCTTTCGGTATTACCGAGATGAGATGAATATTTTTTCACTCACACTCTTTCTTGTTTTGTTCTTAAGTTCTACCGGGTTTTACCATCTTGAGAAAGCTACAAACCCATCTATTAACAATATTTTTGATAGTTTCTGGTGGTCTATCGTAACGATATTCACGGTTGGTTATGGAGACACGGTCCCCATAACAATGGGGGGGAAATTGCTCGCGGCCGTTATCATGTTCATGGGGTTGGCAACGATAGCTATTATGACGGCGCTGATTACAAAGGTTTTTCTGGATCATTTCTTCGGAAAACGCGTTCATCATTGTGATCAATGTCATTTTTCTTATCATGACAATGATGCACACTACTGTAAAAACTGTGGAGCGACGCTTAATCTGATCAAGTTACGAAGCTCTCGATTGGCTCATCCTCATCGGTCAATACATAAGGCACCAGAAGCAGATAAATCCTCCTCAAAAACAAAATCTACCGTCAAAAAGAAAGCCGTCTTAAAGACTCCTCGTAAAAAAAATAAAAAATAAAGTGGTCTTGAAGAGGAACTTCTTTTAGAATTCGTGAGAATAATGAAACAATCAAAATACATCTTCGTTACCGGCGGGGTTTGCTCAAGTTTGGGGAAAGGCATTGTCGCCTCCTCAACCGCTAATATTCTCAAATCCGCAGGGCTGAAGATTTCTATTATGAAATTGGATCCTTATCTCAACGTAGATCCCGGGACAATGTCGCCCTTTCAGCACGGAGAAGTCTTTGTCTTAGACGATGGATCCGAAACAGATCTTGATTTAGGCCACTACGAACGATTTATCGATGTTCCCATCTCAAAGTATTCAAGTGTCACCACCGGACGGGTGTATTCAGAAGTTTTAGAAGAAGAAAGAGAAGGAAAATATCTAGGAGGAACCATTCAGGTGGTACCCCATATCACGGGAAAAATTAGAGAAAAGATAGAACTCGCGGCTAAAAAATTAGACGTTGATATTTTGGTCGTTGAAATCGGCGGCACCGTAGGGGACATCGAAGGAGAACCTTTTATTGAGGTTATTCGCCAGATGAAAAATAAATATCCCGGTAATGTATTGTCTATGCATACAACGCTTTTACCCTATTTAGCCGGTCCCAAAGAGCTTAAAACAAAACCAACCCAGCTTTCAGTTCGAGAGCTACGAAGACTTGGGGTCGCGCCCGACCTTATCTTTTGTCGAGCCGATATGAAGATCCCGAAAGCACTTCTCAAAAAAGTCGCTTATTTTTGTGATGTTGAAGAACGCGCGGTGATTCCAGCGGAAACGGTAAAATCAATCTATGAAATACCGCTGCGATTTCAAAAGTACGAACTGGGGAGTATCCTGAAAGATAAACTGAATCTTGATAAAAAACTTTCGTTTAACCTCAACGAATGGGAGAAGGGGATAGAACGTATGAAGAAGACGACGAAAGAAATAAAGATTGGCCTGGCCGGAAAATACAATGATCTCGACGATGCTTATATCTCAGTGATTGAGTCGATTAAAGCCGCTGCTTTTCAATTTTCTCGCAAAGCCGTCATCGAATGGATCGACACAGAAAAAATAGAAACCAAAGACAAAGACGAATTAAAAAAACTGGAAGACGTTGCGGGTATTGTCGTGCCCGGCGGATTTGGAAACCGTGGTATTGAAGGGAAAATCGCCGTGGCTAAATATTGCCGAGAAAATAATAAGCCGTATCTGGGCCTCTGTCTTGGGTCTCAGATTATGGCCATTGAATTTGCAAGATCTATTTTAGGATTAAAAGATGCCACAAGTGAAGAGTTTGATGAGAAAAACAAATCCAAAAACCAAGTCGTCCACTTTATGGAAGACCAGCGGACAATCCGTAAAAAAGGCGGGACCATGCGATTGGGGGCTTATCCTTGTAAAATTCAGAAAAAAACAAAAACGCATTCACTCTACAAAACAGAGGATATTTCCGAACGACATCGTCATCGATATGAATTTAATAATAACTACCGAGAAGATTTTGAAGATGCAGGATTTGTCATAGCCGGAACTTCTCCCGATGGTCATTTAGTAGAAATTGTTGAAATAAAAGATCATCTATTTATGATTGGATCGCAATTTCATCCAGAATTCTTAAGCCGACCCTTTAAACCCCATCCACTCTTTCGAGGGTTTCTGGAAGCGAGTGTATGAAGTCAGAAAGTCCAAAACAGGAACAAATAAAAGCACAAAAATAAAAACAAACAAGAGAACAAAAAACAATTTGCTTTTTATGGAAACTTATTTTAAATTTTGGATTGATGAAACGTTTACTCATTATCGGCCTCGTAGTTGTTGGGATTTGGTTCCTTTTCAAATCTGACGACGAACTCGCTCCGCAGGTTCCCACAGAACCATCGGCAAGTGAAGCAGTAGAAATTTCTTCTGAAGAAGTCATGGACGATGACACGGAAGAGATAGCAGAAGTTGATGAATCTTCAGAAGCCGTTCTTTCTGAGGAGGAATCAGCAGCCCCTGAATCTGTTGCGACAGAAGAAGTATCTGTGGAAGAAAACTCCGTAGAAGAGCTGGAAGAAGCGCCTCGATGGACGCGTCGTCGTCCACGTCGGAAGTACCGACGAGTCACCGACGAAGAAGTACAGGAGAGTGCTCCTGACGCCGTACTTGAAGCGGAAGAAGATGTTGCAGAGCCTGAGGTGGAAGCCTCAGCGCCTGCGGCCTCACAAGTGGTTACGCAGGAAGAGCCGGCCGAAGAAGAACCGACATCGGCACTGCAAGTCAGCATGGTTAAAGTCTATCTCTACGAATGGGAAATTGATTTCTCACAAGCCAGTATCCCCGAAGGAATTGCTCAATTTGAGGTCTATAACAATGGGCTCTTTACCCATTATTTCTCACTGGTAGGGGGTGAAGATTTTGGAAAAATTCGTCCAGGAGAAACTCGTGTTTTCGAAACATCCGTTACACCAGGAGTTCTTCGTGCCTATTCTCCTCGTTCCATCGATCAAGAACATGGCATGGAAGAATCGTTGTTGGTCTATAAATTTTAGGAAGAACGTATGAGTTCATACGGATATCCTTTTTGAATTAGATATTTTTGAAGTTTCTGTTCACACTCAAATTCAGAGGCGGCTTTAATAAAAGGTCTTTTTTTAGAGCGCAGTATTTTTACAAAGCGTTCTTGTTCTTCCCGTGAAAATTCTTCCAGCAGGCTTTCTTTAATGCGATTTGTGTCGACACCCTTTTGTTTCAATTTTTGATAAATAACGCGAGGGCCCGCCTGTGTAGTTATTTTTTGCTGATGAATAAAGGCCGCACAATAACGTTTGTCCGACAACCAATCTTTTTCTTGAAATTCTAAAACCATTACTTCGAGATCTTCTTCTGGAAATTTTTTTTTCACTTTTTCACAAAATTCATGAACGCTGTATTCACGTCGTCCAATCAGACCTAATCCGTAAGTTCGACCATCCATTTACAAAAAAAGATTTATAAATTGATAAGAGGCAGCTCAGGAGAGTTTTTAACCACATCATGAAGCCCTCTTCCGGCAAGCTCTACTTCTTGAAGATATTCTTCAGTCACTTCTTTGGTCGGATAATTTCCATTAAAACAGGCGGTACAAAACTGTTTTATTTCAGGGTTTCCGTCCTGACAACACGCGACTAAGTCATCAAGATTTTGATAGAACAATTTATCAACTTTTAGTAACTGACGAATCTCTTCTACCTCTAATCCATGGGCCACCAATTCTTTTCGGGTTGGCATGTCCACTCCATAGACACAGGGATGTTTGAGTGGGGGAGCCGCACTGGCGATGTAAATCTTATTCGCCCCGGACTCTCGACACATCTCAACAATACGCTTCATGGTATTCCCGCGAACAATAGAATCATCCACCAATAATATATTTCGTCGACGAAATTCTAGATCTACGGGACTCAGCTTTCGTCGAATGGACTTCTGTCTCATTTCTTGTCCGGGCATGATAAACGTCCGTCCAACATATCTATTTTTTATGAGTCCCTCTCGATATTTTACCCCTAACTCATGGGCAATTTCAAGCGCTACCGGACGAGCCGAGTCGGGGACTGGCATCACGGAATCAATATGAATATTCTCTTCTTTTATCGCTTTTTTAACCTGTTTCGCCAAAGCTCTTCCCATGCGAAGCTGCGTTTTATAGACAGATATTTGATCTAAAACTGAATCTGGACGGGCTAAATATACATATTCAAAAAGACAAGGCGTTAAATCTCCATTAGCGCAAAGTCGACTGATCATTTTTCCTTCAGGGGTAATCAGGACCGCTTCCCCCGGTTTTACATTACGTACGACTTCATATCCCAAAGCTTTAATAACCACATCTTCGGAAGCAATAACCCAATCGGTTCCACGAGTGGAAACCCGCTTCCCCATGACCAAGGGACGAATTCCTTTTCGATCACGAAAAGCAAAAAGTCCAACTTTGTCGATCATAGTAATCACAGAGTACGCGCCCTTCACACGATTCATCGTCATTTTAGCCGCTTCAAAAACGACATTTTCATCTGAGACGTCACCATCATGTTTTTTCATTTTGTAGAGCTGATCGGCAAAGACATTCAAAAGAACTTCTGAATCAGACTGTGTTTTTAAATGCCGATAGTATTTTTTTTGGGTTTTTTCTCGCAGCTGAGCCGTATTGGTAAGATTTCCATTATGAATCAAGTAAATCCCAAAGGGCGCATTCACAAAGAAGGGTTGAGCTTCTTTGGCCGATAAACTTCCTGCCGTAGGATATCGAACATGTCCGATCGCCGTTTGCCCCGGAAGTGCATCCACATGTTTTTGTCGAAAAACATCCTTCACCAGTCCATTTTCTTTCCGTTCGTGAAAATGCGTTCCATCAAAAGAGACCATGCCGGCCGCATCTTGACCACGATGTTGCAACATCAAAAGACCATCATAAACCTCCAACACCGCCTTACCTTCTACCTTGGAGATACCAATGATGCCACACATGCAGTGGAGAGTGAGAAGAAAAAAAGCCTCAAGAGGCATCCCTATTCTACGCTTAAGAGGGACTTGCGCAAGTTTATTTTTTATTTTCTTATACATTTGACCAGAAATCATCTTTCCAACATAATAATTTCTGCACATGATGAATTTTGAAAAAAAGGCTCAATCCGGCAGTGCTAGAGCGGGGATCCTCAAGACACGAAGAGGGGATATCCAAACACCTTTTTTCCTTTCGGTTGCCACACGAGGAGCTATCAAAGCCGGACTTTCGATGAAAGATCTTAAGGAATGCCAAGCGCCTTTTATGCTGGCCAACACCTATCATTTACACTTACGACCGACATCAGAGCTTGTTAGCACCCAAGGGGGACTTCATGCGTTTACCGGTTGGGACGGACCAATTTTGACTGATTCTGGTGGATTTCAGGTATTTTCCCTTCAACGAAAAAAAATTACCGATGAAGGCGTGACATTTTGGTCACATATTAATGGCGATAAGATCTACATGGATGCCGAAATATCTATTCAGATTCAAAACAATCTTGGCAGTGATATTCTCATGGCCTTTGATGAATGCCCGCCCAATGTTCCTAAGTTTCATAAAATCCGTCGCGCGGTTGAGAGAACCACCGCCTGGGCAAAGCGCAGTTTAGACATGCATTTTAAAACTTATGATCAAGCTTTAGGGCCCGATAAACGCCCACAAATATTCGGCATTATCCAGGGCGGATGTTTTCCAGAATTAAGAAAAAAAAGTCTGCGCGAAATCACGGCGCTGCCATTCGATGGTTTTGCTTTGGGCGGATTAGCCGTAGGGGAGAGTGAAGAGGAAATGTATAAAGTCCTCGATCAAATGACCTCTCAAATGCCTGAAGACAAGCCTCGCTATCTCATGGGGGTTGGAACGCCTCGCAATCTCTTAGAAGCTATTTCTCGCGGGGTAGACATGTTTGATTGTGTGATGCCCATGCGCAACGCTCGACACGGAACGGTGTTTTCTCACTCCGGCCAGGTCAAAATAACGCGGGCCGAGTTTCGTGAAGACCCTCGGGTGCTCGATGATCAATGCACCTGCTCGGTCTGCGCGGAAGAAAAATATTCCCGTGCCTACCTGCATCATCTCTTTCGGGTCAAAGAAGATTTGGGCCGAAGACTTCTCACGATTCACAATCTCAGCTTTTACCACCAGCTCATGAGCAAAGCCCGAGCACATATTGTAGAAGGGGACTATGAAATCTGGAAGGATGAAATGATAGAACGCATGACATCTTTTTAAAAAGCCTCCCATCCTTGACGAATTATTCAATAAGTTTTAGATTTTATACAAAATACTTCTTAGCCTTTTCAAAATATGTCAACAGATACGCCAACTCAAACGGTCGATACAACAGATTTCGATCAAGAAATCGATCTTAAAAGACAAGAAATAAATAATAACCCCTATCTCACAGAAGAACAAAAACAAGACATGTTAGCTCGTGCAGGAAAAAACAATGTCCCCGTGTCACGTCTGGTCGAGGAAAACATGAGAGACAATGTCATCTGGATGTCGAGTGACATCGGAGAAGGAAAGCTTAATACACTCCAACTCCTCCAAACAGAAGGCAAAACACGAATCGTGCTGACGGTCGGAAAACCTGACACGCCCGCCTTCCGAATGCAACTTGATACCGAATTTCCAATTTCAGAAATGATCCCGAATGCCCCTAATGGAGATCCTTATATCCAACTCTCTGGTGGATGGGAAGATCCTGAGCATGAAGACGAACCCGGAAGTAAGTATCTATTTGATAGACTTTTGACCTTCCGAACAACTGAAGGCGATACTATCCTCATCCGATGGACAGGAATGCATCAAAACCCAATGAAAGACGGTGAAGTATTTCCGATCAAAGATAAACTCATGATGGAAGGGGAGTATCCACAGCCAAGCGTGGAAGAAGCTATTGTAGAATGGGAAGCGGAAAATGAAGAAGTATAAAAAAATAATGAGGTTCTTTGTAGGGGCGTCTCGCTGAGACGCCCACAAGACTATTGTCTGAACCCGGATTTTCTGGATTAAGTAATTTTCTTGATACCTTATCAAGATTCATCTTTTAATCTTATAAATCCGGGTTCAGACAGTTTTAACCTTAAGATAGTTCAGACAATCTCTAAACATCATCCTCTTTCCCCACATAACTCATATACAAGTAATTTGTCTGAGCGGGGAATTCAGCGGCCAACGTATCAATTTGTTTCGTCACGGGAGTGAGCTTCGCTTGCTTCCGCATCTTGCGAACTTCATCAAAGGTCTTCCCACAAAGTCTTCCAATTTCGTTATCAGAGAATCCGAGTATTTTTGCTTCACGTAATAAATCTTCATTTAAATTTTTCGCGGCTTTGAGTTTTTTGGCATGATCAGTGGCACGCTTAATCTGTCCCAAAAACCAATGATCAATTTTGCTCATTTCCCACACTTCCTGTTCCGTAAAATGATCTTGGTAGAAAGCTTCCGCAATCGCAAACACACGAGAGGGAGAAGCGACACGAATAAGTTGCTCGATGTCTTCTTTGTTTCCCAGCTTAATAGGCGAACTCAAAAGTCCTTCGGAACCAATCGCCAGCATGCGAAGGGCTTTTTGAAAAGCCTCTGGAAAGTTCCGTCCCAGTGCCATCACTTCACCGACAGATTTCATCTCGGTCGCAATAGTATGAGAAATTTTTCGGAACTTCTGTAAGTCCCAACGCGGAATCTTAAGCGCGATATAATCGAGCGCCGGTTCAAAAAATGCCGTCGTTACTTTCGTCACAGCATTAGGAATCTCGGGCAGTGTTTTGCCCAGGATAATCTCAGCCGCAACGGCCGCCAAAGGATATCCGGTAGCTTTCGAAGCCAGTGCCGAAGAACGAGAAAGTCGAGCGTTAACCTCAATCACACGATACTCTCGATCATCCTCAGGGTTGAGCGCAAATTGAATATTACATTCTCCCAAAATACCCAGATAACGAATCGTCTTACAAGAAACTGTTCGCAACATCTGATACTCACGATTCGCCAGCGTCATAGAAGGGGAGACTACGATAGATTCTCCGGTATGAATTCCCAAAGGATCAAAGTTTTCCATATTCACGACCGTGATAACATTATCATCCGCGTCGCGAACCACCTCATATTCAATTTCTTTCCAACCCCGAAGATCTTCTTCGATTAAAACCTGAGGCGAAAAGGCAAAAGCCTCCACAATCATTCTTTCAAAATCTTTATGATCCTCACAAAAGCCAGACCCTTGTCCTCCCAGCGTGAATCCCGCCCGCATAATAATCGGAAATCCAATCTTTTTGACGGCAATTTCTGCTTCTTCAAGGGTACGTGTTGCGATAGATCGCGGCGTTTTAATATTAATTTCTTTCAATTTCTGGACAAAGATTTCTCGATCCTCAGTGGAACGAATCGTATCAACGGACGTACCAAGCACACGAACATTATATTTTTTAAGGACACCTGACTCTTCCAATCGCAATCCACAATTAAGAGCCGTTTGCCCTCCAAAAGAAAGCGCTAACGCATCGGGACGTTCTTTTTCAATGATCTGTGTCACCACCTCCGGAAGTACGGGTAAAAAGTAGATATGATCAGCGCCTGAATTATTTCCTAAAAAGATATCTGGATCGGTTTGAACCGTCGCAATATTAGGATTGATCAAGATAACTTCGTGTCCGTGAGATTTAAAAGTTTTAATCGCTTGGGAACCTGAGTAATCAAATTCACCCGCTTCACCGATCTTAAGAGCTCCAGAACCAAGTAAAAGAATCTTCATAGCGTTTTGATAAAGGTATCAAATAAATATTTTGCATCTTCGGGACCGCCACATGATTCTGGATGGAATTGGACAGAAAAAACAGGTTTCGTCTTATGCTTAATCCCTTCTACGGATCCATCATTTAGGTTTTTAAACCAGATTTCAAAATCAGCGGGAAGTTCATCCGGATCAACTTCGTATCCATGATTCTGAGAAGTAATAAGACAATTCTCTTTCTGCTGGACTTCTTGAACGGGTTGATTAAATCCACGATGACCATATTTCATCTTCCGAGTCTTCCCTCCAGCCGCAAGGGCCAAAATCTGATTTCCAAGACAAATACCAAAGACAGGGACGTCTTTTTCTAGAGCCTCTTTTGTGACCTCAATCGTCTCATGACAAGTCTCTGGATCGCCCGGACCATTGGAGATAAAGAGTCCATCAAATTTCTGTCCACTGCTAAAAGGATTCGAATCAAACGGAAAACGTAATACTCGAATGCCTCGGGACAAAAAGTTTCGAAAGATACCGTTCTTGGCACCACAATCGAGAAAAGCGATCGTCTTCCCTGAAAAATTTTCTGGTTCCAAAATTTCTAACTCAGTAGGGGAGACCTCTGGAACAAATCGACCCTGAAGTTCATCTTCAAATTGCGTAGGAGCTTTTTCTGAAATACTTCCCAAGATCGTTCCATGTTCGCGCAAAACTCTTGTCAGGGCCCGTGTATCAACGCCAGAGATGGCGGGAATACCTTGCTTTTTGAGCCAAGCATCAAAGCTTTGGGTGGCTAACTCATGCGAAGGACAGAGTGAATGTTCAGCTAAAACAACACCTCTGGCCCAGATCTTTTTTGATTCATAGACTTCATCAACCGTCTGACAAAATGTCTTTTCATCAAACACACCATAGTTTCCAATCAAAGGAGCCGTAAAGGTAATAATTTGCCCATAATAACTCGGATCGGTGAGTGTTTCGAGATACCCACTCATACCGGTTGTAAAAACAACCTCCCCAGAAACATCCTTTTCAGCACCAAAATGCTGGCCCGAAAAAGTTTGTCCGTTTTTCAAAAATAAATTCATAAGGAAAAGAGGGGGAAAGAAAAATTATTCATGAATAGCCTTGTATAAATGATGACCAACACGAAGAATGCGTTGTTCTTTAAAAGCCGGGCCAAGCAACTGCGCGCCAATAGGTAATCCTGATGAAGACTTCGCAACCGGAACAGAAAGCCCACAAATACCCGCCAAACTCGCCGGTACGGTAAAAATATCTTCCAAGTATTCTTGAAGCGGATCCTCAAGATTCCGACCAATTTCAAAGGCTGGTGTGGGAGCCACGGGCGTCAAAATGAGATCTACTTTTTCAAAAGCCTGATCAAAATCCTGCTTGATCAGCGTTCGAACCTTTTGAGCTTTTTTATAATACGCATCATAATATCCGGCTGACAAGGCATAGGTTCCGAGCATAATACGACGTTTAACCTCATCACCAAACCCTGCCGTACGAGTATTGACGTAAATTTCTTCCAAATTTTCTCCTTTTTGCCCCGCTCCGTACCGGATACCATCATAACGAGAGAGATTCGCTGATGCTTCACAGGGCATAATCACATAATACGCCGGAACCGCATAAGCCGTATGCGGTAACGAAATATCAACCAATGTACATCCTAAATCTTCGAGCACTTTTTTTGTGGCCCGAAGTGCTTCTGCCACTTCCTCATCCAAACCTTCTATAAAATACTCTTTTGGTAATCCAATCGTAAGGTCTGAAATTTTATGCCCCAGATGCGCTAAATAATCCGGCACTTCTTTGTCGGGCGTTGTTGAGTCTTTATGATCAGCTCCCGCCATCGCTTGAAGCAACATGGCACAGTCTTCTGGTGTTTTGGCCATCGGCCCCATACTATCCAGACTTGAAGCCATTGCGGTGACTCCATAGCGAGAAACTCGACCATAGGAAACCTTGAGCCCCGTAAGACCACAGTAACTTGCTGGCTGACGTATAGATCCGCCCGTATCACTTCCCAAGGCCGCAGGAGCAAAATTTGCCGCGATACTTGCCGCGGATCCTCCCGAACTTCCTCCCGCAACACGGGTCAAATCATGAGGATTTTTACAAACTTTATACCCAGAGTGTTCATTTGAGCCCCCCATAGCAAATTCATCACAATTCGCCTTCCCCAGCAAAATCATACCCGAGTCCTTTAACTTTTTCCAAGCAGTCGCATCATAAGGCGGAACAAAGCCTTTTAAAATTTTAGAAGCAGCCGTCGTTTCAACGCCTTGTGTACAATAGTTGTCTTTGACAATAATTGGCATCCCATCAAGAGGGGAGAGAAGCTTCCCTGATTTCTGTCGACTATCGGCGGCATTCGCCATCTCTCGTGCCTGATCAAAAGTCGTAAGAAGCAACGCATCAATCTCGTCTTCACAAGACTCAATGTTCGTAATAAAAGCCTCTACAATTTCACGAGAACTCACCGTTCCATCTTGGAAAAGATGCGAAAGTTCAGCCAAAGATTTTTCAGAAAGATTCATGAGGCACTACATAATTTTAGGAATCTTGATCGAATGATTCTGGATTTTGTGCGGGGCACATTCCAAAAGAGCATCTTCAATATTACAAAGTTCAACTTCATCTTCGCGGGTAACATTTTCCAAACCGGTCACCTGAGAGGTAGGTTCAACGTTGTCAGTATCGACTTCTGAAAGCTGTTCAAAATACTCCAATACTCCCGAAAGTTGGGAACCAAACTTTTTCACCTCTTCATCAGAGAGCTTGAGCTTCGCAAGTTTTGCGATATGAAGGACGTCTTTGTCGGAAAGAGTGGCCATGTCGGGAAGAGTATAGAGATAAATTTTCAATTTTCAATTATCAATTTTGTTCGCCATACTAGAGACCAGAATCCTATGAAATATTTTCTTGCCGGAACCTTCGATCAATTGCATGTTGGCCATCAGCATTTTCTCTGGACAGCTGTATCACAAGCAACAGATCTCCATATCATTGTCGCCCGAGACAAAACCGTGGAACAGATCAAAAAACACGCACCCCAAAATAATGAGAACCAACGTCTTCAAAGAATCAGAGAGGAAAAACTCCCTCATACAGAAGTCAGTCTTGGCAGAGAAGATTTTGATATTTTCAAAACACTTTCTGATGCCAGTCCAGATGTTTTGTTCTTAGGATATGACCAACGCGTTGATACACAAAAAATTCAAGAAACTTTTCCTGATCTCAAAATTCTCCGAGCGAAAGCCTATGCCCCACAATTTTTCAAAAGCTCTCTTTTTCCATCTTAGTAGGGGCGATGCCGGTGGCTCGCCCGTGAGAACAACCTTGTGACTTCACGATCTTATGGGTTATACTAGCCTCATGTTCCGTGCTATTCGTGAAGGTATTCGACAACTCTGGCGCAACCGATTTTTGTCTTGGACAACACTCGGACTCGGCGCCCTGATTATATTTTTGTTAAATTTTGTTTTTGCTGTTCAATATTTCGCAGACTATTCACTCCAAAATCTTGAATCTCGAGCTGATTTTTCCGTCCCACTCCGTCAAAATTTTGAAGCCTTTGATCTTGAGGCCCTCCAAAACGAACTGATTCCCTTGGAAATAAAAATCCAAGTCCTTCCCGAAGAAAAGAAAGTGCATTTGCACTTACCTCCACGGATGAAGCTCCAGTTTGGAGAACTGCGAAATGTATCAGAAGCTTTTCAAATTCTCAAAAACAGACGGTACGACACGGTCGTGGGAACCTGGGATCTTCAAGGCGAAAAAGATTTTTCGGTTATCATTGAGCGTTTATTAAAACTTCGTGATGGAATCGAAAAGCTCAGTTGGGCCCTGGCGGGAATTTTTCTCGCGGGAGGTATCCTGATGATGATAAATACCTTTCGAATGGTTCTTTTTTCTCGGAAAGAAGAAGTCTTCATTGCCCGTCTTGTGGGAGCCAAACCCAATTTTATAGCCCATCCGTTTTGGGCCGAAGGATTCTTACTGGGTTTTTGTTCGAGCTTTATCGGTATTATTATTTTTATTTTTGTCCTGAGAGAAATAAATCTCCTGCCCGGAGGCGCTATTTTTATCCACCTCTGGAATCAAGCTTTTGCATGGGAAATGATTCTCTCTGGATTCGTAGGACTCTTCGGAGCCTGGTGGTCGGTACGAAGATACCTCTTTGGAGCTTATCGTTTTGAATAACCATGAAAGATGAAAAAACCCTTGGCATCTTGTTAAAAAAAATCATGCTCGCTAATGATGATGCGCTCTTAGAGTTCTTCACGGATCAATGGGGGACGATTGTCATCCTCGCTCCAAAGTTTTCAAAATCTAAAAAACGAGCCGAGATTGATTTTTTCCGTCTTTTAGAACTAAACATTTTCCAAGGACGTAAAAGTAAGCGCCTGAAAGAAGCTCAAACATTAACGCTTTTTCCAGGATTCACAAAATCATACGAAGCTTCTGAACAAGGATATGAATGGCTTCAACGCATCAAAAAAAACTTCCCCGAAGAAAAGTCTGCATCACAAGATTTTTTCAAAGAGTTAGTTCAAATATTTCATCATTATGAAGAAGAGACCTCTCTTTTACTCGATGTATTCCTTCGTCTTAAACTTCTCAATACTTCGGGACTCATTCCTCGCTTTGACCAGGTTCGCGGCGATACCTATTTTGATCCTATCAAAGGCCAATTCTTCGAAACCGCCACCCCCGCCACGATCTTCCTGCCCAACCTCACCCGACAAATGCTCGAATTCTTCCGTCGCAGCAACCTCGCAGAACTTTTAGCAAAACAAGACAAACTCCCGCTCGATGACCTTCCTGACCTCCAAAACCTTATGGAGCAAATAGAAAATTATCACCAGGGGTAAGGATAGTTACACAGCACGAACCAGAGACCAACTTGAATACTTTTCTGGAATACTACTAGCCAAGAGGCTTTCTTGCCATTTACCTACGTAGTTAATAACGTTATTAATAACGTAGTTTAAAGAGGGAAAAAAGGCAAGGAGAAGGGGAGGGGTAAGGCATCCCACGGACGCGGAACCTCCGACATCATGACCAACAATTCTTTCATGAGGGCGAGCCACCGGCATCGCCCCTACTGAGAACGAACATCCTTCTATTTTTTCAACAAAACACGTATTATGAGAGAGGGGATTGACAAAATACGGATTCTAACTATGTTCGCACCACTTTTCTCCTCATGTCCGATCGTTTCAATAGATTATCTCATAAAACTTATACTTCCGTTCCAGCGGAAGCCGTTTCATTTGATTTTAATACAAATAACGTTTCTGATCATGTTCAATCCGCGATAGAAGATGATGGAAATAGTTCTCGTGTTGATTTACTTGCCCTTGATGGGAAAGAAATTTTAAGACATTCTGATGTGGCACCTATTCCAGAAATTCACTGGAGCATTGATCGTATGGATGATGCATACAGTCGAAGGTTGGGATTCGATGTTCTTGCTTGGCTAGACAACCTTTCTGATCCCGATAAAGAACAAATACTCTTGGAGCTTGGCCCTGGGAATGGAGCTTTTAAGAATGAAGTAGATGAACGAATTACCGGATATAAGACATTTGGTGTTTGTGATAAATTATACTATCCACTCACAACACTTATTGGAAAGATTGTAGATTTTGAAAAACTCGAAAAAGCTACCGGAGAAGTATTATCTGGCACAGAAAGAGAACTCTTTTGTAATTTTCTCTATAAAATTCTCGTAATTAAAGAAGGACAAAGTCATCTCGATCAATTTGAATATGATCAAGATGTGCAAATAGATTTAGCAAGCAATATTAACCAGCTTCCAAGCTGGCTTGAATCGAAAGCTCCTTTATTAACAGAAGTTACTTGTATTCCTGACCATATCAGTGGACGAGATAATGAAGGAAATGTCTGCTACCCTTACAAAATCCAAAGACCAGAGAAGGAAAGTTTTCAGAAAATTTATAGAGCCTTCTCCGCTTATCCCAATACCTATTTTCGTACTGAATTAGGAGACCTTTACCAAGCCTTAGATATTTATCCAGACAACATATTCTTTGCTCATTTCTCTGATCTTAACCGATTAAAAGATGAACAGGTTGATGTAATGATAGGCGCTCGATCAAGTGTGTATGTACAAGGAGAAGCCTACATTCAATTCATGACAGAAATGACTAAGAAGCTTCAAGATAATGGAATTCATGTTGATGATAGTATTCGAGATAATGATGGATGGTGCTATCGATTAGCGGAGCTACAAAAAGTACAAGAAGCTTCTGGAATACCGATTTATGTTGTCCTGGGCCCCCCTCTTGAACGTGAAGATTTCTGCCAAGACGATATTGTCCCTCTTTCGGCAGTGATATCAAAAGATCCTCAAAAAAGAGAAGTACTAAGAAGTTCTCTCTGTGAAAACAGTCAACTTATTCCTTTGGATGAAATTATTGCCGACAAGGGGTACCTGAAAAAACTTGATCGAACGGGAAAAGTTATTAATTCACTCCATGATTAATCTTTTTCGGAAAGCTTTTTCCAGTTATATTCAAACAATCGTCGAAAGTTTTCAGCAAGATCTTGATGTCGGATAGCAATTCCTGCCTCTGATCCCTTTTGAAAAGAAAAGAGACTGATTTGATCACCACAAATTTTTACATCACAAGAGAAAGGAAGTTCCTTATGGGGAACGGTTCTCGTTTTACGAAGTTCCTTTTTTGATTCCTTATTTGTTTTCGTATCAGCAGGACAAATAACTCTGTTATGAATACCTCTTTTTTTTCGCTCCTGAATAAAACGTGGAATATATTCTGGAATAAATGCAGCCATATCTTGACCATCTTCAAAACTATCAAGATCCTTTCCTATTTCCAAGATTTGGTCATAAAGCTTAATGACGCCCTCCTTTCCCTCATAAAACCTCACCTTCGGCAGCACCGTCTTCGGATTAGCCATACCTTTAAGTTGTCCCATGATTCTTTGAATCTGCGCTTCGCGTTCTTTCAAGACTTCCTTGGCCTCTTCCACAAGAAAGAGGAGTTTTTCGGGGGATTCAGCTTGGTAGAAGGATGTTTTCCCCTGTTTAAATTCGCCAACAACGCCTTTTTTGACCAATTGTTGGCAGGTATAGCGAGCCGTGGTTCGTTCGAGCTTCGTGCGGTACCCCAGCGTGGAGGCCGGAGCCTTTTCTAGGGGGAGGAGCGAAAGATACACTTTTACTTCATTGGGATTAAGTCCGAGATCACGGAGAGCTTGTTCGACCATGAGAATCTGAATCAGAAAAGAGGGCTTGTCCTTCGAAGCTCGAAGAGCGAAGAAGGATAGCTTGAACTGTACCAGAAACATTTTATTTTGCAAGTTTCTTTTAAAAGTGTGAGACCCTGTTTCACGAAAATAGACCTTATTCAAGGCCTGAAATATGACATTGTGAAAATGAAACTGTCAGCGGGGGACTTACAGATATTCTTTGCCAAACCACTTTTTTTGTGCAAAATCAGGGTTACTTTCAATCAAGCGAAATGATCCTCCATCACGCCATCGCCTTCGCCGCAAAACATCATCACGATCAAAAACGTGAGACGGGAGAAGATTTTATCGCTCATCCTCTGAGGATTATGGAGAACCTTGAAGGAC